>PDWJ01000428.1_pt1 | contig 75205 bp, 53 predicted proteins | sample 1430881 | NCBI WGS metagenome assembly PDWJ01 (sample SAMN01162460, study PRJNA174530) | Oral metagenome, whole genome shotgun sequencing project. | biome: Marine environment; feature: Marine mammal; material: Swab sample of the gingival sulcus; isolation source: swab sample of gingival sulcus...
CCTCGAGCACGCGCTCGAGCACGGCGCGGCTCTTGGGTGGCAGCTTCTCGAAGCGCACACCCATGCCGGGCGAGACCGTCGCCTTCTCTGGATCCTTTTCTCGTACCCAGACCACGGTGCCGTCGCCGGAGAGCAGGGGGCTGCCGTCTTGCAGCTGGAACTCGAAGGTCAGCGCCGTGCCCACCGCGAGCGGCTTGGGCGTGCGGATGAAGATCCCGCCTTCGCTGACGTCCGCCGCGTATCGCTCGATGAAGTGCTCGAGCGTGGCGCTCTTGAATTTGATCTTCACGCTGACGGGGGTGCGCATCGTCGGTACAATCCTTCGGGCGAGCGGAGTCCTGGCGTCGGCTCAGAATGACCCTCGGCGCTGGCTCAGAGTACCTTAGTCGCCTCGTTCATTGCAAACTCGAGTCTCGTGAATAAGATTTCAAGACACAGAACGTTGCAAGGGTTTATGACGCGCTACTCTCATCGCCGTGGTGCCTTCAGGGGGGTGTCGAGGGTCGTTGTGGCGAGCCTCCTGGGGCTCCTCGCCTCGACCCTCGGCGGGCCCTCTCTCGCCGCGCCGGCGCTCGTCCCGGGAGTGCGCACGAGCGGCAAGCCTGTCTCGTCGGGCAGCTGGGTTCGCTACAGCTTCTATCGACCTGGCCAGCCCGTGGCGCTCGTCCGGATGGCCGCCCTCGAGCGGGTGGGCAAGGCCCAGTGGTTCGAGGTCTCGTTGACCCTCCGCCGCGGGCAGACCCTGGTCTTCAAGTCGCTTGTCGAGGGGGATCTCGGCCAGCCCAGGCGGGTGCTGAAGATGATCGTGCGCGCCCCCGGGCAGGTGCCGATGCTGCTCCCGGAGGCGCTCGCCCGCAAGAGGCTCCCGCGGCTCGAGACCCAGAGCCCGGGCACGCTCGTCGGCAAGGGGCCGCTGCGGGTCCCCGCCGGGCGCTTCGCGGCGATGCACTACCGGCGCACGAAGGGCCAGAAGGGTCAGAAGCGCCAGACGGTCGAGGATCTCTGGCTCAGCAAGGCGATCCCCGGCTGGCCGCTCTTACGCTATCGCGCCGCGGGTGTCCGCGTCGAGCTGGTCGCCTGGGGCCAAGGGGCCCAATCGGCGATCACGCGCCAGCCGGTGAAGCTCGACCCTCGGCTGATCCGTGGCATGAAATAGGGCCGCGCTCGTCACCTGCACCCCGACAGGCGGGGCCTCTGCACGCGCGCGCATTGACAGCGCGCCTCGATGCTCTACAGTGGCCTCCCGTTGGCAATCAACCGCTTCAAGCGTCAAGAGAGGGCCGATGGGCAAGCCGACCAAGATCATCTTCATTACCGGCGGCGTGGTCTCCTCGCTGGGCAAGGGCCTGGCAGCGGCCAGCATTGGCGCGCTGATGGAGAACCGCGGGCTTCGGATCACGCTGCAGAAGCTCGACCCCTACATCAACGTCGATCCGGGCACGATGAACCCGACCCAGCACGGCGAGGTCTTCGTCACCGACGACGGCACGGAGGCCGATCTCGACCTGGGCCACTACGAGCGCTTCACCGCCGCGCGGATGAGCCAGATCAACAACTGGACCAGCGGGCAGATTTACTATGACGTCATCTCCCGCGAGCGCCGCGGCGATTACCTCGGCGCCACGGTGCAGGTCGTCCCGCATATCACCGACGCGATCAAAGAGAAGATCCACGCCTGCTGTGAAGACGTCGACCTGCTGATCTGCGAGGTCGGCGGTACCGTCGGCGACATCGAGGGGCTCCCCTTCCTCGAGGCGATCCGACAGCTCCGCATCGAGCACGGCTACCAGAACACGGTCTGCGTACACCTCACCCTCGTCCCCTATCTTCGGGCTGCGGGCGAGCTGAAGACCAAGCCAACGCAACATAGTGTGCAGAAGCTACGCGAGATCGGCATCCAGCCCGAGATCTTGCTCTGCCGCACGGAGCATCCGCTCAACCGCGAGCTGAAGCGCAAGATCGGGCTCTTTTGCAACGTCACGCCGGAGGCCGTCTTCGAGGCGCGGGACGTGGAGACCATCTACCAGCTGCCGATCAAGCTCTACGAGGAGGGCGTCGACGAGAAGATCGCCGCGATGCTCAACATCTGGTCGCGGGCGCCGCGCCTCGAGCAGTGGGAAAAGATCGTCGACACCGTGCAGCGACCTCGCTCGACGGCGACGATCGGGGTCGTCGGCAAGTACGTCGAGCTGATCGAGTCCTACAAGAGCCTCAACGAGGCGCTGACCCACGGCGGGCTGGCCAACGGCGGGGGCGTCGACGTGCGCTACATCGACTCGGAGGAGATCGAGGCGCGGGGCTGCGACGAGCTGCTCGCCGGCCTCGACGGCGTCCTGGTCCCCGGCGGGTTCGGTGGGCGCGGGACGGAGGGCAAGATCCGCGCGATCCGCTACGCCCGCGAAAACGAGGTGCCCTTCTTCGGCATCTGCCTCGGTCTGCAGATGGCCGTCGTCGAGTTTGCCCGCAACGTGGCGGGCCTCGACGGGGCCAACTCGGTCGAATGCGACCCCGACAGCCCCCACCCCGTGATCCATCTGATGGAGCACCAGCGGGACCTCGAACAAAAGGGCGGCACGATGCGCCTCGGCGCCTACCCGTGCAAGCTGATGCCCAACACCATCGCCGCCGACGCCTACGGTGTCCGCGAGGTCTCCGAGCGCCATCGTCACCGCCTCGAGGTCAACAACGACTACCGCGATCGGCTGGCCACGGCGGGGCTCTGCTTCTCCGGGCTCAGCCCCGACGACCTGCTGGTGGAGATGATCGAGCTGCCGAGCCACCCCTATTTCGTCGGCTGCCAGTTCCACCCCGAGTTCAAGTCGCGGCCGACCAACGCCCACCCGCTCTTCACCCGCTTCATCCGCGCGGCTCTGACCGCCCAGAAGAAGCGCCCGCGGCCGGGCGAGGCAGACCCGCCAGAGGGCGATCAGGGCGAGGCAGACCCGCCAGAGGGCGATCATCAGGGCGAGGGCGATCGCCCCGAGCCGCTGACGCTCCACGCTCGAGCTTGAGAGCATCTCCACACATGCCTCCCGTCGCCCGGCCGAGGCCTCCCGTCGCCGGGCCGAGGCCTCCCGTCGCCGGGCCGAGGCCTCCCGTCGCCGGGCCGAGGCCTCCCGTCGCCGGGCCGAGGCCTCCTGTCGCCGGGCCGAGGCCTCCCGTCGCCGGGCCGAGGCATCCTCTCGCTGCCGGCGACCGCGCTCGACGCCTCGGAAAGCTCGGCGTCTCTTGACCGCGAGCCGACGTCTCAAGAACCACCTACTCTATGGGCTGGGCCGCGCGCTCCTCGCGGCGCTCTCGGGCTGCCCGCTGAGCTGGCTGCGACCGGTGGGTCGCGCCCTGGGCCGGGCGGGGTATCGGCTCGCGAGCCACGAGCGACGGCGGGCGCTGACGAACCTCGCCGCCGCCGATCTCGGCCTCGCCGAAGGCGAGCGCCGGCGGCTCTGTCGCGAGGTCTTCGCGCGTCTCGGTCACGTCGTGGTGGAGGCCCTGGCGCTGCCGCGGCTGGTCCGACGAGGCCCCTTGGCTCGCTTCGACGCGCGCGCCGTCGCGCTGCTCGCGCGGGCGGGGGGGGCGGTGGTGACCACCGCGCACCTCGGCAACTTCGAGCTGCTCGCCGCGGCCATCGCCCAGCGGCGGGGCGAGCCGGTCTACGTGCTGGCGAGGCGCAGCTACGAGCCGCGCTTCACCGCGCTGCTCGAGCGCCGTCGCCGCCAGGTCGCGGTGGTCCCGCTCTGGGTCGAGGATCGCAGCTGCGCCTTGCGGGCGCTGCGGGCGCTGCGGGCGGGCGCCTGGGTTGGTGTGCTGATCGACCGCGCGCCGCGCGCCGGCGGTGAGGCGCTGCCCTTCTTCGGGCGGGGGGCGCCGACCGATCTCCTCGCCGCCGGCCTCGCCCGGGTCGCCGCCGTGCCGCTCCACGTGGGCTGGGTTGAGCGCCGAGAGGGGGCGAGAGCAGGCGACGGGGCAGGGCAGCAGGTCAGCCTCGTGCCGACGGACGCGAACGACGACAGGGCTCGCATCGCCGAGGCCACCGCGCGCCTCGAGAGCGCGATCCGCGCGCGACCCGCCGACTGGCTCTGGACCCTCGATCGCTGGCGGGATCGCCCATGACGACGCGTCGGGCGACGCTGGCGCTCTGCTGCGCGCTGCTGGTGTCCAGCGGCTGTGAGCGCGACGCTCGGGAGCCCGGGGCGAGCCCCCCGCCGCGGGCTCAACCCGGGTGGCGTCTCGAGGGGGTCCGCTTCGAGCTGCTCGGCGCTACGCGCTTGTCTGTGCGGGCGGCTCGGGGGAGACTCAACCCATCCCGCCGGGCGCTCGAGCTCGAGCGGGTGTCGGGGCGGCTCGGGGCGCGAACCTTGCGCGCCGGGGCGCTGGTCTTGAGGGGCGCCGCGGGAGCCGTGGCGCGCGACTTTACGTTGAGCCAGGGCGCGCTGCGTCTGGCCGGGAGGCGGCTCGAGATTGACCTACGCCAGGGCAGCCTCGACGCTCGCGATGTGCGCGGTGATCTGTGCCTCGGCCCCGAGGGCGCGGGCGCGCTCGGGGAGCCGAGCGTCGTTGACCCTGGCCCGGACCAACCGGCGCGGCAAGGCGCTCGAGCTGAAGCTGCGCGCTGACCGCCTGCGCTATCGCGCCTGCCCGACGAGGCGCGCGGCCACCGCGACCGGGACCGCGACCGGGACCGCGACCGGGACCGCCGCGACCGGGACCGCCGCGACCGGGACCGCCGCGACCGGGACCGCCGCGACCGCGTCGTCGGCCGCTACGCCGCCCTGTCGACCCAGCCTCCAGCTCTCGGGTAAGGTCGCGATCACCAGCGGCACGATCACCCTGCGGGCCAGGGCGCTGACGGCGATCCTCGATCGGCGAGGGCGGGTCACTCGCCTCACGGCGCTGGGGCAGGTGAGCTTGCGCGTGGGTCAGCGCCGCGGCGCGGGCGCGCGGGCCACCCTCGACGCGCGCCAACGGCGGCTGGAGCTCTCGGGCGGGGCGTGGCTGCGTTGCCCCGACCTCGGGCTGCGCCTGCGAGGCAAGCGGATCACCCTCGACCTCGACGGTCGCCAGCTGGCGGTCGACGAGGTCCGGGCCGAGCTGGCGCTGCCGAGGGCGGCGCCCTCGAGGCCTCAGCGATCGTCGGCGCGATCCTCGGCGCGATCCTCGACGCGATCCTTGACGCGATCCTCGACGCGATCCCGTCAGACCCGCCAGACCCGCCAGACCCGCCAGGGGACGCCGTGAGCGAGCCGCGCTTGCGGGCCCGCGGGCTGCGCTGTCGTCTCGGCGGCCGTCAGGTGCTCGACGGGGTCGACCTGGAGCTCGCGGCGGGGCAGGCCTGGGGCTTGCTGGGGCCCAACGGGGCCGGCAAGACGACCCTGCTGCGGGCGATCGCCGGGGCGGGAGGCGTCGAGGGTGAGGTCTGGCTCGACGGCGAGCGGGTCGACGGGCTGCCGCTGGCGGCGCGGGCGCGGCGCGGCGTCGGCTATCTCCCCCAGCACCCCAGCGCCTTCGGCGGCCTGACCGTGGCGCAGAACCTGCTGGCCGCGCTGGAGGTCGCGCGTGCGCCGCGGCCACAGCGGGCAGGTCGCGTGGAGGAGCTCCTCGTGACCTTCGGGCTGCGGGCGCGCGCGGCGCAGCGGGCCCGGACGCTCTCCGGCGGCGAGCGTCGTCGCCTCGAGCTGGCGCGGCTGTGGGCGACGGGGCCGCGGGTGCTGCTCCTCGACGAGCCCTTCGCGGGGCTCGATGGCGAGGCGATCGCCGAGCTGGCGCGGCAGATCGCGCGGCTGGCGAGGGGCTCGGCGGCGGTGGTGTTGGCAGAGCATCGCGTCGAACAAGCGCTGACAATCTGCCACCACGCCTGTATCCTGTTGAACGGTCGCGTCGCGACCCGTGGCACGGCGGCGGAGGTGGCCTCCCACCCCGCGGCCGGGCGCGTGTTCTTCTCCGCCGAGGCGGGGCCCGATCGCGAGCCGAGGTCGGGTGCGAGCGGCTCCTCCGAGCTGCCGGGATAGAGTGAGGATTGAGAGCGTGAGAGCGTGAAAGCATCGCGGAGCGAGTCATGGGTCTAGAGATCAAGCAGCAGCTGCGGCTCAGCCAACAGCTGAAGATGACGCCTCAGCTCCAGCAGGCGATCAAGCTGCTCCAGCTGTCGCGCATGGAGCTGGTCGAGCTCGTGCGGCAAGAGATGGAGGAGAACCCCGTCCTCGAGGAGACCTCCGATCCCAACGAGGCCAAGAAAGAGGCCGAGCGCCTCGAGGCCGAGCGCCCGACGGATATGGCAATGGAGGGCATCGACTCGGAGCGCAACCAGCGCAACGAGGCCGATCGCGTCTCCGAGCAGACTCGCGAGGTGTCGGGAGAGAGCAACGACCAGGCGCAGCGCGAGATCGACTGGGACGCGTACCTCGAGCACCACACCCTCGCGCCGCCGATGCCCTCCTACCGGCCAAACAACGACGAGCTCCCGAGCATCGAGGCCACCTATACGCGCAAGCCTTCGCTGACCGAGCACCTCCAGTGGCAGCTGCGGATGCAGGACCTCGACGAGCAAGAGGAGCACATCGGCGCGCTGATCATCGGCAACCTCGGCCCCTACGGGTACCTGAAGGCCGACCTCGAGGGGATCTGCGTCCAGGCCGACGCCCCGATGATCGTGGTGGAGGATATCCTTGGGCTGGTGCAGTCCTTCGACCCGGTCGGGGTCGGGGCCCGCAACCTCGCCGAGTGCCTGATGATCCAGGCCCGCCACGTCGGCCAGGATGATGAGATCATCACCCGCATCCTCCGCGATCACCTCGGCAACCTCGAGCGCAAGAACTATCAGGCGATCTGCAAAGACCTCGGCGAGCCGATGGACGAGATCATCGAGGCCGTCAAGGTGATCGCCAGCTTCGACCCGAAGCCCGGGCGGCTCTACTCGGAAGAGGAGCCGGTCTACATCACCCCCGACGTCTACGTGCACAAGATCGGCGACAAGTACTTCGTCGTGCCCAACGACGACGGCCTGCCCAAGCTGAAGATCTCCAACTTCTATCGCTCGGCGCTCAAGGGCGGCAACAAGGAGCGCCAGTACGTGCAGGAGAAGCTGCGCTCGGCGCAGTGGCTGATCCGCAGCATCCAGCAGCGTCAGCGCACGATCATCCGCGTCACCGAGAGCATCGTGACGTTTCAGCGGGAGTTCTTCGACCGCGGGATCAACTTCCTGCGCCCGCTGATCCTCCGCGACGTGGCCGAGGATATCGGCATGCACGAGTCGACGATCAGCCGCGTCACCACAGCGAAGTACGTGCATACGCCGCAGGGGATCTTCGAGCTGAAGTTCTTCTTCAACAGCGGGATCAACCGCATGGACGGCGACGACATCGCCTCCGAGAGCGTTAAGAAGCGGATTAAGGACATCATCGCCGGCGAAGACGGCAAGAGGCCCTTCTCCGACCAGAAGATCGTCGAGCTGCTTCGGGATCAGAACATCGACATCGCCCGTCGCACGGTGGCGAAATACCGCGAGCAGATGGGCATCCTCAGCTCGTCGAAGCGCAAGCAGCTGTTCTAGGTAGGGGAGAGGGCGATGGCGCGTTTCTCCTCCTGCAAGCGAACCCAGCCCCTGCCAGGCGACCGCGACCCGCGAGCCCGAACGGTCACAGCGCGACAACCCGCCGCCACGCCGGAGGAGCGCCCTCGCGGCGTGCGTCCGACCGCGGAGGGCGGGCCAGCGGTGCAGCTCCGCGGGGCGACCTTGGCCGACATCGAGCCGCTCCAAGCGCTGCTCGCGACGCTCGACCGCCGTCACGTCGAGCTCCACCCGGGCTTCTTTCAGCTGCGGCCGCGAGCGCTGGCCTACCTCCATGGCTTGATCATCGACGACGACTGCACCCTGGTGGTCGCCGAGCTCCGCGGGCAGCTCGTCGGGGCGGTCAGCGCGCGGCTCTACGACACGCCGGCCGATCCGATGATGACCCCGCGTCGGCGCGCCTACGCCGATGATCTGGTGGTCGTCGCCGAGCAGCGTCGGCAGGGCATCGGGCGGCTGCTGATGGGCGAGGTCTCGCGCTGGGCTCGCCGCGAGGGCGCCGAGCAGGTCGTGCTCACGATCTGGGTCGGCAATGAGGAGGCCGAGAGGCTCTACGAGGCGCTGGGTTATCACGCGATCAACCGAGTGCTGGCGATCGACGTCGACACGTAGGGCATCGACGACCGGGCATGGCTGGGTCAGAGGCTGTAGCGGAAAGAGCTCATCTTGGCCCGCAGCTCTCGCTCCACCTGCTCCGGCGTCCAGTCCGGATGCATCCGCCCCATCGCCTCACAATAGGCTCGCCAGTAGGCGTGGTGCGCCGCCTCGAGGCGTTGCTCGTCGGCGGCGGTGGAGCCCCGGAGCTCCTCGTCGCGGGCCTCCTCGGCCTTGAGCGCCCGCCAGGGCTCGAGGGCCGCCTCCTCGGCCAGGGCGTGGAGGCCGTTAGCGTAGAAGAGATACGTCGTCGCCTGGCCCGCGCGCACGGTGTTGACCGCGCCGCAGCTGCCGCAGGTCGCGTTCTGGGTGGCGTGGCGCTGGGCGAGCACCAGATCGCCCCCACAGTTGACGCAGCGCTGCGGCTGCGCCATCTCCTGCTCGGCGAGCTGCCACTGCCCTCGCGCCGCCGCGGCGCGCTTGCGGATCGACAGCTCCTCGCCTCGGACCATGATCTCCCGCTCGAGCTGCCGCCCCTGGCGATGAAGCTCGTCACGACGCTTCAGCTGGCTCGAGGAGGTGAGCTGCTCGTCGAGCTGCTCCCACGCCTCCTCGACCTTGGTCGCCAGGCCCCGGAGGCGGGCGTCGAAGGCGCTGACCGCCCCGGCGAGGGGCGCCGGATCCGAGACGTTCATCGCGATCAGCTGATCGAAGCCGGCGTCGGCCTCGGCGAGGATCGCCTCGAGGCGCCCTCGCACCTTGCCTAAGAAGCTCTGCCAGCGCGTCACCAGCGCCGCGGTCTCCGCTTTCATCGTTGCTCCTCGTCGTCGGTCGTTGTCTCTGGCGGCTCGTGGGGGCGAGGGGTTCTCGCGCTCGCGCTAGCCGCGCTCAGGCGAGGGTCGTCTTCCCGTCGCAGAACTCGCAGCGTAGATCCTCGGGCCGCAGCCGCACCGCGCCACAGTGAGGGCAGCGCAGCGCATACGTCTTGTTGGCTGGCGCCCGCGCCGCCGCCTTGCGCTGAGCGCTCGCCATCGCGAAGCCGAACATCCCCCCCGCTGGCGCGGCCGCCGCCTCGTCACGGTAGCGCGCGAGGGTCTGCTCGACCACGGCGTCGAGCAGCCCGTGGGCGCGATGTCGGAGCGCGTCGTCGACGCTGAGGCCCGCGAGCTCGTGGCGGGCCCCGCCGCTGATCGCCTCGAGGCAGGCGCGAAGCTCCTCTGTCGGCGCTCCGCGGTGAAAGCGGTCTCGCTGCACCGAGGCGTAGCGCTGCTGCTCCGGGAGCGGGGTCACCTGCAGGCTCTCGAGCAGCTGCCGCCAGGGCTCCGGGAGGCTCCCCGCCGGCTCCACCGCGAGCGCTCGGTCGACGGCGATCGCCGCCCGCCGACCGAGCTCGAGACGCAGCGCTTGGAGGGCGTCTTTGCTCATCGTTCCTTCGCCTCCGTCGAGAGCTGAATCAACAGGCTGTTCGAAGCAGAGCGTTCGAAGCAGAGCGTTCGAAGCAGAGCGCTCGAAGCGTTGGGTGGTCTGGCGGGCGTTCTGAGGCCTAGAAAGCGGCCGGCAGTGCTGTGCCTGGCACCCAGAGGCATGAGTAGGGGGCTCTTAGAGCGCGGATCAGCTTACCCAACCGAGCTACGGGAAGGATGCGGAATCACGGCGTAGGAGCGAGCAGGGCCTGCTGGTCGCAAGCAACCGACGAGCAACAACCGCTGTGATTTCGAAGACCAACGCGGCGACGGAAGGTAAGCTGGTCAGCGCTCTAGAAGCTGAGGTCGTCGTCGGGGCCGCCACCGGCGCCGCGGTAACGCTGCTCGTACTGCGCTTGCAGGTCGGTGAGACGCTGCGCCAGCTGGTAATCGGTGGCCATCTTCATACTCCAGTAGGTGGACATGTTCGACCAGTCGAGGGCCGTCATGCCGAACTGCGACTGCAGCATCGCGTTGACGTCGCGGCCCTGATCCGACCAGGCGGCTTGGGCGCCCATGATCTCGGCGTAGCGCTCGAGAGTGCAGGGCTCCGCGGCAGCGCCGGGGCCTCCTACCTGGCCGTGCATGCCAATGTGCCCGGCGGAGGCCTGCGCCGTGGCGCCGTACTGCCCCTGGCCGGCGGCGGCGAAGTACTTGCCATACTCGCCGGCGATCGCGGCGGCGGCCATTGGGTCTTCGGCCTGGCGCATCCGCGCCTGCCAGCCCTGGTCGGCGGCGTTGAAGCGGGCCTCATCGAGGCCGTACTCGGCGAGGATCGCCGGGCGCGCGCTGGGGTCGGCCGCAACGCGCGCCGAGACCGTGGCGTAGACCTCGAGGCTGACGCCGCCGATGGGCTCGAGCTGCTCCGGCTTGATCGCGTCTTGCATTATCTGCTTTGTCTGAGCCTGGGCTGCGGCCAGCATCGCGTTGACGTCGCCGTTCTCGGCCGCGGCCTGGACGGCCTGGTCGTATTGGCGCGCGCGCTGATCGCTGAGCTGCTCCTCCGGGCTCTTGGGGGCGGCGAGGGCCGTGCCGGCGAGCGCGCATTGGCTGAACGTCGCCTGCTCTGCGCCCTGGACGCTGTCGAGCTTGGCCGAGGGGAACTCGCATTGCTCGAAGGTGGCGCCGACGACGTTGGCGCCGTCGAAGATCGCGCCCTTGAACTCGCATTGAGCGAAGCGCGCGCCAGCGAGCGTGGCGTTGCGCATGTTGGCCTTCTTGAGCTCGCATTGGGTGAAGGTCGCGCCGCTGAGGTTCGAGCCGAAGAGCGTCGCCTCGTTGAACGTGGCCTGAAGGAACTCGATGCCGGAGAGGTCGAGGCCGCCGAGATCCTGCTTGCTGAAGCTGCCGCCCTCCGCCGCCGCTGCGACGGACTCGCGGGTTGGTTTGCTCTTGTTGCTCTTGTTGCTCTTGTTGCCGCCAAAGAGCTTGTCAAGAAAGCCCATCGTCGCCTCCCTGCTGTCTTGTGGTGCTGTCTCCCGAGAGACAGTACGGCTCGGTGGGGCGGCGGGACAAGGGCTTTTTCGCTTCGACATCGCGCCAGGGCCACCTCCGCTGGGGTACACTGGACTCGATGGCCTATCGTGGACCCGAGCGCTGCCATCTCTGCGGCGAGCAGGCCGAGGTGGCCTGCCCGTCATGCGGCAACGGCGTCTGCAACGCCCACTCGCTGACCGGTCGCCTCGCCGCCCCCGCGCGCGTGCCGGCGGCGCTGCTCGCGCGACTCGAGCGTGCGGCCAAGCGCCTGGGCGGACCGGAGGTCTGCGAGCGTTGCCTCGAGCGCGACAACGCCGAGGCCGGTCCGCCGGTGGTCCTGCATCGCGCGGGCGATCCGATCGAGGTGGAGATGCTGGTCGAGGCGCTGCAAGACTCGGGCTTCGACGCCCGCGCCCTCGGCACCCGCAACGCGTCGTTGTTGGGCGCCGGCCAGCATATCTTCGACCAGCGGATCGAGGTGCCCGAGGGGCAGGCCGAGGCCGCGCGCGAGATGATCGGCGAGCTGCTCTCCGGCGACGGCGCCGCGGCGGCCGACGCCCAATGGGACGCGGAGCCAGACGTCGATGGCGACGCCGGGGAGCAAAACGACGACGCGGGGGAGGACGACGCCGATGGCGCCGAAGGCACCGTGGAGCGCCGCCGACGCGCGATCATCCCCGGCGGGGGTTGGCTCGCCGTCGTGGTCGCCGTCGCCGCGATGGCGATCGCCCTGCTGCTCTTCGGCTGAACGCCGGCCGAGGCGCTCGCCGGACACGCCCACCATCGACCGGCGCGCCGTGGGGCAGACCGAAGGTCGGCCGCCGAGGTCTTGGGAGCACCCCTACACATGCCTCCCGTCGCCGGCCACAGCACTGCCGGCCGCTCTCTAGAGCGCTGATCAGCTTACCGGACCGAGCTGCGCGAAGGATGCGGAATCACGGCGTAGGAGCGAGGAGGGCGCCTGCTGGTAGCAAGCAACCGACTCCAATGTGCGACGCTCTCTCCCAGGGGTACGGCGGGGCGATTTGATCGAGCTGCTCGGCTTCGATTTCGATCCGCCTCCTGCGTTCCCTCCCGCCTACGCTCCTGACGTCCCGCCTCAGCTCGCCTCGTCGCCGAGCCTACACGAATCGTCGAGGCGGGCCTCGCGGCCTCGCTGCTCGTCGACACTCGGAAGCAAAACGTGTCAAGGGGCGGGTGAGCTGATCGCGGTTTGGCGCCTTCATGGGGTCAACGAAGACGTTCCCGAGTAGCTGTCAATGGACGCGGAGGAACCCCTGGCGGAGGGACCCCTGGCGGGGACCCCTGGCGGAGGAACGTCAGCGGAGGAACGTCAGGCTGAGGTAGCGGACGCCGCCGCGTTCGAGCACCTCGACCTCTGGCGTCGCTGGACGGTTGAGGTCGATGACGACACGGAGCGAGCCGAAGCGCAGAGCGCTGGCGCCGATCGAGGCGACCACCTTCGCGCGACCGATCTGCAGCGGCTGAGAGAGCCTGCGCACCTCGCTGAGCACGACGGTGACGCGATCCCAGCGGCTATGCACCTTGTAGGTGCCCTTCTGCAGCGGGATCAGCACGCGCTCCTCGTCTCCGGCGAGACGAAAGCGAATACGAGAGCTGTCGGCGCTGAGCACGCTCCCCCGCGCGGCGACCCGCGGTCGACGGATGACGCGAGTGGGCACGGGCTGAAGGATGATCTTCCGGGCGACGCGCTGAGGCTTCTTTGCGCCCTCGACGCGCTGAGGCTTCTTTGCGCCCTCGACGCGGCGAGCGTTCAGAGCTTCCCTACACCTTCGGGACCGAGCCGGGTGCTGAGCTGCCGAGGAGCCGATGGCGTAGCCGAAGAAACGAGCCATACGGGTGGTCTGGCGAGCTTTCTGAGGCCTAGAAAGCGGCCGGCAGCGCTGTGGCCGGCGACGGGAGGAATGGGTCGGGGTGCTCTTCAGCTGGCCACGGAGCACGGCGAGCTCGCGACGCAAGCGCGCCGCCTCGCTCTCGCTCGCGCTGGAGCTCTCGGCCTTGGCCGTCTCCAGCCGCGCGAGCTTCTTTCGCAGGCGCTGTGACTGCTCCTTCAAGCGCGCCGCCTCGGCCTTGACTCGCCTGGCCTCGGCCCGCGCCGCGACCGCCTCCGCCGACGCTTTGCGCGCCTCGGCGCGAGCCGCCAACGCGGCGCTCCGCTCGACGACGACGGCTCTGCGCAGCCTCTCTGTCCGAGCTCGAAGCGTCGCCGCTCGCGCCCGAAGCCGCGCCACCAAGGCCCGCGCAGCGCGCGTCTTGGCCGACTGCTTGGTCAGGAGCTCCCGCGTCGCCGCCAGGTTGGCCAGCGCCAGACGCGCTCGACGCCAGGCCTTATCCGCCGCCTCACGGTCGGCCTGCGCCCGCGCCCGCGCCGCCCGCGCCTCCCGCGCTTGTTCGTCTGCGAGCTTGCGGCTCCGCGACGCCCGCGCCAACGCCCGCTTCGCCTCGCGCCGTAGACGCCGCGCGCGAGCCCGCTCGATGCCACTGCTGGACCGCCGCGCGGCCTTGGCCCGCGCCAGCGTCGCCAGCGCCTCGCGACGCATCTTCTCCGCTGCCGCGCGGTTCTTCGCCGCCCGCGCCTCGATCCGCCGCACCTTCGCCAGCGCGCTCTGCGCCCCCGCACGAATCGTCCGCGCCTCGCGCAGCGCCACCCGAGCTCGGCTGACCAACGCCAGCGCCGCCCGACGCTCCTGCCGCGCCCGCTGAGCCAGCTCCTGGTTCGCCCTCGCCCGCGCCCGCGCGCCGTCGGCCTCGGCCTGCGCCGCCTTCGCCGTCAAGCGCGCCTTCGACGCCAAGGTCCGGGCTCGCGCTGCCGCCGCCTCCGCGAGACGCGCCCGCGTCGCCAGCTGCTCGGCCACCTGCTGCGCCCGACGCGCCGCCGCCCGGTCGCGCCGACCGCTCGCCGATCGCGCCACCCTCGCCGCCACCTGCGCCTGCCGCTGAGCCGCCTCCCTCGCGCGCCGCGCCTTGCTCAAGGCCGCCTTGGCCTGCTTGGCCGCCAGCCGCGCCCGCGCTCCCTCACCCCGCGCCTGGGCCAGCAGACGCTTCGCCGCCCGCTCCTCGGCTCGCGCCTGCTTCGCCGCCCGCTTGGCCTGCGCGGCGAGCCTCAGCGCCCGCTGGCGCTCGCGCTCTGCCCGCGCAACGAGGCGCTGGCTCGCGCTCTTCTCGGCCTCTGCTTGGCGTGCTGACGCCCGCGCCGCCTGGGCCTGAGCCTGCGCCCGTACCACCGCGCTGCGCAGCCGCCGGACCTCGTCTTTGGCCTTCTTCGCCTCGGCTCGCGCCGCCAGCGCCGCCGCCAACGCGCGCCTCGCCGCCGCCTGCTCAGCCGCGCTGCCCTTGCTCTGAGCACGCGCCATCGCCCGACGAGCCGCCAACGCACGCGCCTCCGCCTGCGTGGCCCGCGCCGCGAGGCGCGACGCGCGCTGCCGCTCGACTGTGAGCTGCCTCGCGAGCTTGCGCGCCGCGGCCTCTTGGGCCCGCGCCCGCTGAAGCTCCCGCCGCGCCGCCTGCGCCGCCGCCCGGGCCTGCTGCGCCGACCGCTGCGCGCTCTTGACCTGACCTCGGGCCTCGGCCACGGCGCCCTTCAGCTTGGCCGCCTCGGCCCGCGCCGTCTTCGCCGCCTCGCGAGCGTCTCGCGCCTCGCGCTGCGCCCGGCTGGCCTCGGCGAGCAGCCGCTGTCGCTGGGCGCTACCTCGCGCCGTCGCCGCCTTCAGCCGCGCCTGCGCGGCCTGCTCCGCCGCCTGCGCCTTGGCCGCCCGTTGGGCCAGCGACGTGGCCTTCCTGCGCTCGCGCTCATAGGCCTGTTGCAGGGTGCGCGCCCGCGCCGCCTGGCGCTGCGCCTCCCGCGCCTCGGCCCGCGCCTGCTTGGCCTCGACCACCAGCTGAGTCAACCGCGTCTGCGCGGCCTGCAGCGCCCGCTCGGCCCGCTTGCGCTCGGCCTGCAGCGCCTGCTCGGCCCGCTTGCGCTCGGCCTGCTGCGTCGCGCCCCTGCGCGTGGCCGCCGCCAGCTGGGCGCGCGCCTGCTGCGCCAGACCCTCGGCCGCCTTGCGCGCCGCCTCGGCCCGCGCCACCGCCGCGGCGAGCTGCGCCGCCCGTCGTCGCAGCGCCCCATCCGGCTTGCGCGTCGTCGCCGCAGAGTTCCTCCCCACGCCCACCGCGCTCGCCGGTGGGGCAGAGAGCGGCATGACGCGGATCACCAGCTCGCCCCCCTCCAGGCGCACGGTGGAGGCCACCTGTCGACGCAGCCCCACCGTGATACGCGTCCCCCGCCAGCTCTTCCGCTTGACCTCCGACGCCGCGACGTGGGCCACCGCCCAGGCCCCGACGTCGGTCCAACGGGCCACGCCGCCGCCGCGCTGCACGTTCGAAAGATCGACCACCAAGCGGGGCGGCGCCTTCAGTCGGAACACGGCGAACGCTGGCGGCTTGCTGCAGGCCACCCGCACCACCGTACGCCCCACGCCGTCGGTGGTCGTGCGGATCGAGCGCACCCTGGCCCGCCCGCCTGCCTGCGCCGGCGCCCAGGCGACCAAAGCCATCACGCTCGCAGCCGCGGCGACGATTCCCTTTGACCTATAACGGACCATTGGACCTTCGCTCCTCGCGAGGCCCCAGCGTAGCCTCGGTGCTGAGATGGGCAATTTTTTGGGTTTTCTCAAGCCGATCTGCTGCAGCGAGGGCAACTCGATTGCGAGGCTCGTTGGGGCCCGCTACGTTGCCGCTGTGAGCAACGACGACCGCCGACAGCTGCTCTCACTGGCCGCCTACTACCTGCTCAGCTTTGGCGCGCTCGGAGGCTTTTTCCCCTTTATTCCCATCTTTTTGACGCGTCGCGGGCTCACCCCGCAGCAGGCCTCCTGGGTCATGACGCTCGTCCCCTTGGCTGGGCTGCTCGCCCCCGCGCTCTGGGGGCTGATCGCAGACGCTCTCCGCGCCCGAACCCAGGTGCTGCGCCTGGCCACCGTCGGAGCCGCCGCCGGCGTGGCGACGCTCCTGCCAGCCAAGACGCTCCCCACCCTGCTGGCGGCGATGGCGACCTTCTGCCTGTTTCGAGCCCCCCTCGTCGCCCTCGCCGACGCCGCGACCCACTCGGCCCTCGGCCCCTCTCGGGAGCGCTTCGCGCGCGTCCGCGTCTGGGGCTCGATCGGCTTCGCGCTCTCAGCGCTCGTTGTGGGTCGCCTCGGGGGGCCCGAGCACCCGATGCTCTTCATCGGCTTCAACGTCGCGCTCTACCTCCTGGCGGCGTTGGTCGTGCGAGCGCCACGGGTGCCCGCCGAAGACTCCCCGGACACCTCGAGCCAAGGCGCCTTCGCCCCCCGTGGGTTGACCCGCGAGGCCTTCGCCACCGCGCGCCGCGCCGGGCTGGGCTTGGTGCTGCTCGCGACCTTCGTCTACTACTGCGGCCACGCGACCTTCGACGCCTTCTACTCGCTGCATCTCGGGAACCTGGGCTTCGACGACGGCTTCGTGGGGCTGGCTTGGACCGTCGGTGTCGTCTGCGAGATCGGGGTGATGTTCGTCGCCCCATCCATGCTCTCACGCCACCGCCCCTCCGCGCTGCTCACCTTCGCCGCCCTCGTGGCCACGGCGCGCTGGGCGCTGATCGCCCGTGTCACGAGCGTGAGCGCGCTGCTCGCGACCCAGTCGCTACACGGCGTGACCTTCGGGCTCTGGTACGTCGCGCTCGTCAAGCTGGTCCAAGACCGCAGCCCCGATCGCTTACGCGCGACGCTCCAGGGGCTGACGATGACCGCCGTCGGGCTCGGCCAGACCCTTGGCTTCCTCGGCGGGGGCGCGCTCTTCGACCAACCTGGCGGCGGCGCGCTGCTCTTCGACCTCGCCGCGGGTGCCGCGCTCCTCTCCGCTGCGCTCTACGCGTGGGGGCTTTGCAAGAGGTGCAAAAGGGTTTTGCTTCCCATCGGCCGGACAGACCGCTAACGTCGCAAGCTCGAGGAACGGCCCTTGAGGAGCTGCCAGCGGCAGATCCATAAGACTGGAGGATAAAGTGACGTGTAAGAGGTATTGGCTTGGCTTGCTCGCGGCTGTCGCGATGGTGTTCGCGGCCTGCTCCGATGACAGCAACTCCAACCCGAAGAAGGATGGCGGTGGCGCCGACCAGACAGCAAGAAAAGACATCGCGCCGCCGACCGCGGATGTTGGCCGCGACAAGGGCACGCCGGCGCTGACCTGCGAAAAGAAGTGCACCGACGAGGCGCCCTATCTCTGCGTCACCGACTCCAGCGCGGGCAAATGCGTTGAGTGTCTAGAAGACGGTCACTGCATCGGCAACCCTGGAGCCCTCGGGCCCAAATGCGCCACTCAGCGAGGCATCTGCATCTGCGAGACCAACGCCGACTGCTCGAACAACAAGAGCGGTAAGGTCTGCGACAAGAAGGACCTCTGCTCCTGCGCCACCGACGCCGACTGCACCGGCACCGATAAATGTGTCGGGACCCTCTTCGGCGTGTCGGTCTGCACCGCGCCTTGCGCCTCCGACGCCGACTGCACGTCCTCTTTGACGCCCAAATGCGATACAAACACGGGTAAGTGCCTGGCCTGCTTGAGCGACAAAGACTGCACGGAAGATGGCGCCCCCTATTGCAACGCGGGCAGCTGCGCTCAGTGCAGCAAGCCCGAGCACTGCGCGGGCAACCTCAGCGGCAACGCCTGCGTCGACGGGAGCTGCTCCTGTGCGGCGGACACCGACTGCGGCACCACCAGCTGGGGACCGACCTGTGTGACCAAAAAGGGCATCCTCGGTGAGTACAAACAATGCGGTTGCAACGTCGACACCGACTGCGGCACCACCAACCAGAACGGCCCGACCTGCTACACGAAATTCAAGAAGTGTTCCTGCGGCGCCGACGCCGACTGCACGGTCACCGGCCTCGACAAATGCAACTTCCCCTACGGCGGCGCGACCTACCAACACTGCCAGAAGGCCTGCGCCTCCAACGCCGACTGCGCGGACATCCGCGACCTGAACACCTGTGACACCACCACCGGCAAATGCGTGGCCTGCGTCGCCGACACCGACTGCAGCGGCGCGACCCCCTTCTGTTCGCAGGCCCTCGGCAGCTGCGTCGCCTGCAAGGCCGACACCGACTGCGCCACCCCCGCGGCCCCCTTCTGCGGGCCCGTAGGGACGTGCGTCGAGTGCAAGGCCGACACCGACTGCACCGGCAGCTTCAACGGCGGTAAGTGCACCACCGACGGCTCCTGCGGCTGTGTCGCCGACACCGACTGCACCGGCACGAACGCCTGGGGCACCAAGTGCATCTCCGTCGGCAGCGCGAAGCGCTGCGGCTGCTCCGCCGACCAAGAGTGTAGCGGTAATGCCAACGGCCCGACCTGCGACAAAAGCTACGACGCCTGCACCTGCGGCTCCGACACCGACTGCAAGGTCGGCGGCCAGACCAAGTGCGGCATGGCCTTCGCTGGCGTGCCCTTCAAGAGCTGCCAGAAGCCTTGTACAGCCGACACGGACTGCGTCGCGAAGGAAGGCCTTGCTCTCTGCGACGCCAGCACGTCGCTCTGCATCGCCTGCAAGGCCAGCACGGACTGCACCTACAACGCCTTCCAGACGACCTGCGACACCAGCAACAGCTGCGTCGAGTGTCTCGCCGACGCCGACTGCAACCCCAACGGCCTCGGTCCGAAATGCGACACGGCGAATAGCTTCTGCGTCTGCGCCAGCGACGCCGAGTGCGCCACCAACCCCAACGGCAAGAAATGCGACGCCCAGCTGCAGGCCTGCAGCTGCACCGGCGACGCCGACTGCCCGACGGGCAAGACGTGCACCGGCTCCTTCGCAAGCATCCCGATCTGCCAGTAGGCTAGCCCCGCAACCGCCGCGCTGATTCCAAGCGGCGCTTGCGTCTCCGACCTCAGCCCCAGATCGTCAGCTTGACGCCTTCTCCATGGGTGAATAAGCCCGATGCGCATGCATCCAATCGGGATCGAGCCTCGAGCTGCTCGGCCAGGGCGGCATGGGACGGTGTACCTAGCCGAAAACACCACGCTCGGCCACCGCGCAGCGTCACGGCTTCCCGGCTGCTGCGTTGCCCGGGTGTACTCAAGAAGTGACGGAAACGCTCGGCCGGCGCGCAGCGTCACGGCTTCCCGGCCGTGGCGTGCCTGTTTGCAGACCACGCCTCAACAAGCTCTGCGCTCGGCGCGCCGAATGAACCGCCCTCGGTCACGCTGCCCGGCTGCGCTCGCTTTCCCTGCCTGATACCATGTCCGCGCATGAAGGCAGCGCGATGAAAACGATCAGGCTCGTCTCCCGGCTCGTCTCCCGGCTCGCGATCTGCGCGACGCTGCTGCTCGACGTGTCGCCCGCTTCGAGCGAGGCGCGCACACCCAAGCGCGCCTCGACCCAACGCGCCCTCACCAAACGCGCCGCCACTAAGCCCTTCTTCCGGATGTCCGCCAGCGAGGCCACCTGCACCCTCGACGCGATCCACCAACAGAGCTCCGACTTCCGCGCCAGGCTGATCGCGATCTCGCGGCACTTCGTCGGCACCCCCTACGTGCTTGACCCCCTCGGCGAGGGGAACCGCGGGCGCGTCGACCGGGATCCGCTCTTTTCCCTCGCGCGGGTCGACTGCCAGACGCTGGTCGAGACGATCATCGCGCTAGGCCACGCCCGCCACTTCGACGCCGCCCGCGCCGTGCTCTCGCGGCTGCGCTACGCCGGCGGCAAGGTCGACTACCGCCACCGCCACCACTTCCCCACCAGCCAGTGGATCCCCCAAAACCAAAAGCTCGGCGCGCTGCGCGACGTCACCGCGACCATAGCGCCGGGCGTCGAGCTGCGGGTGCTGAAGGTCCGCGTGGGGCCGAAGAGCTGGCGCGGCGCCTACCGCAAGTGGCGACGCCTCGGCGACGCAGCCCCCCGGGGGCGCTTCGACCTCCCCGTGCTGCCGCTGGACGCGGCGATCCGCCACGCCGAGCGCTTCCCCGCCGGCGCCCTGCTCAACGTGGTACGGATCCCGCGGCGCGGGCATCCCGAGCCGATCAGCCATCAGGGCTTCATCGCGATCGAGAGAGGGCGACGGGTCGTGCGCCAGGCCACCGACATCGGCACGCGCCGGGTCGTGCAGATGGGCCTCGGCCGTTACCTGCGCCACTGTCGCGCCTACTACCGGCGCGCCTATCGGCCGATGCTCGGCGTCAACGTCCAGCTCTTGGTGCCGAGCGAGGCGCTGAGCGCGCTGGCCAAGCGCACGGCGAGCAGCGCCGCCAAGCCGACCTGCGCGCCCCCAACACAGGCCTCAACCCAGCCGAAGCCTCCGAAGAGGCCCCCGAAGACCAGGACCGCTAGCGCCGGTTGGCGGCGGACGATCCTTCGAGATCAAGGGGGACCTCGGAGATCGTGGTGCAAAGCCCCCGTCGCTCACCGGGGCCGTCGCTCAACGCGGCGACGAGATCATCGAGCAGCGGGAGCTTCGCCAGCGCGTCGATCGTCACCGGCAGCCGGCGCCGCCAGTTGGGATGCTCGTCGGTGGTCCCGGGAAGGTTCGCCTGCTCGACCTGGCCGAGGAGATCCTCCCACTGCACCACCTGGACCTGCGCCGGTGAGCGAGCGAGGTAGGCCTGGACCGCCACCAGCAGCTCCGAGGTCAGCTGGGGGAAGGCCTGGGCGTCGTAGCGCTTCTCTTGGGGCAACACTCGAGCGCTGGCCAGGGCGTCGAGCAGCCGCTGCCGGTCGCGGTCTCGCGCCACCCGCTCGGCGCGCTCGCGCTCGACGTTTGGGAAGAGGCCGAGGTCCTTGCGCCAGGAGATGTCCCGCCCGGCCCAGAAGCCGTTGATCGGCGGCAGGTCGTGGGTGCTCGCCGCCACCAGAGCCTGCCGCGGGTAGGCCTCGGGCGCCAAGAAGCCGCCGTCGGACTCGCGCTCGAAGAGCAGCAGACGATAGGAGAGCACGCCCCAATCACGGAGCTTATCGCGCACCTCATCGGGCACCGTGCCGAGATCCTCGCCGATCACCAGGCAGCGGTTGCGGTGGCTCTCGAGGGCGACGATCCGGATCAGATCGTCGAAGGGGTAGTGGACATAGGCCCCCTCCGACGCCGGGCGCCCCTGCGGCACCCAATAGAGGCGCAGAAGGCCCATCACGTGGTCGATCCGCAACGCCCCGGCGTGGCGCATGTTCGCGGCAAGAATAGCCGAGAAGGGCGCGTACTCCGCGTCTGTGAGGGCCATCGGGTTCAGCGGCGGTAGCCCCCAGTTCTGCCCCTGCGGCGCCAGCGCGTCGGGGGGCGCGCCAGCCGCCGCCGTGGCGGCGAAGACGCTCTGGTTGCCCCAGACCTCGGCGCCGGCGCGATCGACGCTGACGGCGAGGTCGGCGTAGAGGCCGATGGCCAGCTCGAGCTCTCGGGCCCGCGCAGCGGCCGCGCCGAGCTGTCGATCGGCCTCCCACTGGACCCACTGGAAAAACTCGACCCGCTCGGCGTGTTCGGCCGCGAAGGCCGTGACCTCGGCGCTCTCCGGATCGCGATACGCCTCGGGCCAGAGCTGCCAGCCCCAGACGCCGCTATCTTTGCCGTGGAAGTGCTCCTGAAGCGCCTCGTAGACCGAGTGCCGCGCCAGCTGGTGGCCGCCCTCTTCGACCCAGTCGCGGAAGGCCGCGCCACGCGCGGTGAGCTCGACGTCGAGGTGGTTGTCGCGAAACTCGCGATAGAGCAGCTCAAGAATCCAGCGCTTCAGCGATCCGACGTCGCCGTAGTCGATCACGTCGCGCTCGCGGCAGGCGGCGAGGCGCTCCTGGAACTCCTCCGACTCCATCGCCTCGGCGGCGGTGACGCAGCCTTTGAACTCCTCGATCGCCTCGAGATCGAGGTAGACCATATTGAGGAAGAGCCGGCTCGAGGGGCTGTAGGGGCTGCAATGCCAGGGGTTGTGGGGGAAGAGCGCGTGGAGCGGGTTGAGCCCCACGACCGAGGCCCCGAGCCGGGATGCCACGTCGACCATGTCGTGGAGGTCGGTGAAATCGCCGACGCCCCAGTTGCGCTTGGAGCGCAGCGCGTAGAGCTGCACCGCTGGCCCCCAGACGCGACGCCGGTCGCGCACCGCCGGGGGCTGGTAGCAGTGCTCGGGGGTCACGATCAGCGCCATCCCGCAAGTGAAGAGGGGCGAGCCATCCAGGGGCTCGATGGCGAAGCGATGATAGCCCCAAGGCGGCGTCAGCGGCAGGGTGAAGGCATAGCGCAGGTAGACCTGGCCATCGACCTCCAGCTCGTCGAGCTGCTCGAGCTCACCCGGGACGAGCTCGCCATCGTGGAGCGCCTCGGACTCTTCGAGCAGCGCCCAAGAAAAGCGCCGCCGCTCGAGGCCGGCGGGCAACGTCAGCACCACCCGCGGCGCCGAGGTCCCCGACACCACCTGCACTCGCCGCAGCACGCGAGTCAGTCGTCGGCTGTCCTGCTCCGCGGTGTGGATCCGCAGCGCCGTCTCGCTCTCGGTGGGCAGGCCCATCGCGGCCAGCAGGCGGCGACGGGTCAAGGGGTCGACCTGGTGCACTTCGCCCCAGATATCCTGATAGTCCATCCGCATGTGGTAACGGACGGTCAGCTCGTCCAGCAGATCTCGCGCGGTCATTCGTCGCTCCGGTTGGCTGTCGCCCCGCTCGGACCGGCGCGACCATAGCAGACGAGCCTGCCGCTTTGTAGCCAGCCTTGGTCGCTACCAGAGGCCGGGCTTGTCCTGGGCCTCGCGCTGCGCCATCGTCTGTCATGGCCAGACAGGTTCAACTCGGCACGCAGCGCGCCATCGCCGCGGAGAGCGAAGACGAGGGCCGGCTGCTCGCCACGGCCGGGCGCAAGGGCACGCTCGTGCTCGAGGAGGCGTTTTACGCGGTCGATACGCACCACAGGCTGGTCTTGCTGCCAGCCCGCGTCGACGAGGCGAGGGCGGAGCGCGTTCGGCGCGCCTTTGAGAACGCCGCGACCCGAGACGCGGAGGCGCGAAGACGACGGGGAAGCTTCCACGTGGTGGAGGGGTAGCACACGCAGATGATAGGCTTCGCCGAGCAGATCGCCGCGTTGGCGGCCGCACCTCTAGCCTGGCTACGCGTCCGGGGACGCACCCTGGCCTGGCTGCTCTGCTACCTGTTGGCCTGCACCGCGCTCCTCGGGACCTGCGCCTTTCTCCTCCTGCAGAACCAGGGCGACATCCGCAAGGTACTGCTTTCCTACGTTTTTCCAGAGTCCTGGCACCTCGCCGCGGCGGCGCTGATCGACCGCTTCCTCGCCAGCCAGAGCAAGGCCGTGCTGATCAACGCCATCGCCTCCGGCTCGCTGGTGCTGGTCTCGGTGCTGCTCTTTCCGCTCAAAGAGAAGGTCTCTGCGACCTTCGAGCGCGAGGGCGAGCTCACCTCGGAAGCGATCGACGAGTTTCCGCTCTGGAGGCAGGGGCTAGAGGAGACCAAGCTGGTGGCGCTCTACGTCGCGGCACAGCTGGCGATCCTCTGGGTCGGCTATCACCCCGATCCCACGCGCAAGGCCCTCGCGACGCTCCTCTCGTATCTCTACCTCTTTTCGACCTTTACCATCGACTTCTGTGGGCCGCTCTTACAGCGCCATAGGCTGCGCTACTCGCGGATCCTCAAGCTCCTCGCCAAGCATCCGCTGCTGCTCTTCGGCCTCGGCGGGCTGCTGACGCTGCCACCGGTGCTGACCGGGCTCTACGTCACCCGACACCCCGAGCTGCCGCTGTCGACCGCGGTGTGGGGGCTCTTCGCCGCCAACGTCCTCGCCATCGTCTGGGGCGTGATCGCTGGCACCTGGCTGGCATCCCGGCTGCTCGAGGCGGGGCGCGAGACCTCGCGCCCCCACGGCGTCGTGCGCGCGGTCTTCGGCCTGGCGCTGGCCGCGCTCCTCGCCGTCGAGCTCTGGGCTTATGGCGCCGTGGCGCTGGCGATCCACCACAAGAGCCAGATCTTGAAATGCAACTACAGCGTCGTGCCCACGTCGCTGCGCTTCGAGCGCCCCAAGCTCCTCGGCCTGCTACGGGGCCGCGTCGACGTCGGCGTGCGCTTCGACCTGCGCGTCGAAAACCCCACGCCCTACGACGTGTCGATCGAGCGCAACCGCCTCGAGGTGCGCCACGGAGCGTCGCTGGTGGCGACCGGCAAGCTAGCGCCGATGGCCGTCGCCGCGGGCAAGACCCGGGTACAGACGTTGGCCTTCTCGCTCTCGCTCCGCCCCACGGTGCTGGTCAAGTGGCGGGCCCTGCTGAAAGACAAATGGTCCGCCACGCTCTTCCTCGAGGTTGCCAAAGGGCTCGAGCTTCCGGTTTACTTGCGGCACACCTTCACCAAGGCCGTGAAGACGAGGCTCGGCGCCACCAAGGAGTAACGCCACCCGAGGGCCGACGATGAGACGAACAACCCGGCATCAAGGCGAGCTTCGATTGGATCCGCTCTTCGCCGATCTCGAGCGTTGAAGACTGCACCAAGGATTAGCGCGGCCCCCGCTGGCGCTGCCCTCCGAGCGACCCCTTCGAGCTGACGGCGCGCTCGAAGCGGCGGTCGAGGGCCACGTAGCGCTGCGCCAAGGCGCGAACGAAGGGACCGAGCCAGCTGTTGAGCACGACCCCCTCGGTGAGCGTCTCGGCGTCCACCACCGCGACGGTCACCTCGTCGACGGCCTCGACGGTGGCGGTGCGGGGCTTCGAGGCCAGCACCGCGGTCTCGCCGAAGACGTCGCCTTGCGAGAGCGTACCGAGCTGGATCCGCTCGCCGTCGATCTCTTTCCAGGCCCGGCAGATCCCGAACTTGACCATATAGGCCTCATGGCCGACGTCGCCCTGCTCGACGATCACCGCGCCGGGCGGGTAGCGGCGCAGGGGCAGATCGATCGCGCCGCGCTGATAATTGAGCAGGTCCTGCTTGAGCTCCTCAGCGCTCTGGTAGCGCTCCGCGGGATCGAAGGCCATCGCCTGCTCGGCGATCATGCCCAGCCGCCGCGGCAGCGGGTTGGCCCAGTCCATCCTCTCCACAGGTGTGAAGTCGGCCGCTTGTGCCTTGGCCACGCGCTCGCGCAGATCCTCTGCCCGAAAGGGAGCCTCGCCGGTGATCACGTGATAGAGCACGGCGCCGAGGGCGAAGACGTCGCTGCGCTCGTCGACCAGGTGGTTTTGCGCCTTGGCCTGCTCTGGCGGCATATGACTGAGAGAGCCGGCGACCATCCCCTCCTCGTCGAGCTCAACGTTGTCGCGGTCACGGGTGGTCGCGATGCCCTTCGCGGCGCCGCTCTGGGCGCCGATGATCCGCGCCAGCCCCCAGTCCATCAGGTAAACCTGGCCGTGGCTGCCGATCATGATGTTGGCGGGCTTGAGATCGCGGTGCACCACCCCGCGGCTGTGGGCGAAGGAGAGCGCGTCGCAGACCTTGACCAGCACCTCGAGGTAGGGGCCGATCATCTGCACCGAGCGAGGGCCCACGTCACGCTCCAGCCACTGCTCGAGGGTCTCGCCGACCACTCGCTTCATCGTAAAGTAGAGCGCGCCGTCATCATCGACGCCGAGCTCGTGGACCGGGACGATGTTGGGGTGATCGAGCTGCCCGCCGATCTGCGCCTCCTCGAGAAAGCGCAGCCGATAGGACTCCTGCCGCGCCAGCTCTGGCGCGAGCACCTTCATCGCTGAGTGGCGCAGCAGGTTGCGGTCAACGACGTGGTAGACCGTCGCCATCCCACCGCGACCAATCTCTCCGCGGCTCTCGAAACGTTCGAGGAGATCCGCCTTCGGACCTTCGCCGTCGACGCGAGCGCGCGTCTCTCCCGACGAGGGCACCTGCGGCGCGGCCTCCGCTCGCTGTCCCTCGTCACCACCACCAAAGAGCCAACCCAAGATCCCGCGTTCTCGTTTCATCGCCCCGAGTGTACCGCGTGTCGCGCCCAGCTCGAACAGAACAGGGGCTGGTGCGCTTGGCCACCGGCAACCATCGCCACCTCGCCGCTTTCAACACGCTGATGAGGTGGTCAGCGGCGCCGGATCTCGAAGCAGCGGTGGATCTTCGGGTTGCGGGCGAAGTCCTGTGGGATACTGCGAGCGCTGATGTCGTCGACCTTCAGCCCGAGCGTCGACGTCGCGTCCGTGTCCAGGCGGAACCCACGCCGGTTGCAGGAGAAGATCAGCGCGCCGCCCCGCTCCAAGAGCCTGACGCAGCCCTCGATCAGCTCCACGTGGTCACGCTGTACGTCGAAGGCCCGCTCCATCCGCTTCGAGGTGGAGAAGGTTGGCGGATCGCAGAAGATCAGGTCGTAACGCTCGCGCCGCCGCGCAGCCTGCCCCAGCCAGCGCAGCACGTCGGAGTGCACCAGTCGATGGATCCCCTGGGGCGTAGAGCTGGCCTCGAAGCCGTTCTCCGCCAGGTTGTCCCGCGCCCAGTCGAGGTAGGTCCGCGAGAGGTCGACGCTGGTGGTGCTCCGGGCACCGCCGGCCGCCGCATAGACCGTGGCGCTCGCCGTGTAGCAAAAGAGGTTGAGGAAGCGCTTCCCCGACGCCCGCTCGCGGAGCAGCGCTCGCGTCGGTCGGTGGTCGAGGAAGAGGCCCGTGTCGAGGAAATCACCGAGGTCGACGCGAAAGCGAAGCCCCCCCTCGCGGATCACGAAGCGCTCGCTGCGCTGGTCTTCGCGCTCATACTGAGCGTCGCCGCGCTGGCGACGACGCACCTTGAGGTGCACGGCGTCGGGGTTGACGCCCAACACCTCCGCCGCCACCACCAGCGTATCGTGGAGCCGGTCGTCGGCGCGCTTGGCGTCGACGCTCGGCGGCGGGGCGTACTCCTGCACATGCAGCGCCGCGCCGTAGCGATCGATCGCGCTGGCGTACTCCGGCAGATCGGCGTCGTACAGGCGATAAGCCTCGAGCCTCTCACGGGCGACCCAGGCCTTGAGCTTGCGCCTGTTCTTGCGTAGCCGGTTGGCGAGCATCTCCGCGCCCTCCGGATCGCGCAGCAGCCGCGGGTCGAGCTGGCCCTTGGGCATACGCCGCGTCTCCCGGGTCGTTTCCCCCATGGGATAGCGCAAGAGCCGACACTCGATCGGGCCGTTGAAGACGACGAAGCGGCGCTCGGCCTTCAGCCCGATGGGGCGCGTCAGGGCGCGGTTTCCCGAGAGCACGTGGGCGCTCCACCCGGCGAAGCGCGCGCGGAGGACGTCACCAAGGAGCAGATAGAGCCGCTCGAGCGCCAGCTGCTGGCCCAGGCGCTCCCCATAGGGCGGGTTGGTCAAGAGCACACCCGGGGCCCCATCGCTGGCGCCACCGGCGATACGCCACAGCGGGCAGCCCTCGCCGCCCTCGAGATAGGCCGCGAGGTCGGCCACCTCGGCCTCGATCCAGCCCTCGAGCTCGAGAGCGGGCAAGGCGTCCACTAGCAGCCGCAGCACCGAGGGGTCGCGATCCGTGGCGAGGATCGTCGCCGCGCCAGGTGTCGGACGCTCGGCCTGACGGCGATCGCGCTGCCGCGCCTCGTCGACCAGCCGAGCGAAGAGCGGGTCATCATGACCGCGCCATCCAGGAGACCCCACGAGCGCCCCACGGAGCAGCCCCGGCGCCACGTCGGCGGCGATCAGCGCCGCCTCGATCGCCAGGGTCCCAGAGCCGCAGAGCGGATCACAGAGACGCGGCGCAGCGGCGCTCCCAGGGTCTGCGCGATGTCGCGCCGAGGCCTCGCCCCAGCCCGCGAGGAGCAAGAGGCCCGCGGCGAGGTTTTCGCGCAGCGGCGCCGGCGCCTTGCCACTGCGATAGCCTCGACCGTGCAGCGGCCCACCGCCGAGATCCAAAGAGAGGGTCGCCTTCTCCGCCGCGAGGTGGAGGTTCAGCCGCAGATCGGGATCGCGGGTGTCCACCGCCGGGCGCTGGCCGAGGCGGTCTCGCAGCTGATCGACGACCGCGTCCTTGACCCGCTGGGCGGCGAAGCGCGTATGTCGTAAGCCCTCGTTCTGGCCCGCGCAGTCCACCGCCAGCGTCGCCCCGGGCTCGCTGAGCGCGACCCAGTCGACGCGCTGCACCTCACGGTAGAGCGCCGCCTCGTCGGCGGCCTCGAAGCGGCGCAAGACCCAAAGCAGCCGGCTCGCCGAGCGGAGCCAGAGCGTGGCCCGGTAGGCGCAGGCCAGATCGCCCTCGAAGGCGACCCCGCCAGCCTGCGGCGTGGCCTCGACGCCCAGCGCCGTCAGCTCGGCGCAGAGCGCCGGCTCCAACCCACGGGCGCAGCTGGCAAAGAGCTCGTGCTCTGTGGCCTCGACCATGCGCCTCAGCCCGCGAGCTTCGACAGGTAGCTCGCCGCCTGCTCGACGTAATGCCTCCAGGACTTGTCCATCGACGCGATCTCCTCCTCCGAGAGCTCGCGCTTGATCGTGAAGGGGTTGCCGAAGACCATCGAGCGCGGCGGGATCACCTTATTCTGCGTGATCAGCGTGCCAGCGCCGATCAGCGTCCCCTCGCCGATCTCGGCGTTGTCGAGGATGATCGAGCCCATGCCGATCAGCGCGTTGTCGCCGATCTTGCACCCATGGAGGATGCAGTTATGGCCGACCGTCACCCGCTCGCCGATCCGCGTGTGGGAGAGGTTTCCCGTCATATGGATCGTCGTGCCGTCTTGTATGTTGGTCCCGGCGCCGATCTCGATCTGCCCCTCGTCGCCGCGCAGGGTCGCGTGGGGCCAGATCGAGACCTGATCACCGAGGGTCACGTCCCCGATCACCACGGCGCTGCGGTGGATGAAGACGCGCTCCCCAAGCTTCGGCGCGCTGCCGTCGGCGAGGGCCTCCAGGTTCGGGTATTGGATGGTGCTCATGGTCAGCAGCATCCCCCCGCTATGCTCGCGAGGTCAACCACGCACGACCGCCCACGGGGCGCTGCCAGCAGCTGCTACGTCGTCGAGCGACGGTGAGCGCCGTGGCTGGGTCGCACACCGAGGGTCATCGGCCGACCCACGATCGCGATGGCCTGGAAACCCGAGGTCCCGGATCCGCGCTCAGATTGTAGGTGAAGCGGCGACAGCCTCACTTCTTCTTGGCGATCGCCCGCCAGCCCGTGGGCGCCGGTCCCGCGGGGATACCTCGCGTCTCCGCCACCGCCTCCACCACATAGAAGACGCGCGGATCGTGTGCGCGAGCGATCTCGAGCACCTGGGCTATCGCTCGCCGCGGGCAGCTGATGTAGAGCAAGGTCCGCGGCCCGTCGCGCCCCATGCCCTCGAAGGTCGTGACCGTGAAACCAGCCTCTCGTAAGGCCACGGCGATCGCCGGACCACGCTCCATCGAGACCATCCGCAGCACCCGATCGCCGAGCGCCATCTTGCGCTCGAGTAGGATCCCAACGGCGTTGCCCGTGGCGAAGCCCCCGGCAAAGGCGATGATCAACAGCGGCGACTCTTTGAGCCGCACGATCACCGGCCCTGCGGCGCTGATCCAGATCAGCAGCTCAAAGAAGCCTAGCACCACGGAGAGCACGACCCGACCGTTGACCACGGCGATGGTGCGCACGGTGCCGATCGACACGTCGACCACACGGCAGGCGAAGACGACCAACACGAGCGCCCAGATCGGTAGGTTGGCGAACATCAAACCTCCATAGACTCAGGCAGGCAAGCACCACAACGCGCCGGTGTAAAGACGCGCCGGTGTCAAGACGCGCCGGTGTCAAGACGCGCCGGCGTCAAGACGCGCCGGCGTCAAGACGCGCCGGCGTCAAGACGCGCCCACAGCGGAGCAGCGGCAGAGGTATCGAGTCTCGCCATCCCCGGCGACCGGGCCTTCGCCCTCGCTGGACCGCGTTGGCGGAGCTCGATCGTCGTATCGGCCCGCGAGGCGTGACGCCCCGTAGCCCCCGCCACGATAGCGATTCGCCAGCCTCGTGCTACTCTGCGCCGACGCAAAGGACACACGATGGCGATGTGCAATGCCTGCAACAAGCAGATCCCCGAGGGTGTAGCCCACTGCCCCTATTGCGGAAACGAGCAGGCGAGAGCGAACACAGGCGCCGAGAAGAAGACCATCTTCGGCTTCGCGCCGAGCCCCAACGAGCTGCGCAAGATGGCCGAAGGTCAGCCGGCCGCTGCGCCACCGCCCGCCGCGCAACCCGCCGGCGAGCAACCGGCCGCCGCGTCACCCGCCACACCAGCGCCGGCGCGAGACCGCACGCCATCCGGCACCTACGCCAACGCACCGACGGTCTACGACATACAAGCGCCGCCCATCGGCGGTCGGGCTCCAACAGCGCCCCACGAGCAGCAAGGTGTGGCCCCCTCCCCCTTCGGTCAGCCACCCGCAGGGGCGCCCTCCGCCGCTTCTGTAGGCTCGCCGCCCTCGCCTTTGGGTAAGCCCCCGGCTGGCGCTCCCCCCGCGGGCGCCCCGATAGGCGCTCCCCCCGCGGGCGCCCCGATGGGCGCTCCCCCCGCAAGGACGAGCCCCGCGGCTGGCGCCGTGGTAGCGGGCGCCGCGGTAGCGGGCGCGGTCGTCGGTGACGACCAAGCTCCGACACCACCACGTATAGGCGCCGGCAGCCCGAGCGCGCCGACCGCAGCAGAAGCTGCTGCTCCAGCCTCCACGGCGGGCGACGCCCCAAAGGTCAAGCTGCCGGGGGTGACGCTCGCCGAGGGTGAGTTTCCGATCGCGGTCGAGAGCCCCGGGGCCTTCTTCTGGATCATCTTTTCCATCTTCGGGCTGCTGGTCATCACCCTTCCGCTCGCCCTCTGGATACTCCTCCGCACAGCGAGCAAGCGCTACATCATCACCAACCGCCGCTCGATCCGGATCAAGTACACAGGCAAGGTGCTCGATCTGCCTCATGACAAGCTCGGAAGCTTCAAGGTCAGCGGCTTCGTGGGCGCCAGCAACGTCTCGCTGCGGCTCGAGGGCAAGGGCGCTGACGAGCTGCTCTTCGGTCTCTGTGGTCCTTCTGGCGCCATGGCGCGGCTATGGGGCGTGCTCTCCTTCTGGGTGCTGAACGACGACGTCGACGTCAACGACGCGCCGCCGGTCAACGCCGACGGCAAGCGCCTCGACGAGAGCTTCGCCCTCGACATCCTACTCTTCGACGAGACTCAGTTTCGTCGCGGCATGATCGACGGTGCGTTGATGTTCGGGGCCACGGTGGTCACGCCCAACCGCTTCATGTGGCTTCGCACCCAGGCGATCAACGACGACACCGCCGAGCTTCCGGTCTACGCCTTCCTCCTCTCGCTGGCCCAGCGCATGGGCGACATCGCAGCCTTCGAGGCCGAGGTCGAGCGGGTGGCGAAGTCGTCGCTGGCCGAGAGCATCTCGCGCAGGTGGGAGAACCTCGTCGACCCGAAGATGAGTCGCAGCGGCCTAGTCTTCGAAGAAAAAGGCAAGAAGTGCACCCTCTGCGTCAAGAGCGCGGCTCGCAAGCAGATCGGCGAGTACCTCAACGAGAAGACCCCTCTCTCGCTCTGACCCCCGAGCGCCGACCATGGCTAACGACCAACACCCCACCGCCCCGACCCTCGACGCAGCCCTCAGCCGCGCCGCCGACGCCAACGGCAACCACGCCCCCCTCCCTTTGCCTACCGAGAGAGAAGGCCGTGGAGGTAAGAGCGGGCGGCTGCGTATCGCCTGGTATGGCTCACCACTGCCGCGGCATGTGCGGGAGCAGCGAAACCTCGCCGTCGTCGCCGGTGACCTGGCGGCGCTGATCAACCGCGGCGTCGCTCCGGCCCCACCAGCTCGCGCCGCGGTGCTCGACGCCGCGGGCTTTGATGATCATGATCGCCTCCGCGCGGCGTATCATCAGCTCAGCTGCCCTGTGCTGGTGCTGGCGCCCGCCGAGAGCGCGCCGGCGGTGCTGACCTGGCTGCGTCCGGCCGATGACCTCGCGCTCTCGGAGGCGCCCAAGGAGCTTTTGGCCCATCGCCTGCGACAGCTCGACGCTCAGCGCTCGCGGGCCCTCGACGCGCTGACGGGCCTCCCCCGTCGGGCGCAGCTCGACGAGGCGATGCGGCGGCTGCTGCCGCTGTGCAGCGAGGCCCACCCGGTCTCGTTGCTGCTAATCGACATCGATCACTTCAAGCGCCTCAACGACGCCTACGGTCACCTCGCCGGCGATCAGGTGATCCGCGAGCTCGGCGCGATCGTCGCCAGCACCGCGCCGCAAGCGGAGGAGCTCGCGCGCTACGGCGGTGAGCTCTTTGCCGTGCTCCTCGGAGACGGCGAGCGACGCGCCTGCGCCCTCGCAGAGGCGCTGCGCGAGGCCATCGCGGCCCATCGTTTCCCAGAGGAGATCGCCGTCACCGCGAGCATCGGCGTCGCCAGCGCCGAGGTGCCAATCACCAGCGACTCGCTGCTCCAGCAGGCGCAGGAGGCGATCTACGCGGCCAAGGCCAGCGGGCGCGACCGGGTCGCCTCCTACTCCGGCCTCGAGCGCGACGCCGCCGCTCGCGACGAAGACGTCGCCTTGGCCAGCTTCGAAAACCTCACGCAGGTCGTCTCGCAGCGCGTCGCCGAGATGCTGACCTGGCGTGGGCGGAAGCTCTTCGAGCGCCTGCGGCTTCAGGCCGAGAACGACGCGCTCACCGGGCTGCACGCCCGCCGCTACCTCGACCGCCGGCTGGCCCACGAGGTCGAGGTCAGCGACGCCAGCGGCGAGCGGCTCTGCGCCGCGCTCTTCGACATCGACTACTTCGGCGCCGTCAACAAAGAGCACGGCTGGCCTAGCGGTGACAAGGTGCTCAAGGAGCTGGCGCAGCTGCTCGAGGGCAACGTCCGCCACAGCGACTGGCTAGCCCGCTATGGCGGTGAAGAGTTCTGCCTGGTGATGCCCCATACGCCGCTTCACGAGGCGCAGAAGGTCGTCGAGCGGCTGCGCAGCGCCGTCGAGGCCTTCGGCTTCAGCTCCACCTCCGACGAGCCGATCCCGCTCACCGTCTCGGCGGGCGTCGCCGCGCTCGACGCCGCCAGCGGCGAGACGCCCATGGCGCTCCTCGAGCGCCTCTCGAGCAAGCTCCTCGAGGCGAAACGCGGCGGACGCAACCGCGTCGTGAGCCAGTCACTCGACACAGGGAAGGACTGGAAACAGCGATGACTCTGGGTCGTCAGTTGGCAGCCCGTGGCTTCGGCCTCGTCACGAGCATGTGGTAGGCGCCGAAGCCGTCGGGGTAGCCATAACGGAAGCCGAGCTTGCGCCGCGGCTGCGTGCGCCAGAGGGTGACGAAGTCGCGATCGATGCGCTCGTCGAACGTGGAGAAGAAGCAGCGCCGATAGCGACCGTAGGTGGTCTGCTCGAAGCCCGCGGCCCTGGCGACCGGTGGCGGGATCCCCGTGCTGTCGGAGATCATCCAGGCCAGGTGCTCGACGAGGTAGCGGCGGATCCGCGAGAACGCCGGGCTCCAGAGCAGGTAGGAGGCGGCCTTGGTCATCGCCGAGACCTTGCCCTTGCCCTCGAGGTGGGTGAGCAGCGGCGTGTTCTTCTTCAGCGCTGCGTCGCCGAGGTTGGCGGCGATGTGGCGATGGACGCGGCTCGGCCCCTCGTGGCCGACAGGGACGAAGAGGATCTCGGCATGAGAGAAGGCGGGGCTGTAGCGCGGCGCCGTCCAGCCCGAGGAGAGCCGCTTGGCGCGCTTGGCGTCGAGGTCCCGGATCTCAGCGGCGGAGTAATAGTGCAGCGAGCCATCTGCCTCGAAGCGGAAGTAGCGCAGCGCAACGGGGCGATAGTCGTGGACAGCGAGCGCGGCGACGAAGAACGCCAGCTCGCCGGGGATCGGCCCCCGCTGCATCTTCATCAAGGTGGTGCTCTTGCTGGTAGTCGGCCCATAGAACGCCGCGACCTGCGGGCCGATGCGGCCCAGCGCCTTCGTCGCCGCTGCGCCGCCAAGGGTCGCGACCGGCCGCGGGTCTCCCGCATGCTCCAACGAGATCGTCGTGACCTCACGAGCGTCTGGGTAGGTCGTCAGCGCGGTGACGAGGTCGGCGCCGCCGAAGGGGTAGACGACCTTGTCGGGCAGCCCCGTGGGGCGCAGCCTGGCGATGAAGGGGCCGACCTTCTTGCGTGCATGCTCGCGCTGCTTGGAGAGCGCTGGCCCCACAGCGCGGCAATAACGCGCCACGGCCTTTGGCGGGAAGCGCGCGGGCAATCGCACGCCGCGGCGGCAGGTCAGCAGGTCGTAGAGCAGCTGGATCTCGGCGCGGAAGTCCTTCCCGGCTAGCGGCCGCGCCTTGGCGTCAGCAAAGACAGCCCCCGCCTTGCCTTTGGCGACCGCGGACGCTGTAGCAGGCGTGATGGCCTTGGGCGACTTGCGCTTGGTCACGGCCGGCTTGACCACCGTGGTGGCCTTTTCTGCCTTTTCTGCCTTTTCTGCCCTTTCTGCCCTTTCTGCCCTGGAAGCCTTCACAGGTGACTCTCCGCCCTTGCATCCGCCGATGGCGAGCAGAGAGATGAACAGGACGCGTCGAAGACCTCCGACCCGGAAAAAGGTGAACAAAGCGCGCCGGACTGGGCTTCGCTGGCGAGGCGCGAGGACGGAAGCTTCTGGTGGTCTCTGACTGACGAGCAACGACGCCAGCGGAGGCCAGGACCAGCGATCGTTTTCGTTTTTCCGGGGAGCTGTACTGAGCACGGTCCCTCCATCGCGGGAGCCCGCGCTCCCGCCGGGAGTATACACGCCAGACCGCTATGCTACGCTTGCACCGATGAGCCCTACTCGACCCGTCATCGCTTACCTCCTCATGCTGCTCTTGCCGCTCAACGCCTTGGCCGAGGGCGTCCCCCCGCTGTCTTCGGCCCACCGAACGATCCTCGATCGCTGCCAGGCCGACAAGCTGGACAAGAAACCCTGCGCGAAGAGCAAGACCAAGCTCGCGGCGTCGACCACGTGCCGCGACGCCTACGCGCATATCCACACCAACGAGTGGCACCACGACGTCTGGCTGCCCTACATCAGCGAGCTGGGCGGCGCCTACGTCGGCGTCGGCTCCGATCAAGGGCTGACCTTCATCGCCGCAGCTCGCTCGCAGGTGGCGTGGATGATCGACTACGACCCCAACGTGGTGCGGATCAACCGCCTCCACCGGGCGCTGATCCTGGCCTCGAACGATCGGCAGACCTTCCTCTCGCGCTGGACGAAGCAGCAGGCCAAGGCGACCCTGGCGCTGATCGCCAAGAGCGCCGGCGACCGTGTGGAGGCCAAACGCTTGGCGCGCACCTACCGCCGGGCGCGCAAGACCCTTGAGCGCTATTTCGCCCGCATGGCCCGCGTCGGCAAGCGGCGGCGCTATCACTGGCTCCACACGGAGGCGGCCTACAGCTACGTGCGAGCGATGTTTCGCGCCGGCCGGATCCGCATCCTCGGCGGCGACCTGCTCAAGGCCACGGCGCTTACAGGGATCGGCGCCGCGGCCCGGCAGCTCGGCCTGCCGATCCGCGTGCTCTACCTCTCTAACGCTGAGGAGTATTGGCGCTACCCCAAGCAGTTTCGCGCCAACATCAAGGCCCTGTACTTCGACACCCAGAGCGTGACGCTGCGCACGCGAACCAACAAAAAGGGCCTGACCCTCGGTCGCTATCAGTACATCGTGCACGCAGCGACGCACTTCCAACAACGTGTCGGTGCGCGCGGAGTCAGCGGTGTCTGGTCGCTGCTGCGCGACAAGAAGGCGGCCACACCGAAGGGGCTCTTCGTGATCGGCAACGTCGCCCGCCGCGGAGCTCGGGCCCGTGCGGGGAGCTAGGAACCCTCGCCCCTTCGGCTCATCGCTTACCTCGGCGGTTGGAGCGCCTCCGAGCGCCCACCTTGGCCCGCTTGGACCGACGCCGCGCCAGCTCCTCGGCGCGACGGCCACGCTCGCGCTGCTCGTCGAGCAGCTGCTGGTAGTGCCCTAGGCGCTCCTCGGCGAGAGCGCCAGCCTCGATCGCCGCTTGCACCGCGCACTGGGGCTCATCTTCATGCTCGCAGTCGCGGAAGTAGCAGCGATCGGCCAGCGACGCTACGTCCTCGAAGGCCTCGGCGATCGCGGCCTCGCTGCTCCAGAGCTGGAGCTCCCGCATCCCCGGCGTGTCGAGCAGCAGCCCACCCTCAGGCAGCGACACCAGCTGTCGGTGTCGGGTGGTGTGACGGCCACGGTCGTCGTACTCGCGCACGGCGCCGACCTTCTGCACGTTCGCGCCGACCAGGGCGTTGATCAGGGTCGACTTGCCAGTCCCGGAGCTGCCGACGAAGGCAACCGTCTGTCCGACCCCGGCGTAGCTCCGCAGCTCGTCGATACCCTGATCCTCCGGCACGCTGACGACATGGATCGGCGCCTCGATGCCGGCCTCGACCAGCTGCTCCCGCACGGAGTCGCCATCCGTGACGAGGTCGGCCTTGCTCAGCACCAGCGCGCCTTCCGAGCCCGCGTCGGCCAGCTGCGCCAGATAGCGCTCGATCCGTCTTACGTTGAAGTCGCCGTCGAGCCCGCAGACCACGAAGACCGTGTCGATGTTCGCCGCCACCACCTGAGGCGTTGTGGTTGGCCCAGCGGCGCGGCGCAGAAAGGCCGTCTTGCGGGTGAAGATATGCTCGACCTGCGCCAGCGACGTCTCAGCGGCCGGCCAGCGCGCGGCGACCCAATCGCCGACAGCTGGCGTACCCCGCGCGTCCGGATCCCAGATCTCACGGCTCGCGCGGTAGAAGAGCCGCCCCGCGCGGCGGCCCATCTTCTCGCCCTCCTCGCTCCATAGCTGGTAGCGACCGCGGTGCTCTGCGGCGATGCGGGCGATGGTCAGCTCGCGGCTGACGCCGGCACGCTGCTCGTCGAAGAAGGGATCCCAGCCGATGCGCGCCAGCTCGAACGTCATTCGCCGTCGCTCGAGGGCTAGGCGTCTTCGCCGGTCTCGTCGTCGCGCTTCAACGACATCACGGGGCAGGAGGCCAGCGCGATCACGCGCTCAGCGGTGGAACCGATCAGAAAATGGGAAAGACCTGTCAGCCCGCGAGTGGCGATCACGATCAGGTCGGCGCCGCTCTCCTTCGCCCGCGCCGCGATGGCGTCGGCGGCCTTTCCGTGGGCGTGGGACACGGACGTCTTGGGCGTCGCCTTTCGGTCACGGGCGAGCTCCTTGATCAGCGCCTCGAGCTGTCGCTCGGCCTCTTTGCCGAGCGCGTCGTCGGTGTCGCTGCTCGGCATCGTAGAACGATAAAAGGAAGGGAAGTTGGAGAAGTCCTCGATGATGTGCAGCGCCTCGAGGGTCGCGCCGTGACGCTGCGCGATGTCGAGCGCGGTGTTCAGCATCCGCTGCGAGGGGACGCTGAAGTCTACGGGGACGAGCACCTTCTCGATCCGCTCGGGCTTATGCGGCGGATCCGCCTCACGCAGCGTAACGACCGGGCACGGCGCGAGCTGCACGACCTTGCTCGCCACCGATCCCATCAGGGCCCGCTTGAGCCCACGACGCCCCTCGGTGCCCATCACGATCAGGTCGATCTTGTTCTCGGCGACGTAGTCAAGGATCCCGTTCGCCGCCGAGGGGTTGCGGACCTGGGCCTGGATCACCGTCACGCTGTCTTCGGGCAGCTGACCGACGAGCTTGGCCATGTCCGAGTTGCAGAGCTGGTGGACGCGCTCGTAGATCTCACCATGCTCTGGGAAATGGAAGGCCGGGTTATGCGGATCGTCGCCGAGCAGCACGGTCACGTGCAGCATATGCAACGTGGCGCCGTAGTCGCGCGCGAAGACGATCGCCTGATCCAGAGCCTGCTCCGAGGCCTCCGAAAAGTCGGTGGGAAAGAGGATGTTTTTGAAGTGCATCGAACGCCTCCCGCCCTCGCCAACCTCCCTCGGGCCACCCGTCCGGAGGGAGAGAAAATGGGGCCACTCATCCGAGCGGCGATCTATCTGCATGGCGGGGCCAGCTAGCTTTTTCCCACGGCGTCGAGGTCCGTTCAACCCCCATCGGAGGCTATTTGTGGCGTCGCAGCACGGTGACGGCGTTGGTCACGCCGGAGCCGCCGATGTTGACCACCACGCCCAGCTCGGGTTGCCCCTGGCTCGGGGCGACGCCGATCGGATCGCCGACGAGCTGCTTGTGGACCAGCGCCAGCATCGACGCGCCGGTGGCGCCGACCGGGTGCCCCTTGGCCTTCAGGCCGCCAGAGAGGTTGATCGGGCAACGGTCGTCGCGACCAAAGCGCCCCTCGAGGTAGTCATGCCAGCCGCGGCCGCCGTCCGAGAGACCAAGCGCCTCGGTACACATGATCTGGTTGCTGGTGAAGCAGTCGTGGACCTCCGCGAGATCGATGTCGCCAAGGCCGACGCTCGCCTCCTCGAAGGCGCGGCTGATCGCGACCTTCGCCGCCGTCAGCTCGTGGCGCTTGTCGCGTTGAGACAGCGGCATCCGCTCCTCGGCGTGGCCAATGCCAGCGATCTGCGTCGCCTGCTTGCGCTGACCGGCGAGGTCCTGGTGCGAGAGCACCAGCGCCGCGGCGCCGTCTGTGACCAAGGAGCAGTCGTGGAGCCTCAGCGGCTCAGCGATCATCATGTTCTTACGGTCCTCGAGGCCGAGGATCGCGTCGGCGGTGGTGAGGCCGAGCTTCTCGATCACGCTGCCAGCGCCAAAATGCGCCTTCGGGTTCTCGAGCCCGTTTTGGTAGCAGAGGGCCGCGACGGTGGCGAGGGCTCGGCGGAGATCGTCGTCGCCGATCTTGTAGTGAGCCTTGTAGCCCTTGGCGAGCTCGGCGAAGAGCCCCGGGAAGGTCATGCCCTCAGCGCCCTCTTCTGGCCAATAGGATGAGCAGGCTAGCGCGTGGGTCACGCCCTTGGTGTCGAGCTCGTTCATCTTCTCGACGCCGATCACCAGCACGTTCCTGGCGCGGCCGGCCTCGATCGCGTAGACGCCTTGAAAGGCGCCGAGCGACGAGCTGGCGCAGGCGCCCTCGACGCGTGTCATCGGCTTGAAGCGCAGGGCGTCGTCGATCATCACGCCCAGCGGGGCGAGGTGCTCTTGGTTGACGAAGAGCGAGGGCGAGCAGGCGGCGATGTAGACCGCGTCGATCTCGTCGGCGGCGACGCCAGCGTCCTCGAGGGCTCCACGCCCGGCCTCGATCACGAGATCGTAGATGCTGGCTCCACGCTCGGTGATCTCCTTGGTCTGCCGATCGCGCTTGACCAGGTTGCCAAACGTCGTGTTGTAGGCGCCGACGATACAAGCCTTGCTCATGACTCAACTCCTTTACGGACCAGTTTTTTGCAGTGCATCACGTCACAAAACAGACATGAGACACACAAGGGAACTCGCCTAACCCCCATGGGCTCGACCAATCCTGTTGCAGTGCAACATAGCGACGCGATCCATCTATGGCAAGGCTTTTTCGCCTCCGGTGACCCTCCAGACCGTTTACACCGGCCCGCAGAAAGCCCACACTGCGCCCGTGCGCTTTCCCGGACAACGAATCGCCAAGCACTATTTCCCGGTGTCGGGCGTTCCACAGCGCAGCGATCCCAAGGATCGTCGGCGGTGGTATCTGCTCGGCCTCGACCAGCTGCTGGTCGATCTCGAGGTGCACGCCTCGGGAGACATCGCCAGCAAGATCGGCCTGGCCTCTGGCGAGTCGATGCTCCTCGACGACACCCGCTACCAACAGCTCCTCGACGAGCTCGACGAGCGGGAGGTGGCGGTACGCTACGCCGCGGGCGGCACGGTCGCCAACACCTTGAGCAACTACGCCGTGCTCACCGGCGAGCCGGCCATGCTGCTCGGTGCTCTCCCCGGCAGCATCAGCCCCGGCGACGCAGCGTTTCACTACGTCGCGCAGACCCCTCGTTCGGTGCATCTCGATCACGTCCAAGCGGTCGAGGGGATGACCGGCACGGCCGTGACGTTCATCTTCCCCGACGGCGAACGCTCCTTCGCGGTCGCCCCCGGGGTCTCCAACGACTTCCCTCCCGAGGCGATACCCCCAGGCCTAGTCGAGGACGCGGCGGTGGCCACCGCCTCGCTCTACACGCTGACCGACGCTGGCTGGCCCATCGCAAAGGCGACCCATCGCCTCTTCGCGCGCGCTCGAGACGCCAGGGTCCCGGTGGCCTTCGGCCTGGGCACCGCTGGCCTCGTCGAGCGGATGCGCGATGAGGTGCAAGCGCTGCTGCGCGACTACGTCTGCGTGGCGGCGATGAACGCCCGCGAGGCCGAGGCGCTGACAGGCATCGCCGATCCGCTCTTGGCCTGTCAGCGGATCCTCGACTGGGTCGACGTGGTGCTCGTCACGCAAGGGGCAGAGGGGCTGACCCTTGGCGGCTGGGCCGAGCAGAGCTACCTGCGCCCAACGCGACACGAGCTGCGCTCGGCGGCGTTGCCCGAGTTCAACCGCTACGAGTACAGCCGGCTCTGGAGACGCGAGGACTGCCGCGATCCCGTGCGGATCTACTCCCAGATCCCGCCCTACCACGGCGGCCCCGAGCGCATCAGCAACTGCAGCGGCGCGGGTGACGCCGCCCTGGCCGCCGTGCTCCACGACCTGGCAGCGAACCGCTATCACCGCGCAGAGGTGCCCGACAGCGCCAAGCATCGGGCGCCCTTTCTCAGCTACTCGTCGTTGTCGCGGATCGCCCAATATGGCAACCGCGTCGCCTACGAGGTGCTGCGCGGCAGCTCGCCTCGGCTGGAGCACCCTCCCGGCCGCGACGAGCCCGCCGCTACCGGCGGCCAGCAGTCTGCGGCGTCCGCCAAAGACGACCAGCTGCCGCTCTTTCGTCGGCGCCGCTGACCAGCTTTTTTTCTCAGCGGGCGAGCAACCCAAAGAGCGCGTCTCCGAGCAGCTCGCGACGCCAACCAAGGAGCACGCGATGGTCGTCGTCGACGCGTGCCTCCGCCGGGCAGGCCGCGAGCGCTCGTAGCTCGCTGCGACTCGCGACCAGCGCGGCGTCGATCCCTCGCGCCTCGGCGCGCTGCTCGACCAGCTCGATCAGCGCCGCCGCCCGCTCGCTGGCGCCTGGCGCTTTGCGACGTCGAGGCGGCGGCGTGGGCCAGCTCTGCTCGGGCGTGCTCAGCGCCGCGGAGATGACCCGCGCGAGCTTCTCTGCGTAGTGGCCGATCGTGCGGCGGCCGAGACCAGCCGCCTTCCCCACGGACTGCGCGTTGGTCGGTAGGCGTGTCGCCAGCGCGACAAGCGCGTCGTCGGGCACGATATGCCCCCGCGGACGATCACGACGAGCGGCCTCACGCTCGCGCCAGGCTGCCAACGCGCGAAGCACCGCCAGCGGCCGGGCGTCGAGACGACCGCGCCCCTTCAGCCGCAAGAAGGCGTCCTCCGGGCTACGAGCGGCGCTGACCTCGTCGACCTCGAGCAGCCGCTGCTCCACCTCGAGCCAGTCGAGGTTGCCTCGCGCCGAGACCTCGGCGACGAGCTTGCGCCAGGCCGCCGGGAGGTAGCGCACGTCGTCGAGGGCGTAGTCGATCTGCTCGGCGGTGAGCGGCCGTCGCAGCCAGTTGGTGCGCGTGGCGCTCTTGTCGAGCTGGCGGCCGCAGAGGGACTCGAGCAGGTTCGAGAGCGAGATCACCGAGCTCATGCCGGCGAAGCCCGCGGCCAGCCGCGTGTCGAAAACGTTGCGGGGAGGGCCGCAGTGCGCGGCGCGGCGGATGATCGTCAGATCCTGCTGACCGTCGTGTACGATCTTCATCACCTCCGGCGCGACGAGGACCAGGCCGAGGAGCGAGAGATCACCCACCGCGGGGGCGTCGATCAGGTAGGGCTCCACGCCCGCGCAGGGCGACGAAGGCAGGCCATCGCCCGCCCCGAGGGCGACCTGGACCAGGCCGAGGCGCGGAAAGAACGTGCGCTCCCAGACGAACTCGGTGTCGAGAGCGACCACGCCGGCGGCGAGGATACGGTCGACGAGCGCCGCGAGCTCCTCGCGGTCTTCGATGAGGGGCTTTTCCATGGGGTGGCGTGAGGCGACGGAAGGCTAGCCGAGGTGGGCTAGCCGAGCTCGGCGCTCTTGAGGTTATCGGCGGAGAAGGCTCGCTCGAGATCCGGATCGGTGAAGACGCCGTCTTTGCGCACGAGCTTGCCGTCGAAGTACATCTCGCCGCCGCCGTAGTCCTCCCGCTGGATCAGCACCAGATCCCAGTGGATCGCCGAGGTGTTGCCGTTGGGGGCCTCGTCGTAGCACTGCCCGGGGGTGAGGTGGATCGAGCCGGCGATCTTCTCGTCGAAGAGCGTGTCCTTCATCGGGTGGCGGATAAAGGGGTTGACGCCGATGGCGAACTCTCCCACGTAACGCGCGCCTTCGTCGGTGTCGAAGATCTCGTTGAGCTTGCGGTCGTCGCCGTCACAGGTGGCGCTGACGATCTTCCCCTTCTCGAACTTGAGCTCGATGCCGCTGTAGACGACGCCCTGGTAGAACGAGGGGGTGTTGTAGCGGATTGCGCCGTTGATCGAGTCGCGTACCGGCGCGGTGAAGACCTCACCATCGGGGATGTTGCGCTTACCGTCGCATTTGATCGACGGGATGTTCTTGACCGAGAGTGAGAGTTCTGTGCCAGGGCCGACCAAGCGCACCTCGTCGGTGGCGTCGAGCAGCGCCTTGAGCTTGTCCTGGGCCTTGGCCATCTTCGCGTAGTCGGCGCAGCAGACCTCGAAGTAGAAGTCCTCGAAGGCCTCCTGAGAGGTCTCCGCGAGCTGGGCCATCGCGTTATTCGGGTAGCGGAGCACGACCCAGCGCGTGTGCTTAACCCGCTGGTCGAGATGGACCGGCTTGAAAAAGAGCCGATTCATGCGCTCGATCTGGGCGCCATCGACATCGGCGAGGTCGAAGGGGTTGTCCGAGCCCCGCAGCCCGATGTAGGCGTCCGCGCGCTTCATCAGCTCGAGGTGCAGCTGAGACTGCGCCGTCATCTGCTCGTCGCTGGCGTGCATCACCCAGGGACGCTGCAACGACTCGTCGTTGTAGAACCAGAAGGGCACGGCGCCGACCTCCGTGGCCATGCGGATGATCGGCTTGGCTAGCTCCAGCGTGTCCTTGCCCTTGATCTCCAGGTACAACACGTCGCCCGCCTTGAGCTCGGTGGAGTAATGGACCAGCTGACGGGCGAGGATCTCGTGGCGCTTGTCTTTCATGAGGACTCTCTCTTGGTTGGTTAGCGGTGGCGAGCAGACGCTGGCGCTGACGGCTCTGGTCGACGACCACCCCCCCGGGCGACTACACCCGATCGCCGAGGGCGTCTTAGCACAAGACGCCGCTGACGTCTCGCGAGCGGCAGAGTTGGCGCTCGCCGTCTTCGGGTGGCACAGCCATGGCACAATCGTGCCTTGCGTGCCCAACCATGGCCTCCATCTATCGACGCAAGAAGGCATCAACCCAATAGTTCTAGCCACATATAGAGCTGGCACGGCAACTGCTTCGGCACAGGTCACCCCTAAAGGAGGAGACCCATGCGTAAGATGCTGCTCGCCATTGTCGTGTTTACCCTCGCCGCCGGTCAGGCTTGCGGAGACGACGCCGCGCTCGATCACGTGATCCAGCGTTCGAAGCTGACCCGTGTGACGAACCCGCAGATCAGCGCCGGCGACCTGCAGACCCAGGTCTCGGCCAGCAACGACGTGGCCTTTGAACTCTTTCGTCGCTCCCGGATCGACGACGAGAACGCGTTTGTCGCGCCCTACAGCATCTCGAGCGCGCTGGCGATGCTCTCCGGCGCCGCGGCGGGAGAGACGCTGAAAGAGATCGAGTCAGCCCTCGGCTTCGCCCTGCCTCAGAGCAAGCTGCACAAAGCCTTCAACCACCTCGATCTTCAGCTCGCCTCGCGAGGAAAAGGCAAGCAGGGCGCCGACGGCCCCTTTTGGCTCACCGTCGACAACGCGCTCTGGCTCCAGGACGGCCACCGCTGTACGCCTAGCTACCTCGACACCCTAGCCCGCGACTACGGCGCGGGGGTCCACATGCTCGACTTCGCCAAGCAGACCGAGCGGGCCCGTAAATCGATCAACAGCTGGGTCGCAGACAAGACCGAAGACCAAATCCCGGAGCTGCTCCAAGAGAATGACCTGACAAAGAACACGATCCTCGTCCTCACCAACGCTGTCTACTTCAACGGCGGCTGGGACGAGCCCTTCGATCCGCAGAGCACACGAATGGCGACCTTCCACGCGCCCAGCGGCGACAAGGAGGTCACCACGATGTTCGGCCTCAAGAAGAAGGCGCTCTACGGCGCGACCCCCGACTACCAGGCGATCTCCCTGCCCTACGACGGCGACGAGCTCTCGATGCTGGTGATCATCCCCAGGGACCTGGCGGCCTTCGAGAAGGGCCTCGACGCGGCCAAGCTCGAGACGATCCTCGCCGGCCTGCAGAGCAAGAACGTCGACCTCTCGCTGCCGAGCTTCCAGTTCAAAAAGCGCACGGAGCTTCGTGAGCCGCTGATGAAAAGGGGCATGGTGCGAGCCTTCGACCCCATGAACATCGGGATCGCCGAGCTGCCAGGCCTCTGCGAGGGCTGCCGTCACCCGATCAAGATCACCCAGGTGATCCACGAGGCGTTCATCAAGGTCAACGAGAAGGGCGCCGAGGCCGCCGGCGGCACGGCGGTGATCGGCGCAGACGCTGGCGTATCGCCCCCGAGCAAGCCCGAGGTGATGAACGTCGACCGCCCCTTCGTCTTCCTGATCCGCGACCACGGCACCGACAGCGTGCTCTTCGTCGGTCGCGTGCTCGATCCCTCGCGGTAGCGCTCCGGCGCTATCTGCTTCGCCGCTCCTTCCCAGCCCTATAACCCTTTTCCCCTCTCTCCTCCCTTTGCCTTCTTGACCTTCTTGACCTTCGTCAGGCGCGGCATACCGAGAGCACGCCCCACCGCTCGCCACGGGATCAACGACGGCTTCGCCGGCCGACTGCTCGCTTGGCCGCCGCTCTTCAGCTCGATCCCCGCGTCGGTCAACGTCACGTCGAAGGTTCGCGTCCGAGGCAAGAGCAGCCGGTAGGCCTGGGCCTTCTTCAGCGACACCAGCAGCAGCGAGTCACCGCGCTGGTCGCGCCAGCCCGGGTGGGTCGGCCTCGCTCGAGCCACTACGAGCCCCCCCCGCTGGCCGATCCACGTCAGACGTCCGGAGGTGCACGCGCGAGTCTGGACGACCCAGCGGTGGCGCTTTCGTTTGGTGTCGTAGACCGCTAGCGCCTGGTCCGGCGTTCGACCGCCGAGGGTGCCGACGTAGAGCTCGTAGCGACCATAGCGGCGCGCTCGCTCGGGCTCGCGTACGAAGCTGACACCCACAACCTCACGCCGTCGCCGATAGGCAGCCAGAGCGCTGCCGCGGGGTTTACCGGGATAGGCCGGCTGGCGCCGCAGCAGCGGACCGCTGAGCCCCCAGCCCCGGGCGCGCGCTTGGCCCCTCAGCTCACCACAGCGATGCGGCGTCGCGAGGATCGTCGCCGCCGCGAAGGTGACGCCACGCGTCGCCATGACGTAGCCAGCGGCCCGCAGCAAACGCGCCCGCTCGGCCGCGCTGGGCATACGTCGCCGGTCGCTCCGAAAGCGAAGGGGCCAGCTGAGCTGACCATCGCCCGGCTTGGCGGCCACGCCGATGGCTCGGCATCGCTTGGGATCGACCAGCCACGTCGCCATCCAACGCTGGGCGCCGACACGCCGCCCCAGCCGGGTGATCGAGATCTCGAGCTTGCCGCCGCAACGCCTGGCGACGAGGGCGTTCGGGTAGCGGTCCTGGGCGGCACGTGCGGCTTGCTTCTGCGCCTCGAGCGGCTTCTTACAGCTCGCCAGCGCGAGCTTGATCAAGGCCAAGGCGTCTTTGCCCGTATAGCGGGCCTTTGCGGCGCCACCCCAGAGCAACAGCCCCAACCCGACGACCCCGGTGACGAAGCCACGAGTACGGATACTCAACGTAGACAGATGACACGTCGGCGACATCAACCCTCCTCTGCTCTGCAGTGCTACCGCAGGACAGACGTATCCATGAAGCGCGATGATACAAAGAGCGCGAAGAAAACGGCCTCTCCCACCAAAGAGAGCGACGCCATTCGAGCCGAGATCGCGGAACGAAAACGGAGCCATAGCGGTGCTACGGCGAGCTTGATCAGCAGGCCGCTAGAGCGCTGATCCGCTTACCGGACCGAGCTGCGTGAAGGAGGCGGAATCACAGCCTAGGAGCGAGAGGGGCGCCTGCTAGTCACACGCAACCGACGAGCGACAACCGCTGGGATGTCGCAGACCAGCGCGGCGACAGGAGGTAAGCGGGTCGCCGCTCTAGTCCCGCCAGATCGGTCGCAGCTCGGCCAACAGCTTCTCTCGCTGCTTCGCGTCGTCTCTGCCGGAGCTGGTGGCGTCGCGCTCAGCGAGATCGACGAGGCGCTCGAGGAGCTCGTCCCGCATGCGCTGCCGCCCCTCTCGACGAGCCCTGGCGCCGACCGACGAGAGCAGCGCCCAGATGAGCAGCAACGCAGCGGCGACGAGGGTCAGGTTTCGAAGCGTCGGATCGTGATAGGGGATGTCGCTGAGGGTGAACTCGAAGCTCCCGCCAGCCTTGACCGGCCGAAACAAGAAGACCTTTGTCTCGCCGCGCATCTCGTGGCGCTGGTAGCGTGGTCCGATCATGCTCAGGTCGTTGTTGTTCATGATCGCCACCAGCGAGTAGCCCATCGGCAGCCCCATACGCTGCCGGTAGTCGAGGCGCGGGCCGTCGGTAAGAAGCTTGAACGTGATGTGGAGCCTGGTCTTCCCGGGCTTGATCAGGCCGGTGATGCGCACGCTGCGTCCATCCTTGGCGACCTGGGCCAAGGCCTCCTCGTTGCGACCCACGGCGAGGCCGACGGCGCCCTCGGGAGCCGGCAGCACGATCCCCTCGGGGCCGGGATCGATTGGCGCTTGCCCGCGGTTGAGCAGCTCGAAGACCTGCATGAAGCTCAGCCCCCCCTTGCCCACCTGCCCGCGCAGATGCGTGCCTCCCGCGAGGCCGAGGGTCTTGCGATCCCGAGTCGGCTTGCGCGAGACCGAGGCCTTGCCGCCGGCCTTGGCCGCAGAGATCGAGCCCTTGGCGCTCTTCGGGCCGGTGCCATGCGCACCGGCCGGCGCGCTCCCCCCGGACATCAGCAACCTCACCCCGCCGCCTTTCGGGATGCCGAAGACCGCCGAGCGCTGCTCGACCCCTTTGGCGCCAAGCAGCGCCTGGTAGCGCTTGCCCGGCGTCAGCCCAGCGAAGCGAGCGCGCCCATCAGCGCCGGTGTATTTCACGATCTTGGCCGCCTCGGCGCCGCCGCCCTCGGGCACCAACGTGACCGCCACGCCGACGCGCTTGTCGGCGACGCCCTTGCCCACGACCTTGACGGTGACCATGCCCACCGGCAGATCACTCGCCAGCAGGGGCTGACCGTAAGCGTGATGCATACCACCCTTGCCGCCGCCAGCGCCTGGCATCGCCCAGCTCGCGGAGGGTGTCGCTAGCGACACGAAAAGGGCGAGGATCGCCGGGGCGAGGGTCGCGGAGGCGATCGTGGCGACGCGGCTCATCGGTCGCCTCCTCGCGCCGTGAGGTGCTCATCTCTGGGGCTCCCTCCGCTCGCCGGCTCAGCGGAGCCTCGCTGCCGCGCTTCGAGGCGCGCTCGGACCTCCGCTTCGATCTCGCCGTCGACGCCTTCGAGCTCGAGGCCTCGGAGCAGAGCGAGCTCTCGTTCGAGCGAGTCGACGCGATCGCGCAGCGGCGCCGCCAGCTCGTCGGCCTCGCGCTCGCTGACGCGGTTGATACCGACGTCGAGGGCGATCCCCTCTAAGGTGCGCTCCAAAGCGTGGAGGTCGGCCTCGACCCCACGCCGGCGGCGACTGACGGACCCGTCACCAGCGCTCTCTTGGCCGCTGAGCACCAGCATACCGCGCAAGAGAAACACCAACGCCAGCCCGAGACACGCGGCCGCGCTGCTCGCCACGACGAGGGTGACCGGGTGGGGTGAGCCCTTGCTAAACTCGACGACGACGGTCGCGATGGCGAACGTCAGCGGCAGGCCTGCGCCGATCAGGTGCAGCGGCTTTTTCATGACCTCGACCTCCGCGGTGAAGCCGAGCCGGCATCCTCGGCGCCGTCGTCACCTGCAGGCTCGTCGCCCTCCTCGCCCTCGTCGCCCTCCTCTCCCTCGTCTCCCTCGTCGCCCTCCTCACCCTCGTCGCCTTCGTCGCCCCCGTCGCGTCCATCACGCTCGTCGCGTTCATCACGCTCGTCGCCTTCGTCGCGTTCATCACGCTCGTCGCCCTCGGACGAGACGATCGCCGCCCGCCGCAGCAACGCTGCAGCGCCGGGGGGGCGCCTCCGGACGGGGATCCCGGCGATGAAGGTGCCGAGGCTCAACACGAGAAAACCGATCCACACCAGGTTCACCAGCGGGTTGAGCACGACCATGAAGCCAGCCTGCTTGCCCCCCTCGGTGTAGCGCCCGAGCGCGATGAAGAGGTCTTCGCGCATCGAGCGACGAATCGAGACCTCCGAGGTTGGCTCGTTGGGGCGCGTCGCGAAAAACCAACGCGCTGGCTGCATCACGGCGATGAGCTTCTGTTGGTGATAGGCCGTGAGGCTGGCCGTGACCATCGTCTTCTGCGCGTCTCGAGAGACCTTCAGGCCGTCGTAGCGCAGCTCGTAGTCGCCCACCTTCACCCGCTGGCCTGGCGTCATCAGCACATCTTGCTTGGACTTGAACGCGTCGCCGGCGAAGCCTGCGCACATCAACGCCACGCCGACATGCACGACATATCCCCCATAGCGACGGCGATTGTCCGCGATTTGATCGATCAGGCCGCCGATGAAGCCGACCTCGCCGCGCGTTCGCAGCAGCGCCGCGCGCCCGAGCTCTTGCAGCACCGCCGAGGAGAGCACCGCGCCGAAAAACCAGGCGAGCATCGCCTGCGGATCGCGGCCACCCAGCGCGGCTCCGCCCCCGGCGACGATCAGCCCGATCGCCACCGGCCAGAGCAGCTGACGACGTAGGCTGACGGCTCGCGTGCGTCGAAAGGCCAAGAGCGGCCCAACGGCGGTGAGCAACAGCAGCATAAGCCCCAGCGGGGTGACCCAGCGGCGAAACTCCTTGACCGAGATGTTGATCTTCTCGCCAAGGAAGAGCTCAGAGATGTTGGGCAAGATCGTCAACACCAGCACCAGCAGGGTCATCGCCAGCAGCAGCCAGTTGTTGATCAGCACCGCGGCCTCGCGACTGAGCAGGCTGTCGATCTCGTTGTCGGCGTCGAGCAGCCGCCAGTTGGCGATGATCAGGGCGGCGCCCGCCAGCAAGAGCAGGCCGATATAGACCAAAAAGACGTAGCCGATGCTCGAGCGGGCGAAGGCATGCACCGAGTCGATAAACCCGGAGCGGGTCATGAAGGTGCCCACGATGGTGGCGACGAACGCCAAGAGCGCCAAGACGACGCTCCAGCCACGAAACATCTGCCGCCGCTCCTGAACGATGATCGAGTGCAGCAAGCCTGTGGCGACGAGCCAGGGCATCAGCGCCGCGTTCTCCACCGGATCCCACCCCCAGTAGCCACCCCAGCCGAGCTCCTCGTAGGCCCAGAGCATGCCGAGGACCAGCCCGAGAGAGAGGAGATACCAGGCCCAGAGCGCCCAGGGTCGAGCGGCCCGGATCCACGCGTCGTCTCGTTGCTTGGTCAGCAGCGCCGCGAAGCCGAAGACGAAGGGGACCGTGAGGCCGACGAAGCCGAGATAGAGCGTCGGCGGGTGGGTGACCATATAGGGGTTTTGGAGCAGCGGGTTGAGCCCCTTGCCGGTCATCGGCGTGGCGCCGAGGAAAGGGAGGAAGGGGTTGGAGTGCAAAAGCATCAGCACCCCGAAGAACACCACCACCGACATCAGCAGCGCGATCACCTGGGGCAGCATCACACGCAGCCGCTCGCGGTTGGTTGCCACCGCCAGAGACGAGACCAGCGCGAGGGACCAGACCCAGGTCAGCATCGAGCCTTCCATCCCCGCCCAGACCGCCGTGACGCGATAGAAGATCGGCATCGCTCGCTCGGAGTGCCCATGGACGTAGGCCATCGAGTAATCCGAGACCAGCATGCCGTAGATCAGCACCAGCATCGCCACGCTGGTGATCGCAGCGAGGGAGTACACCAGCAGCTCGGCGGCGCCGATGAGTCGCTGCGATCCGCGGCGACCGCCAACGATGGCGAGCGCCATAGCCCAGCTCGACAGCAAGAGAACGAGGATGATAGTGGCGTTACCGAGCGCGGCCAAAGCAGACCCTCTCGGGCGCCGAGGGCGGCGCCTTCCCCGGGACGTTCCGGATGATCAGCAAAGACATCCGGGGCATAAGAGCGTCCCCACACACTCGGGACCGAGCCGGGTGCGGAGCTGCCGATCCGATTTCGTGGCCGAAGACATGAGCCAGACGGGTGATACGGCGGACGTTCTGAGACATCGAAGGCGGCCGGCCGTGCTGTGCCCGGCGACGGGAGGAATGTGTGGGGGTGCTCATAAGCGATTACGAACTGCCAAGCCGCCCGCTACCCTAGCGGAAGCTCAACGCCGAAGCTAGCCCCCCGCGATCGCATCCGTGCTCGATCGAACGAACGAACGAACACTGGCCGAACAACACGGGCCGATTGACTGGGAAAAGCCCACACGAAGCGAAGCCGAGCTGAGCCTGAGCCGCGGCAGTGAAGGCCTGCGGCGAGGCTATCGCTTGGGGCTTCGAAAAAGCACCGACATGGTCTTGCTTCGCAAGGCAGAGCGCGCCCGGCAGGACTTGAACCTGCGACCTACGGATTCGAAGTCCGGCGCTCTATCCAACTGAGCTACGGACGCGTGATCGAAGTGCTACTACGTCGCAGCCGCGACGACAAGGGGGAGGGAGCGCGATCGTGAGTCGGATCACCGAGCCAATTCTCCAGCCACGGTGTGTGACAACCTCGAGGCTGCGCCCATCGTGACGGCTATGGCTGGCAGGTGCCGCCAAAGAGAGGATCGGTGCAGGTCAAGCCTTTCGGGCAGGAGATGAGCAAGTCACAGCTGAAGATGCAGATGTTCTGCCCGTTGATCTGCTGCGAGCTACAATCGGCCTGGTGCCAGCCGGCGCCGCTGCAGGTGCCACCGACGTTGGTGCAGGTCTTGGTGCAAAACCCTTTGGTGGCGCTCCCGAGGCTGACGCAGAGCAAGCCAGCCTGGCATTTCGTCTCGGCGCTGCAGACCTCACCGAAGGCGGAGTACTTGCCGCAGATGCAGACGTCTTTATTGGACTGCGAAGAGAACCTGCAGCCGGAGGTGTAGTCGTAGTTCCCCGAGGTGCAGATCGCGGTGCAGGCGGCCGTCTTCCAGGTGCCCTGTTCACAGTACTCGAGGGTGTCAGCGTCTTTGCATTTGGTGTCGGGCGTGGGGCAACTCGGCTGGCAGTCTTGCGGGCACGTCGCCGAGGTCTCGGGTAGCTCGCACTTGCCGTCACCGCAGACCGGCTGCGCCTTGCAGTCAGCAGGGCAGTTGCTGACGGTCTCGGGTAGCTCGCACTTGCCGTCACCGCAGACGGGCTGCGCCTTACAGTCGGCAGGGCAGTTGCTGACGGTCTCGCCGGTCTCGCATTTGCCGTTTCCACAGTGGGTGCTGCTGCAATCCTGCGGACAGGTCGCCTGCGTCTCGGGGAGCTCACAGTTGTCGTCGCCGCAGACCGGTGGGCAAGCGCCGCAGTCCGCCGGGCAGGTCCCGCAGTCCTCCTGCGGGGCGGTGCACTCACCATCACCGCAGCCAGGCTGACACTTACCGCAGTCTTTCTCGCAGGTCTGACAGGTCTCGCCCTCTTGAGCGTTGCACCTCCCGTCACCGCAGCTGGACGAGGTCTGGCAGCCGGGAACCTCAGAGGGGCAGGTGCCCTCCTTCACACAGATGTTGCCGGCGTTGCACTCATAGCCCTCCGGGCACTGTGGTGACCCAACGTTGCACTTGAAAGGGGCCACACCAAGGTCGGGCGAACAGCCCGCGGTCGTCACGACTAAACCGAGGCCGAACACGCTGATGACACCAAAGACGCCTTTGATCTGGAAGAACCGACTCATGAGCGCACCTCGACCGAGCTAAGCCACCCTGCCCAACCTCCAACGAGCGACTCACCCCTCCCCACCAGAGAAGGGTGAGAGCCTCATGATCCCTCTTACACTGACAGACGTGTGGACTTCAAGGGCCCTCGGTCCCAGGCCACGGTCGTCAAGGGACCACGCGATCGACAGCCCCACCCTAAACATTTGAAAAAACAAACGGTTTTATTGGACCAGCAAGCTCCGCGCTGCTCGGCACCTTTTGGGGGCGGGACGAGCGTCCCAACGCCGTCGGACACGCTGACCGACAGCCTCGCGTGAGAAGGGCCATGGCAGATCCTCGCCCGCCATCAGCAGCTCGAATTGATCTCGATAGTGCGATGAGAGCGGGTTACCCGACTGCCCGCTGGCCAGCACCCAGCGCGAGGCGTCGAGATCGCCGAGATCCATCAATAGCCTCGCATCGGCACCACCGAACTGGTCGTAGGGCTCGGAGAAGCGCAGGATCCCGGTGCTGACCGTCGTACCGTCGCCGCCAGCGGGACGCGGACCGATGTTGAAGAGGCGCCCCAAGGCAGGCAAATCGCCCATCGGGTGCTGCTGCGTCCGCCGGTGCATCCGCCCCCAGCGCCACTGGCTGCTCTCGGCACCAAAGCGCCCACGCAACGCGCGGACGGCCTCGGCCAGCGCGCCCTCGAGCAGCGCGTCACGGCGCTCCCCCTCGTCGGCGGCGCCCTCGCCGGCGAGGCCGGCGGTCGCGAACCACGCGTCCTCGGCGCGGGCGAGCATCTTCTCCACCGCCAGCGCGGGCATGGTGAAGCGCTCGAGCACCGCCTCGGCCAGCTCGTCTCCCAGGCGCAGCACCAACGTGCGGCGCACGAAGGCGAGCACGAACGCGTAGAACACCGCCGGCGCCACCGCCTCCGCGTCCATCTCGCCGCCCCAGTCTCGGAGGAGCATCAACGCCAGCCGCGCCTCTGGGTGGGTCAACCGGGGCCCGCCGTCGGCCTTCACCGCGAGCAGCGGCTGGAGCCGATCGCGATTGATCCGCGCCGCCCACTCCGAGCGTCGATCGAGCTGCAGCGCTCGAAGCGACGCGACGTCATGCCCACCCTCCTCGAGCACACCGCGAGCGCGCTCGGCACGGAAGGGGGGCTCGAAGAGATCCGAGAGGTAGTGTGGGTAGCCATCGCCGACGATCCGCTGGTTGCCCGAGGCGATGATCCCGTCTGCCGGATCGAGCACGCTGGGCAGCTCTTCGAAGGGCAGATAGCCACGCCAGCCCTCGACCAGCGCGCCCTCTTGTAGCTCGAGGCCGCCCTCTGCGCGACGGTCCGGGACCCAGCCAGCCAGCTGATAGCCGACGTGACCGTCTCGATCCGCATAGAGGTAGTTCCAGGCTGGCGCGGAGAAGAGCGCACAGCCGCGGCGGAAGTCGGCCCAGCTGCGTCCGCGGCAGATCGCCCAGTACCCCTCGAGGTCACGCCCGCCGTCCTGTCCGGCCCAGCGAAGCGAGATCGCCGCGTCCCCACACGCGCCGGCGGCGCCGTTGCCTCCCTGGCGCCTGCCGTCGCCCCCGCTGGCGTCGACGCGCCCCTCGACCCCCGAGAGGACGTCGCTGATCAGCGGACCGCGCGGCCCATAGCGCAACACCCGCTCGAGCGGCGCCTTGCCCCGAACCTCGACCCGCAAGGGGCGTGAGTCCAGCGCGGCCCAGCCCCCCGGCGTACGAACGCGATCACCCTCGGGGGAGAGCTCTTCGCGAAAGAGGTCGCAGTCGTCGATCCAGGCGTGGGTCAGGGCGAAGGCGTAGTCCTCGTTATGCCCCATCACCAACCCCGGCACCCCTGGCCCGGCGTAGCCCGCAGCCTTAATCCCCGGCGCCTCGAGGTGCTGCAGATAGCCGATGCATGGCGCCATCAGCGGCAGGTGCGGATCGCAGGCGAGCAGCGGCTTGCCGCTCGCCGTATGCCGACCGTCGACCGCCCAGGCGTTGCTGCCATAGCCTCCCGCGGTGTAGCCGGTGATCTCCAGCGAGGCCCGTCCCAGCGCCGTCAGCGCTGAAAGCTGCCGGGTCGCGGGCTCACGCAGCTTCGTCTCGCCAACGCGGGCGGTCAGCGAGAGCAGCTCACACAACGCCTCAGCCTTGTCCGGATGAACCCGCAGCAGGGTCGCCAGCGTCAACTTGGCCTGCCAGACCAACGCGAGGCTGGCGGCGAAGCCCTTATAGATCAGGAAAGGCTCGACCTCCGTCCAGGGGTCGATCTCGAGGCGCAGCAGACGCGCCTCCAGCGGCCGCCGCCAGCGGCTCCGTCGCAGATACTCGTTGACGCCCTCGGCCATCGCGGCGGCCAGCTCGCGGAACTCGGGCTCGGCCTGGGAGCGGGAGAGATCAGCGGAACGTTCGAGCTCAAAGGCCCGCCAGAAGGCGTCGAACTCGGCGGTGCTGATGCCCTTGAAGTGGATCGTCCAGTCACGCGTCTTCACCGGCTGACGCCCAACCACCGCCGAGAGCGTGCCCCGCGCGAGACGCCGCATCATCTCGAGCTGAAAGAGCCGGTCCTTGGCGTGTAGGTACCCCTGCAGCACCATCAGATCGCGGGCGCTCGTCGCATAGAGGAAGGGCACGCCAGCCTCGTCGAAGACCACCTCCGCTGGCGCCGAGAGGCTCTCCAGCCGCATCGTGTGCCGCCCGCGCAGCGCCGCCAGACGGGAGCCCTCCGGCCAAGAGGGGGAGAGACGGGGTCCCTCCCGCCCAGAGGGAGAGAGACGGGGGCCGTGGCGGAGGAGTTGACGTGCTCGATCGAAGAGGCTCGACAGGTTGACCATGGCGGTCAACCTAGCGGTCAGCCCGCGTCGGAGCAACCATCGGTGAGACCTGTCGCGTCGCCAGAGGCGCTCCGCCAGCTAGCTGCGAGGATCTCAGTCCGGGCCGGTGATCGGCTTGGCGGCGGGGGTGAGGGACCAGTGGAAGTTGTCGATCACGACGGAGGAGTCGAGGATGCCGTCGCCTTTGTCGAAGATGTAGAAGCTGAGGGTGATGATCTCGCCTGGCTCGACGGGAGAGGTGGTGGTCAGCCAGCCGGTGGATCCGCCACAGGAGACGCCGGCACAGGAGAAGGAGCTCGCGCAGTCCTTGGCGTAGCCCGTGCCGGTCAGCAGCGAGGCTGGCTTGGTGCAGTACTGCTGGGTCTGCGGGTGCGCCGGATCAGGATCGCAGATGTCGAAGAAAGCGTTGTTGAGGCGGATCGGGGTCCCAGCCTTGTCAAAGGAGATGTTGCCCGTGAACTTCTTCGAGTTGAGCAGCACCCAGAAGGTGTCGTTGAACTCGGTGCCGAGGTAGTCGGGGTACTCGGTCGTGAGGAACTGGAAGTCGAAGGAGAAGCTGCGAGCGTTGGTCGGCACCAGGATCCGCAGCTGAAACAAGGCCAGATCGTTGGCGCTCTTATCGGAGATGGTCGGATCCGGATCGACGTCGGTGATCCCGAAGTCGGTGCCCTGTTGTGGACAGGTGATCTTCGGGTCGTAGACCGCGAGGCCCGAGGAGAGCACGATCATCGACGCGTTCTTCCGTGGCTTGATCGGGCCTTTCACGGCGAACTCAGTGACGATCGCCCGCCCCCTGGCGTCCCCCTTCAGCGTCGCGCTCATCAACCGCCGACACGTTCCGTCGACGCAGAGCAGCCCGCCAGGACACTTCTGGTCGACGTTGCAGACCGAGTCAGTGTCACAGATCTCGATCGCCTTGCCATAGTCGACCGCCTTGGTCTGGTCGAGGGTAGCTGGATCGTCGCAAGCCGTGGGCAGCTCGTCGGTCTTGCCGTCGCAGTCGTTGTCGGCGCTGTCTCGACAGACCTTGAGGGTCGGGTTGGGCATCCCTTTCTGCGCCGGGAGGCAGACCCAGGTGCCACGACACTTCTTGTTGACGCATGTCTCGCCGGGCTTGGTGCACTGCACATTGTCGATGCAGGCCTCGAGGCTCGAGCACTCGTCGTCTTCGGTGCAGCGACAGAAGCCGTCGTAACACTTGCCGTTGGGGCAGTCCTCCGCCTTGCGACACTCGCGACCGGCGACCTCGATCGCGCCGGGGTTGATCGCCGGGTCGTTGTCGTTGCAGTCGCCGCCGCCAACGGTGAAGCCGTCGCCATCGATGTCTGAGCCGGCGAGGCCCTCGTCGATCAAGCCGTTGCAGTTATCGTCGATGCCGTTGGCCTGGCCCTTTGGGCCGCCATAGTCCTCGGCCTGCGTGGGAAAGCGCGTGGGGTTGCCCTCGCAGTCGCCGGTGTCGCCGGTGCTGGGACAGAAGCCATCGTCGTCAAGGTCTTCGTTTGGCGTGCCCTCGTCCAACCGGCCGTCGCAGTTGTCGTCCCGGCAGTTCTCGCGTTCTGGAGCGCCTGGGTAGACGTCCGGGTCGCGGTCGTCGCAGTCTACCGTCTGGTCGTAGCCGTCACCGTCCTCATCCACGCCCTTCTTTCCGCCACCATCGGTGCCGACGAAGGGATCGGTGTCGGCACAGCCGGCGAGCACCCCCGAGCCAAGGCTCAGGCCGACGACGGTCACCGCTCTCAGGAAAACAAGGACGCTCTGCTGCGAGACTGCCATCACAAGCTCCAAGCTATCCCACCCGCGGTCAAAAAAAAGGGTCAGGTTGAGATGGTAGCCCGGCGAGGAGAACCCGTCGAGAGGGTCAGCGCAGCAGTTGGCAGCAGGCAAGCGCCGTGCTAGCGCTGAGCTGATGGGCAAGAGCTTCAAAAACGGCGCCGAGCTGCGCCGGATACCGAGCAACGCAGTCCTAACTAGTGGCGCCGATGTGCGTCACACATCAAGCCGCTCAGCCTTCAAGACACTCGCCGCCTACCTCGTCTTCGTCGCGGTCGCCGCGCTGCTCAGCGTGCTCTTCTTTCAGGGGCTACAGCAGAGCAAGAGCATCGCCGCCGGAGCCTGCCTGGCGCTGCGCCCAGTTGCCCAAGAAGGCGACGCGCCGGCCTTCGAGCTCCCCGGCCTCGACGGTCAGAAGCAGAGCCTGGCTTCGCTGCGCGGTAAGGTCGTGCTGCTGCACTTCTGGGCGACCTGGTGCCCGCCCTGCCTCGAAGAGCTGCCGTCGCTCTACCGAATGCATGACGCGCTGAAGGGCGAAAAGGACTTCGTGCTGCTCACCGTCAGCGTCGACGACAAGCCGAAGAGCGTGAACGATTTCTTCGCCAAGCATCAGGTCCCCCCCCTACCTGTGGTCGTCGACCCGAGCAAAAAGGTCCCTCTGGCCTACGGCACGACGAAGTTCCCTGAGACCTACCTGATCGGTAGAGACGGCAAGCTCCGCTTTCGCTTCGTCAACAAGCGCGACTGGGCCAGCCCCGCCGCCCTGACCTGCCTCCGCAGCCAGCTCTGAGCGGGTCGTCTTTCGCCGACGACAGGTTCTCATCCGCGTTGTCGAGGATCTCGATGGTCAGACGTTGATCCGCGTCAGCCGCAAGAACGTGAACACCAGCGCCAGGGCGGCGAAGCCCAAGGTGGTGTAGACACCGAAGACCAGGCCAATACCCGGCGTGCGGTAGAGCAGCCGAAGCAACGGAGCGCCCGCCACACCAGCGACGAAGAGCATCTGCAGCGTGATCAACAGCCCGCTGAGCCGGCGCCGCTCCATGCGCCAATAGAGGCAGCCAAAGGCAACCAGCGAGGCAACGATCGAGCCCCAGCCGAGCCCCTCGAGCCCCGACACGAGGCCAACGCCCCGCAGACGCTGCCAAGGCATGAAGGCGCTGACGAAGGCCGCCAACAGCAGCCAGCAGGTCCAGCGATCGAAGCGGTGCATCCGCATATAGAAATGGCGCAGACTCGTCAGCGACTCCTCGATCAGCGACGCCGGGCTCTCGTCTCGGTCGTTTTCCTGGGCGCGCTCGCGAGCTGCGCGACGCACTACCGCGGGGACGTTTACATCGACGATCCGCGTCTGTCGGCCGCCCTCGGGATCGAGATCGACGATGCGCGTCGCGATCGCCCCCTGCTGAGCGGGATCGCTGTTGGTCGGCGCGGCGCTGGCTCCGGCGACGCCATCAAAGGCCGACGCGCTGGGATCGGGGTTGAAGCCGGCTGGCTGGTTGGTGCCTGGCGGCGTGTCCGGAGGCCCGCTCACAGGATCAACTCTAGGCGCGCCGCCAGCGCCAAAGGGATCGGCGCCAACGAGGGGATCGGCGCCAGCGAGGGGATCGGCGCCAGCGACGGGATCGGCGTCAGCGAAGGGATCGGCGTCAGCGAAGGGATCGGCGTCAGCGAAGGGACCGGCGTCAGCGAAGGGATCGGCGTCAGCGGCTGGCGGCGGAGCGGGTCTCGGCGGAGGCGCAGCCCCTCTCGCCTGCAGATGCTGAGGCCCCGTCCGGGCGGGCCGGCCAGGGCGTGGCGATCGGGCGCTCCCACTGGGAGGAGGAGGCAGCGCGCCCGTGGGGCCATGAGACGGGCGACCGAGATGCCCCCCAGCGCGGGGGGCGCTCGGTGGCGCAGCTGCCGGCGAGTCGGCACAGCTAGGATCTGCTGCACTGATCGGCTGTTTAGGCCACTGCACAGGCTCCTGGCAGAGGTGACACTTCGTGGCGCCCGTATCGAGTCGGGCATTGCATCGCGTGCAGCGCATCGGCGAAGAGAGTATACCCTCCGAGACCGCTTGGTTAGAACCTTCTGTGGTCGTCGAAGTCAGGTAGCGGTCTCACGCACATCGCGCAAACCCGGCGCCCTGTTTTCATGCGTTGGCATGTCCGCTGACAGGGGCGTGGGTGTCTGCTAGAAGCGCCGGCCGATCAGCATGAAGAACTCGTTGCCGCCCTCTTCCATCAGCCCTCGGGCGAAGCCCACGCGCAGCGTCAGCGGCACGAAGTAGCCGACCACGAACTCGAGTAGCAGCTCACCGCCGACGCCAACCTTCAGCTCGTCAAGCTTCAGATCGCCAAAGAACGCCTTGCCCACGTCACAAAAGGCGGCGAGGTGAACGAAGTTGAAGTAGAGCGGCAGCGACGACATGCCGCGCTCGATCTCGTAGAGCGGCATCCGATACTCGACGTTGAGAAGGTGGAATTGATCGCCATAGAACTTGCTCGGCGGATAGCCGCGCAGGTAGGCCCCGCCGATGGGGAGCTGATCAATCACCGCCTGGATCACGTTCTGCTGGGGAAAGCCGCCGATGAAAAAGAAGCCGCGGCGCTTGAAGTCACCGCGCGCCACACCGCCGGCATAGCGCAGAGCGAGCGCGTGATCATCGAGCCAGGGTAGATCGATGAACTCGGTCCAGGACCAGGTGAACTGGGTCGAGCGGAAGTCGCTACCCAAGACGTCGGAGTCGACGCGGAGGCTGATGTTCAGCTGCCGGCCCGACTCGTTGGAGACCGACTCCTGATAGCGGAGCAGGTTGGTGTAGGAAATCGAGGCTGTCACGCCGGAGAGCAGACCGACCTCCGGCAGCTGCGGGGTGATCTGCCCTGGCAACACCAGCGTGCTGTGCTCGTCGGCGTCGCGGAAGTAGTTCAGCCGATAGCCCACGCTGATGTTCAAAGAGTGCTGAGGGATCCGCAGCACGGGCAGGCCGATGGTCGTGCCGAACCCCCAGTTCTCCTCGATGTAGCTGCTCTTCTTGCCGTCCTCCACCACCCCGCTCCGAGCCGAGATGTAGCGCGCCGTGTTGAGGTTCAGCGAAGGCCAGAAGCGGTTGTAGGAGTAGGCCCCGAGGTAGGAGACGTAGCCCTTGTTGGTGCTGATGTTCGTCGTAGCGACATAACGATGGCGGTTGATCACGTCGGATCCCGCGATCTCCAGCCCGAGGGCCGTGCCAAACTGGTCGGTGCCGAAGCTGAAGCTCCAAGAGCGCGGGTAGACCGTCTTCAGCGGGTTGTAGCGGACCACCGGGTACCCTTTGGCCCGCCGCCCCGTGCCCTCGTCATCGGCGCTGCTGGGGGTGCGGGGGCTGCGCGCGGGCATGACACCACCGGAGGCCACCTTGCCAGCCGGAGAGGCCCCCGCAGAGGCGCTCTTCTTGCCCCCGCGGGCCTCCGCCTGACGCCGCCTACGCATCCCCTGCTCTACCGGAGCTGGGACGTACGCCGCCGGGCGCGTGTCGACGTAGGGCAGCGCGGCTAGGCGACGCTTCGGATCGAGGCGGGTGGCGTGAAGGTCGAAGCCGTAGACGCCAAAGCCAACGTAGACCAGCTGTCGCTCGTCGGCGGAGAGCGTCGGGGCCAGCGCGCCGCCGAGGACGTTGGTCAGCTGCCAGAGCGCCCCGGTCTTTGGGGGCTTGCGGCGGCCGCCACGCCAGTCGAGGTCGAGACAATAGATGTTGAAGATCCCATTCCGGTCGGAGGCGAAGTAGAGCCGCTGGCCATCGCGGGAGAAGACCGGATCCATGTCAACGGCGCGATCGTCGGTGAGCCGATGGAGCGCGCCGGTGGCGACATCGACCAACGCGATGTCGCGCCGACCACCCGGCCGCCAATGGGAGACCACGACCCAGCGCCCGTCGGGCGAGTAGCGCGGGCGAAAGAACTGTTCGCCGTTCTTGCCGCTACGCAGGCGCCTCACCTCCCCACCAGCGAAGGGCACGATCTCGAGGTGGTTGTCGCCGAGCTCGTTGACCACGTAGACGACCTTGCTGCCGTCGGGGGAGACCGCGGGGTCGCGGGCGCGACGACCGAAGGTCAGCCGGCGAACCTTCCCGTCTCCGCGATGGCGCACGTAGAGGTCGTGGTAGGCGTGGAAGGTGCGCCAGTTGACGCCCTGACCATAGATGATGTGACGACCGTCGGGGGTGAAGTCCACGGTGTGGCCGCCAAGGTGCGGATACTCCTCTCGGAGGCGGAGCTTGCCTCCACGCAGTCCCTTGGCCACCAGCGTGGGCTTGCCCGCGGCGTTCGGCGCCGCGAAGGCCACCTCGGGCGCGTCGACGACTCGGATCGCCGGGACGCTGCGCCCATCGGAGACGAGGTAGATCAGCTGCTTGCCCCCCGGACCGAAGCGCGGCGATCCGACCGACCAGCCATGCGCCGTCAGCCGCAGCCGCGGTGTCCGTCCGCGGGCCAGCACGGCCGCCTTCTGCAGGCCGTAGCGCTGCTTCAGGTGACGCTCGAAGTCGCCGTAGAGCTGCTCGTAGGTGCGCCCCAGAGCCCGCTTGGCGACCTTGTTCAGCGCGTAGGGTACCGCCGTGCTGCCGTAGCCGTGGGAGATCGCTGTCAGCGCCGCGTCGCCGTAGCGCTCGGCGATGTAGCGCACGAAGAACGCGCCATAGAGGTAGGGCACGTGGCCGCGGGGGTAGAGCCGCGTGTTCGACGAGATCTGGTCGAGACGGAGAAACCTCCCCTCGAGCACATGGCTGCGCAAGGTCATGTCGAACATCGAGGAGCGCAGCCGCCCGCCGCTGGTGCGCTTGGTCTCCTGGTACACGGCCAGCCCCTCGATGAACCAGCGTGGCTGCAGCTGGTTCGGCGCCCAGATCTTACCCATCACCGCGTTGACCAGCCGCGGCAGCCCGTGGATCGTGTCCAGGTGCAGGATGTGGGTGTACTCGTGCATGATCAGCGCGGTGAGCCAGTCGTCGTAGTCATGTAGGTAGCTGCGCGAGTCGGGGCCCGTGAGGTAGACGCGCACGATGTTGTAGGGGATCGCCTGCGCCGAGCCGTTGGCCCCGTCGGTGTCGTCGGTGACGACGATATGCGTCCGCGATCTCGGCGTATGCTTGAAGATCGGGGTGAGCACGCGATGGCAGCGCTCAGCGACCCGCGCCACCTTCTGCGCCATCGCCTGCTCGTCATGGCGGACGCTCTTGTAGAAGTGAACGTAGAAATGCGGGGTCTTGATCGTGAACCAGCGCTGCGTCGGCTCCGCTGCGTGGGCGGGGGGCGCCGTGAGCTGGCTGCTGATCAGCAGCAGCGCGGACAGCGAGACGAGGGCGCAGCGGGACCGCAGCATCGCCTCGAATGGTAGCACGCCACCTGCAGCCTCAACCGCTACTGGATCGTCTCCTGCTCGACCCACCGACGGTAAGAAGCCACGACCTGATCGCCCTTCTGGATTGGCACGTTGTAAAAAACCAGCGAGTTGGCGGCGGGGTTGTAGTCGAAGCCCGTGTCGCGGCTGCGGGCAAGAACCGTCTTGCCCACGGCGACCGCCAACGAGGCGCTCATCGGCACATACTCGAGGATCGCGGCAGAAGCCGTCCCGGCGATGGAGTCGATGATCAGCTGCAGCGACTGCCCGAGGTTTTTCTGGCAGACGTCGGCGACGGTGCCGCCGAGTGCCTGGGCGAGCTCCATGTAGCCGTGAGCAACGTCGGCGCTGCAGCTGTTGTTGCAGACGCCGCCGAGGACGTGCATCACGGCCTTGCCCTCGCCCTTATGGGTCTTGCCAGTCCACATCTCCATATGAGGCTTGAAGAGCTGGTTGACGATCCAATCTTGGCGCTGTGGGTTGAGCACGCATTGGGTCTGGAGCTCGATCATCAAGAAGGGGTCGAAGGGGTTGATCGGGATCCCCGCGGGGAGCTCATCGGTGGCGACGATGATGATCAGCGAGGCGTCGGGGCGGATCTTTGTCGGATCGTTGGCCTTCCGCGGCAGGTGCTTCTCGACGGCGTGGTAGGCGTTGGCCACACCCCACTCCGTGTTACCCTCGAAGCCCGGCGGGTTCTTCACGCAAGACTCGAAGCGATCCTGCTCGCTGGGTAGCAGGAAGCGATCGGCGCCACCGGAGTCCTTGGCGTCGGCAGGGTTGACCAGCTCGCCCTTCGAGTCGAACTGGTAGACCTTGGAGCAGAAGCGACCCACGTGGGAGTCGCTCGGCTCGACGACGTTGGTCACCGCCATACGGAAATCGAGCCCGGAGACCACGGCGCGAGAGAAGAAGTCTTTGGCGTTGTTGGCGACGTCGAGGCGGTTGTTGCTCATCGAGCCCGACTCGTCGACGACCCAGATGATGTCTGCCTTGGGCGTGCCCGTAAGCTTGAAGGGATCACATTCGACGGTGTCGCGGTCTTTGGCCATCGCTAGGCCCGTGCCGTTGGCCATGTCGTCGATGTGAAGCCCGGTGGAGAGCTTGTTGTCGCCGACCATCGTCTCGGTGGCGACGGCGCCCATCACGAGCATCCGCCCATCGTTGCGCAGCAGCACCTGGGCGCGGAGGATGTGGCTCATCTCACTAGGGCCAAAGCTCTGGAAGGGCAGCTTCGAGATGTCCCCCGCCGGGCGACTCAGGATCAGCGGCACCACGGCGTTTCGCACCTGGTCGACAGTGGCGTTTTGGGCCATCCGGATCTTCAGCTGGATCCCAAGCACCGTCGGGAAGCCGTCGTGGCTCTGCTTCAGGCCGCCAGAGGAGAGCTGGGTCACGCCGTTTTGTTGCGTGCCGGGGAGCCCCGAGATCCGCTGGGTCAGCTCGCTGGCGAGCTTCAGCACGTCTGTGTCGTTGCTCGGCACCGAGACGATGAAGCCCGCCACGGCCTTCTTGGCGTCCTGCAGGTCGAAGACCGCCCCGACCTCCTTCGGCGCGGCGTTGTTGATCGTGAACGCGCCATAGACAGCGTCGGGCTCGAGGGCCACATGCCAGTCCCCCGGGCTCGACTTCTTGAACTGCATCTTCTTCAGACCCTTGGGGTCGCTCTCTGAGCCCGGTGTGCAGATGAAGGTCGGGCGATCGCCGTCGGGGATGTTGTCGCCGAAGGTGATCCTCTCTTGCGGATCGGTCTCGCCGTTGGAGCAGAGAAAATCGACCGGCGGAGAGCAGACGTTGCCCGTCTCACAGGTCTGTCCCTCGCTGCATTCGTCGCTCTTGACGTCGGGGCAGTCCTTGATCGTCTGCCCGCAGGTGGTGCGACAGCAGCCGACGATCCCGTCACCGTTACGATCCTCGTCCTTGTCATCGACGCCGTCGCCGTCGGAGTCGTTGTCGAGATAGTCGGGGACGCCGTCGCCGTCGGTGTCGACGGGGTTCTTGCCGTCGGGCCCCGCCTCCACCTTATCCGGGATACCGTCGCCATCGGAGTCCGGGTCGGCGAAGTTCGGGAAGCCGTCGACGTCGACGTCCTCGCCCTTGCAGCCCTCGACGTCGTCGGGGATCGTGTCGCCGTCGGTGTCCTGCCCCGGCTTGCACTCCTGCGAGAAGGTATCCGACCAGGCCGCCCCGTCCGCCCCCGCCTCCTGCCCGCGCGGCACGCCGCCGTCTCTCGAGGTGAAGCTCCCGTCGGCGCAGCCCGCCAGGCCGACGGAAAGCGCCAGCCCGAGCCCCCAAATCGAAACCCAGCGCCCGCAGCGCGGACGCGCGCGGCTGATGACGACCTTCATGTCGAACCTCTCCAGCAAAGCAGACAAGCTGATGGGATCCAAAATACCATAGATCACGTTCGTTGCCTGCGAGACCTGGGGGTGTCCGCGCCCACACCTGCAGGGGGCTCTCAGGGAGGCGTGAGCACGCGATACAGCCGGCTGCGGCGATCCACCAAGGCGAGCCGCAGACCCCATCGGCTCAGCCCCCGAGCTCCCAGGGGCAAGAGGGCATAGGCCGTACGCCCACGGTCGCTCCACCAACGAACCAGGGACTGAAGGGATCGCGCGCTTCGCGCCTGGGCGGGTTCGGCGAAGAGCACGTCGTGCGTCGCCGACAGCGCATGAAGCAAGAAACGCTCACCGTTGGCGATGATAGCGACCTTCAGTGGCAGCTTCGCCGCGATCTGCTCGGCCCGCCCGGTGACGGCCACCACACGTTCGGCGAAGTAGCGACGAGCGCTTCACCAGCCACGAAAGGCGCGGCGTGATAGTGTGCACGAGATGTGCGGACGTTTCACCCTCTCGGTCCCCCCCGAGCTGCTCGCCGAGCACTTCGAGCTCGAGAGGATGCCCGGCCCCGAAGGGCTGGAGGCGCGCTATAACATCGCGCCGACGCAGCTCGTCGCCGCCGTACGGCAGACCCGCGACGGCGCGCGGCGGCTCGATCTCCTGCGCTGGGGGTTGGTGCCCCATTGGGCCAAAGACACCTCCATCGCGGCGAAGCTGATCAACGCGCGGGCCGAGACCTTGGCCACCAAGCCCGCGTTTCGCGCGGCGTTTCACCGGCGGCGCTGCCTGATCCCGGCGAGCGGCTTTTTCGAGTGGCAGAAGCGGGGAAAGAACACGAGTCAGCCCTTTCACATTCACGCCCCCGGCGGCGCGCCGCTGGCCTTCGCCGGTCTATGGGAGCGCTGGGGCAAGGACGCCGCTACCGTCGATACCTGCACGATCATCACCGTCGACGCGACGCCGGCGTTGGCGACGATTCACCCGCGGATGCCGGCGATCCTGCGCCCCGAGCAGTTTTCCCGCTGGCTCGAGCGCCCGACAGGCAGTCGCGACGTTGATATCGCGGCGGTGCAAGCGATGCTCCGCTCCACGCCTGGGCTGGTGGCGACCAAGGTCGGCCCCGAGGTCAGCGACCTCAGCTATGACGCCCCCAGCCTGGTCGAGCCATCCCCAGACGGCGAGCGCGACGCCCCCCTTCTTGACCACGTAGGCCGCGAGAGCTAGCACTACGCTCATGAGCCTCTCTTCGGGTGACGCCGCCGCCAACTCACGCCTCGCCGACAGCGGCACTCTCGACGGTCTCCCCGTTGGCGACTTCGAGCGTGTCGTCACGACGCTGGTCGACACCGGCGACGAGCCGATGGTGGTCGCCGCCGGTCGCTACGAGGCCACCCTCTTCTTTCGACGCGCCCTCGGCGGTGTACAGATCAGCGTACTGCGCTACGTGCCCGAGGCGATCGAAGAGCTGCGAGCGCGGATCCAGGAGCTGGTCAAGGGCGCCAGCGAGGCGCTCGAGATCGTGCTCGTCGGCGGCGGTCCAGACGCCCGCAGGCTACTCAAGCGCCCGCTCGTCGCGCGGCATCCGACGCGCTTCCTCCACCTCGGCGAGCAAGAGGGCCAGCGCGGAGGTCTTGAGCGCGTCGCGCCCTGGGTCTCCGGGCCCGGGCTGGCCTCAAAGCTGCTGGCCGAGCTCGACGTCGAGGTCCACGTCACGGCGGCGAGCTGGCAGCACATCGTCGCGCTCGCCGCCGAGGGCGGCGAAGAGATCGCCGAGCAGATCGCCGAGGTGCGCGCCTTCGGCGAGACGATCCAGGCCCGCAAGCCCTACGCCACCTGGGGTGTGGTCGCGCTGATCGGCGCGGTCTTCGCGATCGAGCTCGCCGTCGGTGGCCCAGGCTCGGTGGTGGTGCTCTCGCGCCTCGGCGGGCTCGTCCCCGCCAAGGTCGGCGAGGGTGAGCTCTGGCGGCTGATCAGCTGCACCTTCCTCCATGGCGGCTGGCAGCACGTGCTGCTCAACGCCTATGTGCTCTGGGTGCTCGGGACCTTCCTCGAGCGGATCATCGGCTCGGCGCGCTTTCTGCTGCTCTACGCCCTCACCGCCATCGCCGGCAGCCTCGGCAGCCTGGCGATGCTGAACGGCCCGGTCTCGATCGGCGCCTCAGGCGCGATCTGGGGCCTCCTCGGCGCACACGCCGCGTTGGCCTATCGTGATCGCGGCCTGCTCCCTGCCGGCCTAATCCCCGGCGCGCGCAAGGCAGCGCTGATCAACCTCGGGATCAACGTGCTGGTCTCATTCCTACCCAACGTCGATTTGTGGGCCCACTTCGCCGGAGGAGCCGCGGGGATAGCGCTCTTCGCCTCAGGGCTGATCCCGCTCGGCCTGCCGCGGCTCGGTCAGCTCGAGCCCGGGGGCGCCGAGCTCAAAGCTCGTGTGCCGACACCGCCCTGGCTCTGGGCGCTCGCCGGGCTCGGCGCCCTGACGCTGATCAGCGGGCTCGCCCTTGGCCTCATCATGGGGCGACCGCTGCAGCTCCGCGACGGTCCCACGCTGGTGGAGATGAGGCTGCCCAAGCTCGGCATCGCGCTGAAGCTCCCACAGGGCGCCAAGCGGCGCGATGCCAAGAGCAAGCCCGGAGGCTCGGCTGCGTCGACCGCTGGCGCGAGCCCCGAGGTGGTCTTCGGCGATCCCCTGAGCGAGCCGCTGACCATCGGCCTGATGACACAGCGGCTGACCCCGCCCCTCGCGCCGACCGCCCTCGAAGGCGAGCTGGTGGCGTTGAAAAAGAAGCTGAAGCCGCCGCCCGAAGCCAAGGAGCTCGAGGCGCCTCATCTCTTTCGCGTCGACAAGCACCGCGGCGTGCTCGTGCGCTATCGCTACCCCTCGCGGATGGAGCTCGAGCGCGCCTTTTGCGTCATCGACGGCTCCTTGTTGATTCGGATGGAGCTCTACCGCTGGCCAGGCTTCCGGCTGCCCTTCAACGGCAGAGCCGCAGGGCTCCTCGAGAGCGTGAAGCAGCTCTGACCATCGGAGCGTCGGCCTAAGAGCCACCCCTACACATCCCTCCCGTCGCCGGGCGCAGCACTGCCGGCCGCTTTCTATACCTCAGAGATCTCGCCGTACCGCCCGTATGGCTCGTTTCTTCGGCTACGAAAGCGGCTCGGCAGCTCAGCACCCGGCTCGGTCCCGAAGCTGTGGGGAAGCGCTTGAGACAGGCCGATAGGCTGTCGCTACTTGCCGCGGAAGCGCCTGGGACGCATCACCTTGGCCTCGACCTCGGCGCCCTTGATCCGAAAGCGCCACTCGATGAACTCGGCCTTAGGGAGCGTGATCCCGGTCTCGATCCCCTTGACGCCCTTGCGCGTGCAGCGCGCGGCGGCAGCTCTGAGGCCTGGACCGCTGGCGAAGCCGCGGATCACCTTGCCGCTCTTGGCCGTGAAGACCGCGACGCGAAAGGGCCGCCCGGTGGTCGACGCGCCGCACTCGCGCGCCTTGGCGGCGACCTGCGCACCGGCAGCCGCTGGCGTCCCGGCGGGGGCCTGGGGCTTGCTAGGCTTGTCGGTGCCAGGCTTGTCGGTGCCAGGCTTATCGGTGCCAGGCTTATCGGGCTTGTCGGTGCCAGGCTTGTCGGGCTTGTCGGTGCCAGGCGTGTCGGGCTTGTCGGTGCCAGGCTTGTCCGTGCCAGGCTTGTCCGTGCCAGGCTTGTCGGGCCGGAGCTTTTCGGCCATCGGCCTCTTCAATGTAGGGGTGGACTTGGGAGATGAGGTGGACGCGTGCTTCACGGGAGCCCTGGTTCCACGTTCATCGTCTTTGCCGAGCAGCGAGATCGTAAGAAAGACCACAGACGCGAGCGCCGCTCCAGCCAGCACGTAGACCGCGGGCGCGAACGTGCTCGGTGGGTGCCGAACCGTGCCCGTGACGTCAGCGTGAGGCAAGGCCTCGACGCGCTCGGTCTCTCGCGCCACGGCTGCGGCGAAGGCGTCGCCCGTCGTGGCGATCAGAGAAGTGGAGGCGGCCGGGGTCGCGGAAGCGGCCGGGGTCGTAGAGGTGGTCAGCTCCTTGCTCTGCTCGGCTGCTCCTCCCACGCTCCCAGAGGCCAACAGCGCCCCACTCGATGGCGTCGGCCTCGCCGCTGTCGCGGGATCGATCGCCGGGTGGGCTGAGCCGCTCTGGGCTCGCGCCGGCGCTACGGAGGGATGCGCCGCAGGGGCCTCATGCCCAACGGGCCCGGGCTCGGGCGCGACAGGCTCCGGGGATCCATGGCCAGGCAAGGTCGTCCGGGCAGGCCGCTGCCCCCTCCTCCCATGCTCTCTCGCGGCCAAGCTGGGCGCCGTGTCATCGCCGCGTTGTGGCTCGGTCAGGCGCACCTCGAGCGGCGCGAACTCCCGCCTGCGTGGCAGCGGTCGCGGTGCCTTGGCAGGCCCCGCAGGAGGGGACGCTCGCCCCGCCGATGCGTCAACGGCTGACTCCGGCGGCGAGCGACGCATCTGCTCCAACAAGCCAGCAGGGGCGGCGCTCACGCTGGTCGCGTCGTTGTCAGAGCTGAACTCGCCATGCTCTTCGAGCGGATCGACGGCGTCGGGGAAAGCGTCGGTGGGCACTCCGGCCAACGAGACACGGGTGCTCTCATCGGTGCTGGAGAAGGCGTCGTCGAGCTCACTCTCTCCGGGTGCGAGGAGCAGATCCTCGGGCTCTAGGCCGTCAGCGCTGCTGTCGACGAGGGTGGGCCGCGCGAAGATCCCGCCAGCTGGCGGTGGCGCTGCGCCAGCGAACTCGCGCAGATCCTCCTTCATCATGGCTACGTCGCTGTAGCGCTCCTCGGGGAAGGGCCCCATCGCGCGCATCAGGATCGCCCGCAGCCGCGGCGGCACAGAGGGGAAGTAGTTGACACCGGAGCCCATCTCCCCGCGCCGGATCCGCGCTAAGCGCACGGTGTCGCTCGTTCCGAAGGGGTGACGCTCGGTGAGGCGCTCGAAGACCAGCACGCCGATCGAGAACACCAACGCCCGCTCGTCGAAGATCTCACCCCGAGCCAGCTCCGGCGAGCCGTAGACGAGGTTCTCCTGGATCCCGAGGCTGGCCAAGAGGCCCATCAGGCTGAGCGGAAGGCCGGTCTCGGGGTTCAGCACCTCGCCCCGCTCGAAGGCGTCGAGACATGCCAACGTATGGTGTACGACCGCGCTCGGCTCAATCTCCGAAGTAGCGGCCGGAGCCGCTCCCCAGAACAGCTGCGCGAAGCTGCTGCTCGGCTCAACTGTCATAGGAAGCACCCGCCATTGCTGCAGCATAGCCTTCTGACGCGATGCGGCTCAAGAGCACCCCAACACATTCGGGACCGAGCCGGGTGCTGAGCTGCCGCGCCGCTTTTGTCGCCGAAGAAACGAACCATACGGGTGCTACGGCGACCGCTCTGAGGCGTAGACAGCGGCCGGCAGCGCTGCGCCCGACGACGGGAGGCTTTTTGGGGGTGCTCTCAAGGCGTCATTGTGCGCGGCCAGCGGAGGCCGACCGGGCTGGTCCAGCGGATGCCTCGAGGGTGGTGAAGACGCGATGGACAAAGGACCGACGGCGGCGCAGCAGGGAACGCCGCTTGCCCTCGGCGAGCTGCCGCAGGACCAGGGCGTTCGGGCCCGCGAGCCCCTCGATCCGCAGCGCGTCGAAGCGAAAGACCTCTTCACCCTTATCCTGCGAGAGGTGGACCCGCTTTGGGCTGGACCGCTGGACGCTCTTTTCTCCCGGTCCTCGGCGCGGCGCGGATGCCGCAGAGGCCCTCGGCTTGTCGACGGCGGGCGGCTTGGCTTGACCCTCCGTCGCCACACAGAGCAGCGCCAGGAGCGCGCCTCCCAAGGTCAGCCCTCTGGTCGCCCCCCTGGTCACCCCCCTCGTCATCCCGCTCATCGCTGCCCTCCTCGCTGCCGCGTCGCGGCGGAGCGTCGGGCCAGCGCCTTCGCGCGCGTCACCTGCGACACAGAAGGACCTGCGCCGCCCAGCGCCGCGAGCTCTCTGCGCGCCTCCGTCGCGGCGCCACGCCAGAGCGCTAGCGCTGCCCAGTTGAGGCGCACCGCGGCCTCGCCAGGGAGCGCGCGCGAGCCTCGGCGCGGAAGACGGCGGGCCTGAGCCAGATCGGAGATGGCCGCCTCCACCTCACCCCGTCGCAGTCGAGCCACGGCCCTCAGGCAGAGCAGGTCGGGACGCGAGCCGTGCAGCCGGAGGGCAGCGTCAGCCACCCGCGACGCGACGCGATCCTTACCGCGCTCGAGCAGCGCGCGAAGCGCGGCGGTGTCGGGGCGCGCTGGGGGCAGGGCGTCGACCTGGGCGGTGAAGCGCGCCACAGGCCACGAGGCGCGGGCGGCGGCGAGGGTGTGACGGTTGAGCGTGGAGGGATCCTTGGCGAGCGCTGCGAGGCTCGCCAGCACGCGGGTTCGGCGCTGGCGCAGCGCCGCGATCCGGGGGCGCAGCGCGCGACGTAGCCGTGGGTCAGCGGCGACCGCCTCGAGCTGGCTGGCCATCTGCCCCAGCACCCAGCCGATCCCCACCCCCGCGGCGCTGGACCAGCGCGCGTCCCGCAGCGCCAGCAAGCGCAGCAGCGGCGCATAGAGCGCTGACAGCTCGGCGAGACGGCGCTGCGCCACGCCGAGCGCGATCGCCGGTGGCCTCCCATGGGGAGACGCAGGCCAGCGCGCCCAGCCGCGCCGGCGCCAGGTCTGGACCAGGACCAACCGCGCCCGCGCGGCCAGCGGGTCGACCGCGCCGTCTCGCCGCAAGCGCAGGGTCAGGCCGATCGCCTGCTTGCTCAGCTGGGCAGCCCGTCGGGGGCTGGGTGAGAGGCGAACGGCTCCGAGCAGCAGCTCGGCGGCCAGGCGCCGACGGGTACGCCAGAGGGTGTTGGCTCGCTGAAGGTAGAAGCCGTAGGCGCGACGAGGATGGGTGCGCTCGAGCAGCGCCGCCAGCGCGAGCATCGCCCGCCCCAGGGCTGCGCTCGGCGCCGGGTCGGCCAGCAGGTCGCGACGCAGTCGACGGAGGATCGGCGCGGCCTGGGCGGCGAGCCCCGCGTCGACCAGATCGCGGGCGGCGGCGAGCTGCCGCCCCACACGAGCCTCGGCGCGAGTCTCCAGCTTCAGCTCCGACAGCTCGAGACGCGCAGCCTCGGGCAGCCCGCCGAGCGCGCGGTGCCAGCTCGCCAGCAGTCGCGAGAGGCGGAGGCGATCGGCCGCCGTCTTCGTCTCGCGCAGCAGGCTGCGGCCGAGGGCGGCCAGCCGAGGAGCGTCGGCGGCACGGCCCGCGAGCATCGCCTCGAGTAGCCTGGCTCGGCGGAGAGTCGCGCCGTGGGCGGTCGCGGTGGCGGCCACGACCCAGCGCCGGGCTCCCGACAGAGCGTCGGGCTCGTTGGAGGCGGCGCGCCGGCGCGCCTCGGCGAGGGCTGCCTCTGCGGCCAACGCGCGCCAGCGCGCGACAACCGCAGGCGCCTCGCCGAGCCCCGCGGCCTGCTTGGCGAGGCGATGAGCCAAGGGAAAACGCCGCAGCGCCCGCGCCGCGGCGAAGGCGTGGGCCCGCGCCCTCGAGAGCTCGGCGTGGCGTGGATGGGTCGCGATGAACGCCTGGGCCGCCTCCAAGCGGCGGCGCTCGGCGCCGGTGAGGGCGAGCAGATCGAGGCGCGCCAGCCGCACGGCGGCGGCCCGCAGATGTCGTGGGTAGCCCGCGAGGAAGCTCTCGGCGGCCCGCAACCAGCGCGTCGCAGCTCGGGCGCGTGGGTGTTTGGACCTCGTCGTCTCGAGTGAGCGCTGCAGCAGCGCCAGCTGTCGGTAGGCGATCTCGGGGCGGGCGGACGATGGCGCCGAGACCAGCGCCCGTCGCAGATGAGCAGCCGCGGCCTCGAACCTGCCGGCGTGCTGAGCGACGCCCGCGAGCCGCACCTCGGCCTGACTCGCCTGAGGCGTCCGCGGGAAGCGCCGGGCCACCTCGCGAAAGAGCGCTGCGCTCTGCTGCTCCCGATGCCTTCGCAGGGTCGCGGCCGCGTGAGCGGCCTGAGGTTCCTCTGCCGAAGCTCCCTGGTCGGGGCGAGCCAAGCGTATGGCGCCCCGGAGCAGCGCAGCGGCCCGAGCGATGCGTAGCCTCTTGTCGGCGGTTCGACGCCAGCGGCGCACCTCGGCCAGCAGCTGATCGCCGCTGCCCAGCTCGCCGAGCCCCCGCAACCGGGCCCACGCCAGCGCGTTCGAGACCGGCCCTGGCACGCCCCGGCGGACCTTGCAGAAGCGCAAGAGCGCCGGCAGCCGTCGCTGACCGATCAACCCGGTCGCCACCCGCGTCGCGAGCCTCGCCGCGAGCTTCGGCTTGGCACGCCGGACGAGCAAGCGCAGCGCGCCAGCTGGTGGACCATGCGCGCCCCAGATCGCCGAGAGGTCACGGAGCACGCGCGCTACGAAGCGAGCGGTGGGGCGCTCGAGGGCTAGCAATCGCTTCAGCTCCCGCTGCCCCGCGATCGCCCGCCGACCGCGAACCAGCGACCAGGCCAAGCGATACCGCGCCTGGATCCGGTAGGCCCGACCCGACGGCCCAGCGCACGCAGACGCCGTGATCACCGCCCGCTGCGCGGCCTCGGTCTTGGTCAGGATCCCACGCAGCGCGAGCGCCGCGCAGCGCAGCCTCTTGACGCCACGCCGCCGCGCGAGCACGTCGGCGACGAGATCGCGCGCGCGCCGTGGATGCCCCAGCCTCAGCTCGAGGCCAGCGAGCGTCAGGCGCGCCTCGTCCAAGCGGAGATACCCCGGCGACCGCAGCGCCAGGACGCGCCGGCAGCTCGTCGCGGCCGCGACGAGCGAGGCCCGATGGTTGGCGAGGATCCCGAGCTCGCGCTCGAGCAGACAGAGCTGATGCAAGCGCGCCGCGCGCACCAAGAGAGCTTGCCCCCGCTCTTGAGCCAGCAAACGACGCAGCCCTCGCAGCTGCCTGCGCTTGAGCGCCAAGAGCGAGCTGTCCCGCGAGGACTCGAGCGAGAGCGCCGTGGCCGGCAGCCCCGGCTCATCGGCCTCGGCCGGCGTAGCGGAGCTGGGGGAGGAGCCCAGCGCCATGAAGGCGAGAGCTGCGAGGAGGGACACCCCTATGGCGCGCCTGTCGCGCGCGGAGGGCAGCGTGATCGCAGCCTCAGGGCCGAGCGCTTCTTCCGCCATGGGGCTGCGTGTGGATCGCCTCTTTGGGGCCATTGCTGCCTTCCCTGCCACGCGCGAGGCTGGGCCTCGGCGCGGCGATCCAGCTCGACCAGGAGCTCATCGGCCCGGCTGCGCAGCTCACGCAGCTCGGCCAAGGTCTGGGCGAGCAGGCGGCGCACGGTCGCTCCAGCGAGGGTCTGAGCCTGCACCAACCGCCGATCCAGCCGCGCACCAAGGCGCCTTCGCAAGATCGTCACCTCCGGTCGGGCGAGGATCCTGCGCTCGCGCTGCAGCTGACGCACGAACCCATCTACCAGCCGAAAGCTAGCGTCGGCAGAGAGCGCGAACTGGAAAGCGGCGGGCAGCCCGCCGTCGCCGCGGTCCTCGGCGGCGGCGCTCGTCGCACCGGCCAGGGCAGCCGTGGCCTCTATGTAATAGAGGCGCGAATCGGCGCGCCGGCGCAAAAAAAACGCCCCACTTTTTATCGCGGCGGTGGCGTGACGACGCGCCCGCAGGGCCACGGCGCGTGCGGCAGGGTGGCAGAGGTCAAAGAGCGCGAGGGCACGCAGCACGGAGACGTCGATGGAGCCGGCGATCGCGCTCGTCTCGGCCTCGGCCACGATCGTCAGCACCTCTCGCGGCCGCTTCGCCCGCAGCTCGAGCCAGGCTCGCTCGAGACGCGCCCGCGGCGCCCACGGCGAGCCCGCCGGCACGCTGGTATAGAGGTGGCGAGCCTCGGCCAGCCGACCCGCCGCGAGCGCCAACCGCGCCTCGTTGAGCGCCAGCATCGCAGCCAACCGCCCACCGAGCTTCCGGGCTCGCGTCAGCCAACGACGGGCTGCCCGCCGATCGTTGGCAGCCAGCGCCAGGAGGCCTTGGAGGTGACCGACGCGGGCGTCGAAGGGGAGGCCAGCGAGCACCCTCTTGGTGCGTCGGAGCGCGCCCTGGCGCAGCAGCCGCCGCGCGACGAGCAAGCCAAGCTCGCGACGAGCCAGGGTCGAGCTGCGAGCGAAAGCCCCCGCCTCGTAGCGCCGCACCAGCGCGTCGGTGGGCGAGCCAAGCACGGGGAAGCCATCGCGTGCCAGCAGCGCCACCGCCTGCTGCAGCTTCCCCGGCTCCCAGGGTCGCGCCAGGCGCTGAACCAAGCGCTGGCGAGCCTCGCTCCGCAGCCCCCCGCGGTCGAGAGCCTTGGCCAGCGCGAGCACATCCGCTCGAGCCAGAAGCCTCTCAGCGTCGCGTAGAGCGGCCTGCTGCGGGCTCGTGCACGCCGTGATCGAGGCCAGCAAGGCACACCAGGCCCAGGTGGCTCGAGATGGGCATCGGGCCTCCCCCCAGAGCGAAATCAGGTGTTGGTTCATCCGCAGGCTCATGCTATCAGATGCCCGCCTTTCGCGACTCCTCGCGTCAGGCGCTTGGCTCGAGCGTCGCCTGGTGTCTCTTTTCTTCCGCCCTGTCGACGCCCCTGCTACAATGTAGGTAAATGTAAGCCAAGGGGCGATATATACCATGATGGTCGTGATTGGAACTTGCTCTGTCCTCGCCGTAACGCTGGCCCTCTTCGTCGGCACTCTACGTCTTGGCCGGCGGTCCTAGAGCGCAGACCAACTGACCTCCCGTCGCCGCGCTGGTCTGCGACATCACAGCGGGTGTCGCTCGTCGGTTGCGTGCTACCAGCAGGCGCCCTTCTC
>PDWJ01000073.1_pt1 | contig 75086 bp, 67 predicted proteins | sample 1430881 | NCBI WGS metagenome assembly PDWJ01 (sample SAMN01162460, study PRJNA174530) | Oral metagenome, whole genome shotgun sequencing project. | biome: Marine environment; feature: Marine mammal; material: Swab sample of the gingival sulcus; isolation source: swab sample of gingival sulcus...
ACAATTATAGCTACAAACATTCTGTAGGATTTGGCTTCATCATTAAAGAAAATGGGAAATATGGCATTCTGGACGCATACGGCATGCCTTTTTTGGAGTGCGAGTACGATGAAAGTTTAAAACGCAAAACCACTGATCAGCGTTATTGGTTCATAAAGGGACGTGAACTTGTTGAATTTGCATTCAATATCAATAAGATTGAAAAGCGTGAATGGGACACTTTTTTGGAAATGGAAGACGAAGTAGTGTATTATTTTAAAGGACTGTACGAAACAGCACAGTTATCATCGGATCGGACGAGAATTGTCTCCATCAGAAAAGAGAATTATGTGTTCACGAAATACGGGAATATGTTCGTGGTAAATCGTGATGCTAAAGGGATTTTAAATATTTACAATCACGTCACGAGAAAAAAGATCAATCTCAGGAATATTCTGTACATCGAGGAACCTACGCAGAATCGTTTTGTGATTCGAACGGGTTCCAATCATGCTGGAGTTGTTGATAAAAATGGGAAGATCATTATTGATACGATGTACACTACGATGGATATTCAGAATGGCGGATTGCATATCTGGGCCTCACAACCGTACTCGAACAGTGGATATAAATGGCTGTTGTTGGATAGCAATGGTGTGCAAATAGTCAAAGCACATTTTGATCAATCGTTTAGAATCAATTCGGGAGATCAGATCGTGAAAGATGGGTATAAAACGGGATTGATGGATACGAAAAACCTAAAATGGAAGATCGTACCAACCCATCCCTGTTTGTACAAGATGGTGGACCAATATTACGTAACAATCACAGAGGAAAGAAAGAAAGGAGTTGTTCGTGCAGACGGAAAGTATGTGATTGAGCCGATTTACGATACGGTTATTTTATTAGCTGGAAATGCAACCATTAACGGGAATGTTCGAAAGGGTGAGGCGCCTGAGTTCTATTGGTTAGTACGTCGAGGAAATCGGGAGTTAATGATTGATCAGGATGGAAAAATCAGTTGGTTAAATGCCATTCGTTCGCTGAAGGAATCGTTGTTGTTTACAGATACATGGGTGATGAAATCCTATAACCAAATCTGGAATTTCCCTGTACTGAACTATACACCATCACTGCACTTTTTGAGAGGATTGTCTCCCGAACAAGTTCAAGAGAAAAAGTCAGCTTTATGGCAGAACGTAAAAATTAAATCGGTCATTTTTGACACCATTAACAGTGAGTGGGAAGCAAGAAAAGTCAATTGCAATCAAGGGAACCCGACCTACAGATGGGTAACAACGCAAACGACTGATAAAAAGATGAATGAGCTCTTGGAAATGTGCCAATGTGCAGTACTAAACAGGTATGGAGGCAGTGGGGGAACGGTAAGTTACAAGTTGATGTCAGTCGGTTCCAAGTTTGCGACACTCGCAAAAGAGTATCAGCATTACTCTGCAGGTTGGCGACATCATATTTCCCAAGCTCCAGTTGCAAGTCCAGCAGACGAATATTGGAATTTTGTTGATAGAGATAGTGTCATAAAGTCAATTGAATTAAATGATATCTTTCCGAACAACTCGACGCTAATGGACGAATTTATTGAAGCACTTCAACAACGAGATGAACTCAAACTGGAATGTTCTTCGGTGGAAAATATGCTAGAAATGGTACGCGGAAGATTCAGGTTGACGGAAGATGGTGTCTCTCTGTACTTAGATCGAAGTCGCACGAACATATACGAAGTGTACAGTCCAATTGAACTCTATATTCCACTGGAAAATCTATTAAAGCACGAGGAATCGAAATGGATAGTTCCTATTCTAAAAGCAGAGTAATTGAGAAATTGGTATCTTGGAAAAAAATAAACGTATGAAACAACTCCTAACTTTAGCAACTTTACTAGTGCTTTCATCACCACTTTTTGCTCAAACGCCTGAAGAAAAAGCAGTGGAATTGAAAAATGAAGCCATTAAAACAATGGATGAAGGCAACACTGAAAAAGCACGTAAACTTTTAGAAGAGGCGAAAAAATTGGACCCGAATGATCCAACTTACGATTACGAAATTGCCTTTTCCTACAACATCGATAAAAATTACAAGGAAGTCATTAAAATCTGTAAGAAATTGACCAAGCACAAGGACAAATTCCCAGAGGTATATCAAATGATGGGAAATGCCTATGATTACGATGGAAATTCGAAAAAAGCCATTCAAACGTATGATAAAGGATTAGATTTATTTCCAAATGCTGGAAACTTGTACTTGGAAAGAGGAAACATGGAACTGGTGCAGGGAAACTACAATGAAGCACTTGATTACTACATAGAGGGAACAAAAAGAGATCCCATGCATTCGTCAAATTACTACTGGTGTTCAAAACTTTACTTGAGTTCGGAAAACGAATACCTCGGAATGATTTACGGTGAGTTATTCATGAACTTGGAACGAAATTCAAAGCGTACAGTGGAAATCAGTAAACTACTTTACAATACCTACGATTCGGAAATTTCATTTGAAGGAGATACAACGGCAAGTGTGAGTTTTGCATCGAACAATATTGAAATTTCAGTAGAGGGAGGTGATCAAGATGGTGCAGCAGAGGCTTTATTGGCAGCACTTACGCAAAAGACGTATGGAACAATGGTCTACGAAATGACGCTTGCTCTCTCACTTGTTGGAGAAGATGAAATCAGCTTGGAATCATTGAACAGAATTCGAACGAAATTTGTGGAGAATTATTACGCCAACGATAAAGACGAGGAGTTTCCAAACGTACTTTTCGAATACCAGAAGAAAGTGCAAGATGCAGGGCAAATGGAAGCATACAATTACTGGATTCTCTCACAAGGAAACGATGCCGAATTCGATTCGTGGATGACGGATAATGAAGATAAGTGGGATGCCTTTATTGATTGGTTCCTCCCAAATGGAATTCAACTAGACGAAGATCATAAATTCGTTCAGCCTTAATAAAAGTCAATCAGAGGTGGCTTCGGCTCCGCTCAGCCACCTCGAAAATCCTTTCTTGCGGTAGTTGAACTCTTTATCTGAACTGCTTCGGAGTTAACTTTTCTTTGGCATTTTGAGCAATCTCAAGAATTCTCTTTTGTCGTGTCTCTGGTCGTTTCGCAGAAATCACCCAGTACAATAATATCTTTTTCGTCGATTTGCTGAAAGCGTCGAAGTGGTCGAGTGCAGCTTCATGTTTCCTGAGTGCTTCTTCCAAATCTTTGGGTACAATTAAAGCTTCTACGTCATCCAAAAGTGTCCAAGAACCATTTTGTTTGGCTGTCTCAATACTGTCGACACCCGCTTGTGTCATTTTTCCGTTTTTCGTGAGTTGTTCGACCTTTTCTTTATTGACTTTCGACCAGTTGCTAGTGGGTTTTCGCTTGGAAAAATATTGCATATAGCTTTTGTCGTCAATTGTTTTTTTAGTGCTGTCAATCCAACCAAAACACAGTGCTTCATCCACCGCATCGCTCCAACTCATGGACGGAATTTTTGTTGCCGTCTTGTAAAAAATGACCCAAATAGATTGCTTTGTAACATGGTTTTGCTCTAACCAATTGCGCCATTCGTCCTGACTTTTCGGGTAGAATGTTTCGATTTCCTTTTTGCTCATGTCTATTTATGAAAAATGGAACATATTGATAAGTAACAAGGTTAAGTCAAAAATCAGCTTTCTACCAAAAAATAAACACACTATCTTCCTTGTGATTCGTTTTTGGCGCAGCGAAAAGACTATCCGCAGGTATTGTTAACGTCGCTTTGTCTCCTTGTGTTAGGGTTTTGTCTACGAGAGAAGTGTCAACTCCTTGGGGTAAGTTCGATTTTGCCCCTGCATGTTTGGACGGAAGAATCATTTCTACTCGATCTTTTTGATCGTTTGTGGTATGGGAATCGTTTGGTGCGACCTTGCTTTCAGTCGCTTCTTCCGATTCAATCTGACGGTTCACTTCCTTTTGTTGCATTTCAAGCGTTGATGCCGAAATGGGTTTCGATCCTTGCGTCAAACTAAGTACAAGCAGGGCAGTAGTGAATAAAACGCCAAATCGCATCCATTTACCATTCATGTTGAAGCCTGTTTTCCCTCCTTTGGTAACGGGCAACTCGGCATCTAACTGCTTGGAAAGTTTTTCCCATCCTTCTGGATTGTATTCGATGGGAATACGTGAAACGGTTTCTACGACTTCTTTGCGTAGCGCGTCGGTATAGTTAGTGTGTTCTAGCATGTGAGTTCTTTTTCAATAATCCAGTTCTTCATTTTCTTTCGTGCGCAATGCAGATGCCATTTTGAGTTGGCTACAGAAATCGACAATAGTTTACTAATCTCCTTGTGTGAATACCCTTCGATAATAGAAAGGTTAAAAACAGCTTTTTCTTGCGGAGGCAGTGTGTCGATAAGTTTTAAGATGTGACTTGGATCATCTTCGATTAAATTTCGGGTAGAATCTTGATCTGGTAAGGTGGCCATGGTGACGTGCTTCTCATTAAACGATTTCCGACTTCGAATGAAATCAATCGACTCATGAACCACAATGCGTTTTATCCAGCCGGCTAAATTTTCGGAAGTACCGTTAAAAGTGTCGATCTTCTTCAACGCTTTAAGCATGGATTTGTTCAGCACGTCCTCTGCATCAAACGTATTGATGACATATCGAAGGGCTACGCGCATCAGATAAGGATAGACCGAACGGTACAGTTCTTCCTGCGCCGCTCGGTCATTTTTTCGACAACCTTCAAGTATTTCAGGTGCAATTTCCATTCACTTAAAAGAATATAGATGCTTTCAAAGATAGGTTCGAGATGTGCTTATTCTTCAAGATCTCATCATTCGACTGTCTACGTTTCTTTCCTCCCATGTAGTTGTAGCCTAGTCCAATTGTCATACCAATGTTATCGGTGAAATTCAAGCGGTAGCCAATGCTCGGACTGAAGTAAACTCCATTCGAAATATAGGTTGGGACTCCTTCTTCTACACGCTCGGAATCAAAGTAAACTTGATACCCCAGAGAACATGAGAATAGAAGTGATAGACGTCCCTCAAGTGATGACTGTAAAGCATATCGAAATTCTCCTGTAAAAGCGGTTGAGTTGTAATAATAGACTCCCGGTCCTGCATGAACGTAGGCACCAATACCAGCTTGTATTTTCGGGGTGAATTTTCGGAGTAGTCCTGCGCCAGCTCCGTGGTGATACCAACTACCTCCGTTAATCGAATAGGAGAAATACATCGAGTAAGTGTTTTGATTGAATCGGCTCAAGGGCATTTTATCCAGTTGTGTTTCTTCACTTGTTGCATTGGTTTCAGTTTGAGGAACCGTTCGCAATACAGCGATGTCTTTATAGTTGAATGTTAAAGTGTCGTTGGAAGGTTGTTGTAAGAGTTTCAGGTGTTTTCCCGGATGTTGTTCGATTATCGTTCCCTGATGAGAGGTTCCGTTGTTGAGTTCTACAATGTCTGGTCCCATTGTTTGTGCGGAGCTGATCGAAGCCAAAAAGGTAAAAGATAATAGTAAGGTGAGCTGAGTATACGAGTATTTAATTGATGTAAGGTTCATAATATTTTAGTTTTAATTGTATCTAATTAGTGAGCTCACCTAATTGACGAGACGAAATAAAAGGTGGATAGAAAAAAGAGCATTTTTTTATTCAACGGGCGAAGTTTTGAGGTCAAACACCGCTAGGGCAACATCAAATCAGCCGACAAAACTACGAATTCGACAGGGTAATCTCCGAAAAACTAGAATGTCAGATTGTCGAAAAGTCGAAATATCGGAACATCGAACAATCCATCCAAAATCCCTACCTTTGCCGCTCACTTTTTGTTATGGCAGATACTCGTTACAATTTACGCGGAGTTTCCGCAGGAAAAGAAGACGTTCACAACGCAATTAAGAACGTCGATAAAGGACTTTTCCCACAAGCATTTTGCAAAATCGTACCCGACTATTTGAGCGGAGATGAAGACTATTGCATCGTTATGCATGCGGATGGAGCAGGAACAAAATCTGCCTTGGCGTACATGTACTGGAAAGAAACAGGCGATGTGTCTGTTTGGAAAGGTATCGCTCAGGATGCTCTCATCATGAATATTGATGATTTACTGTGTGTGGGAGCAACCGACAACATCTTGCTTTCATCGACGATTGGGCGTAACAAAAACTTGATTCCAGGAGAAGTAATTTCTGCCATCATTAATGGAACAGAGGAACTCCTCGAAGGATTAAGAACACAAGGAATCGGAATTCACTCAACAGGAGGAGAAACTGCAGACGTTGGAGATTTGGTTCGAACAATTATCGTTGATTCAACGGTAGTGTGTCGCATGAAACGATCTGATGTGATTTCCAACAGAACAATTCAAGATGGTGACGTAATTGTTGGCTTGGCATCTTTCGGACAAGCAACATACGAAGATGAATACAACGGAGGAATGGGAAGTAATGGATTGACTTCTGCTCGTCATGATGTATTCAATAAAACATTGGCGGAGAAATATCCAGAAAGTTTCGATCCTGCTGTGCCATCTGATTTGGTGTATTCAGGATCAAAAAACTTGACAGACGAAACAGCAACGTCTCTCGATGCAGGAAAAATGGTATTGTCACCAACAAGAACCTATGCGCCAATTATCAAGAAGATTCTAGATAATCACCGATCAGATATCCATGGAATGGTTCACTGTTCGGGAGGAGCGCAAACAAAAGTGCTTCACTTCGTGAATGACGTGCATGTCATCAAAGACAAGCTTTTCCCAACGCCACCATTGTTCGAAATGATTCAGAAAGAATCGGGGACAGGCTGGGAAGAAATGTACAAAGTGTTCAACATGGGACACCGTATGGAACTGTATGTTCCGCAAGAAGTTGCTGAGGACATCATGGCAATTTCCAAAGAGTTTGGTGTAGATGCTCAAATTGTTGGACGAGTAGAAGCAGCCGACACGAAAAAATTAACGATCAAATCACCACACGGTGAATTTATATACGCGTAAACATGAATGATTTACTCCAAAAATTAGAAGCCATTCACTTCCGCTTTATCGAAGTAGGAAAGTTGATTGTGGATCCAGATATTATCGCGGACATGAAGCGCTATGTCAAATTGAACAAAGAGTACAAGGATCTGGAGGAAATCGATAAGATGTACAAGAGCTACAAGGATCTATTGGATAACCTCGAGAGTTCAAAAGAACTATTAGCGGAGGAAACGGACCCTGAAATGCGCGAAATGGCAAAGATGGAAATCGATGAACTGGAAACGGCTCGACCAGAAATGGAAGAAACGATCAAGTTTATGTTGATTCCTAAAGATCCAGAAGATGAGAAAAGCGCCATCATGGAATTGCGTGCAGGAACTGGAGGAGATGAAGCGTGTATTTTTGTGGCTGATTGTTTCAGAATGTACACGATGTTCTTCAAGGAGCAAGGGTGGTCGTACGAAGTCGTAAACACGAATGAAGGTGGAACGGCAGGATACAAAGAAATTACATTGAATATTGATGCTCCTGCAGCATATGGCGTCTTGAAGTTCGAATCGGGAGTACACCGTGTGCAACGTGTGCCTGAAACAGAATCACAAGGTCGTGTCCACACTTCTGCCATTACGGTGGCTGTGTTGCCAGAAGCCGAAGAAGTCGATTTTGAGTTGAACATGTCAGATGTTCGTCGTGATACTTATCGCGCATCAGGAGCGGGTGGACAGCACGTCAACAAGACAGAATCTGCCATTCGTTTGACACACATTCCAACGGGAGTTGTCGCTGAATGTCAAGATGGTCGTTCACAGCACAAAAACCTTGAGAAAGCGATTTCAATGTTGCGCTCAAGATTGTACCAAATTGAATTGGACAAGCTACAAAATGAACGTGCCGAACACAGAAAATCGTTGGTTTCAACAGGAGATCGCTCGGCGAAAATCAGAACGTACAACTATCCGCAAGGACGTGTAACGGATCACCGTATCAATAAAACGCTCTATAAATTAGATGCTTTTATGAATGGTGATATCATGGAAATGATCGATGCGCTGAAAATGGCCGAAAATGCCGAAAAATTGAAGAACGAGCAAATATGACACGAGCAGAACTGATTGAACAGATTCGATTGAAACGTTCCTTCCTCTGCGTGGGACTTGATACAGATTTGGATAAAATTCCACCGCATTTGTTGGCGACGGAAGATCCACTTTTTGAATTCAATAAGGCAATTATCGACGCAACAAAAGATTATTGCGTGGCGTACAAACCGAATGTCGCATTCTACGAATGTCACGGACCCAAAGGATGGGAATCGCTTCAAAAAACATTGGATTACATTCCAGATAACATCTTTACCATTGCCGATGCAAAGCGTGGCGATATCGGAAATACATCGAATTATTACGCGAAAACTTTCTTCGATTACCTCGATGCAGACTCCGTAACAATTGCGCCATACATGGGGTCGGACAGCGTAACACCGTTCTTCGAATATCCAGGAAAATGGGTAATTCTTTTGGCTTTAACGTCCAATAAAGGAGCGCTAGATTTCCAGTTTATCGGGGACATCAACAACGTTGAGTTGTACAAGAAAGTACTCACGAAGTCGCAAGAGTGGGGAACCGATGAAAACTTGATGTATGTGGTTGGAGCAACGCGCGCTGAAGGAATTGGTGAGGTGCGAAAACTCGTTCCGAATCACTTTTTCTTAGTTCCAGGCGTCGGTGCACAAGGCGGATCACTCGAAGATGTAGCCAACTACGGTTGGAACGAGGATTGCGGCCTTTTGGTGAACTCTTCACGTGGAATTATTTACGCGTCGAAAGAACAAGATTTTGCTGAGAAATCGGCAGAGGCTGCCAAAGCCATTCAACAACAAATGGCAACTATTCTCGAAGAGAAGAATTTCTAAGGAGTATCTTTTTTAGGCGTTTCCGGAGCTATCGGGAAACTTTGTGCTTATTTTGCTCGCTGGCGGATGGTATTCCCCATGTAGATTTTTGTTTTAAATCTGTTAGTCAAAGCGCTTTTCGATTAATGCAGAAAAAGTCGAGTGCCTACTTCTATCGAGCAAGCTTCCACAATATAAAATAGATATCTGGTACAGGCTTGGAGTCAATTGCCGATTCAATAACATTGCAAGATGCACATGGAATGCATACAGTAAAGGTGAAAATCGTGTATAGTGGAAGTTTGGTTGTAGATTCATCGAACAAGTTGCCAAGCAAAGCGATGAATAGGAGTTGACGATGCTCGAAAAATTGTTAATCTTTTGTTAAGGTAAATTTTCCTTCGAGATAGTCTATTTTCCTTATGCACGCCTAGAATTCAAGGGCGTATAAATAATTCATTCGAAAAAATGACGCATCGTAACTTCTTTTCCTTACTCAGTTTGAGTTTCAGGCGCTTTATTGAGTAAATAATTTCTTTGTCCCCGAATATATTATAGTACCTTTGTGCATTCGAATTAACGGAAACCAGGTATTTATGTGGCAATTTGTTGCTAATTTAATTTTGCGGAATCGGTTGATAATCATTGGGTTATTGACGCTTCTAACTGTGTTTTTAGGCTACAACGCGATCACTGGATTAAAACTCGATAATCGCTACGGAGTTCTCCTTCCAAAATCGGCTCAAGCAAGTATCGACTACCAACGTTTTCAAGAGATATTTGGTGAAGAAGGTGGTGTTCTCGTCATTGGAATCCAGACGGATTCGCTTTATACAGAAGATCGTTTCCGAAAATGGAAAGAGTTAGGTGATTCAATTCTTAAGTTAGAAGGAGTAGAGTCGGTTGTGTCAGAAGCCAATCTATTCAGCGTTTTCAATAATCAAGAGAAACGAAAATTCGAAGCAAAACGCGTCTTTTCAGACGTAACATACAAGGAAAAATCCATTGATTCCATTCAAAGAGAGATTCGCGAGAATCCGATGTATAAAGACTTGCTCTTTAACGACAATAATGCGTCCTTGATGATGGTGGAAATTGATGGGAAATTTCTTCTCGATCAAAAGAAAGCCAACGTTGTTCTCGATATTGAAAACTTAGCGTCGGAATACAATGACGTTTTCGGTCAGGCACGCTTCGCTGGATTGCCGCATTTACGGGTAATCATCGGAAAACGGGTGGTGAAAGAAATGTACGTCTTTGTCGGTTTACTGATATTGGTTACGTCCTTACTTCTTTTCCTCTTTTTCCGATCATTGAAGGTGGTTTTCATCTGTAACCTAGTGGTTGTGGTTGCGGTAATCTGGTCCATTGGATTAATTGGAGCGCTCAGCTTCGATTTAACCATCATCATGGCATTGATTCCTCCGCTTATGATCGTGATTGGAATCCCGAACTGTATATTCCTGATAACGAAATACCATCAAGAGGTCAAGGAACACGGAAACAAAGTCAAGGCACTAACGCGTGTAATTCGCAAAATCGGAACGGCAACATTCCTTACCAACCTTACAACATCTCTCGGTTTCTTAACTTTCGTAACAACGAACTCTCCGAAACTCGTCGAGTTCGGTATTAGTGCATCGTTGAACATCATTTTGGTGTTTGTGCTGTCAATTTGTATTCTGCCAATCGTATTGTCTTTCTCTAAGAAACCTAAGCAGAAACATTTGATGCACCTCGACCGCAGGTTGGCTGTTGGGTTACTCAATAATCTTGTTCATATCGCAGGGAATCATCGTAAATGGGTCTACATCGTTACCATTGGGGTGGTGGTGTTCAGTATCATAGGGATGATGCGCATCGAGGCAACAGGAAACTTGACGGGTGATTTACCTCCAGGTGATCAAATCCTGAAAGACGTTGAATTCATTCAAGATAATTTCGGAGGTTCTATTCCATTCGAAATCATGATCGATTACAAGGAAAACAGCCGCTTGCAAAAGAAGCACACACTGCTTTCCATCGATAGTATTCAACGACGTTATTCGAAAGATACCTTGTTCACACGCTTTGTTTCGATTGTGGATGTGCTCAAAGGTGCGAACATGGCCTATCATAACAATGATGTTGACCAGTTTACACTCGTTACCAGCAAACGAAAACTTCGAACACTTAAAAACTACATCGACAGTTCACTTGTAACGAACTCAAATGGGGCTGGAATGGCTTTGAATGAGTTCATGGACACAACCAATCACGTGCTTAGAATTCGTTCGCAAATGATGGATATCGGATCTTACGAAGTCAGTGACATTGTAGACTCGATGGAGGTGCAAATGGATGGTATTCTCAATCCAGATAAACAACAAATTGAGAAATATTACCGCCTTGCAACGAAGAAAAAGGACAATAAATACTATGATTCCATTGTGTTCGAATACCCTTCGGTATTTAATGCACTTACAAAGATTGTTTCCGATGGTGACGATGAGAAAGTAGCGGAATTCGATATGGATCCAGACCTTATCAAAGAAGAATTTGGAAAGAAAGGATTTAAAGATGATTTGCGCGAAGCTATCGACAACGAATACTACGATGTTACCATTACAGGAGTGTCAAAGGTAGCATCTGAAGGAACGAAATACTTGGTGTTTAACTTGATGACGAGTTTGATCTTTGCGATCATCGCCATTGCAGTATTGATGTCCATCTTATTCCGCTCTTGGAGAATGGTGCTTGTTTCCTTAGTGCCGAACTTTATCCCGTTGTTGTTTACGGCAGGAATTATGGGATGGTTTGGAATTCCATTGAAGCCATCAACACTTCTTGTATTTAGTATTGCCTTCGGAATCTCTGTAGATGACACCATTCACTACCTTGCAAAGTACCGTCTTGAGTTAAAGTCGAAACAATGGGACTTGAAAGAGTGTGTCATGATGGCCATTCGCGAAGCAGGATTGGGAATGTTCTACACGTCGATTGTACTCTTCTGTGGATTCTCGATGTTCAGTTTCTCTCAATTCGGAGGAACACAAGCTCTAGGCTTACTCGTTTCGTTGACCTTGTTGATTGCGATGATTACCAACTTGGTTTTATTACCTAGTTTGTTACTTTCACTAGAGCACAGGTTAACCACAAAATCGTTCGAAGAACCATACTTCGATGCTTACAACGAAGAAAGCGATATCGACTGGGAAGATGTGGATGTTCTTCCGAATCCACACGATGGACCCAACGCAGAAAAATCAACTGAAAGCTAGTCGCAGAGAGTTCTGTTGAAAGTTGCTCGACTAGTTGGTTTTGAATATCTTTAGCGCAAACGAATTTTCATTATGAAAGGAATTATTCTGGCCGGTGGATCTGGAACACGTTTGCATCCGCTAACGCTTGCTGTGAGTAAACAACTCATGCCTATTTACGATAAACCAATGATTTACTATCCGCTTTCTGTTTTGATGGCGGCAGGAATCAAAGATATATTGATCATTTCAACTCCACACGATCTCCCCAACTTCCAAAAACTCTTAGGTGACGGAAAAGAACTGGGGTGTAGTTTCGAGTACGCTGAACAGGTAATTCCCAATGGACTGGCACAAGCATTTGTAATCGGTGAAGAATTTATTGGAGACGACAAGGTAGCGCTCATTCTGGGAGATAATATCTTCTACGGAGCGGGTATGGGTAATTTACTCAAAGAAAATGCAGATCCCGAGGGAGGTGTTGTTTACGCTTACCACGTGAGTGATCCTGAACGATACGGTGTGGTGGAGTTTGATGATGAGATGAACGCTATTTCCATCGAGGAAAAACCAGAAACACCTAAGTCTAATTTTGCAGTTCCAGGATTGTATTTCTATGATAATTCAGTTGTTGAAATTGCGAAAAATCTTGAGCCTTCAGCTCGTGGCGAGTATGAAATCACCGATGTAAATGCGGAGTACTTGCGTAGAGGTCAGTTGAAGGTGGCTGTGATGAACCGCGGAACGGCTTGGTTGGATACAGGAACATTCCCTTCGTTGATGCAAGCTGGACAATTTGTTCAGGTGATCGAGGAGCGACAAGGACTCAAAATTGGTTGCATCGAAGAAGTGGCATACCGCAATGGATTTATCACTGCAGAGCAATTGAAAGCGTTAGCAAAACCGCTGCTAAAAAGTGGTTATGGCGATTATTTGATGAGCATTCTTTCGTAATGGATATAAAAAAATACACGGCGCTCATCGATGGAGAGTTGAGCCAAATTGGTTTCCCTGATTCCCCGAATCAATTGTACGATCCCCTTTGCTATTTTTTGCAGATAGGAGGGAAGCGCATTCGCCCCATGTTGACCTTGTTAGGAGCTGAACTTTTTGGTGGAACCTACGAAAAGGCAATGTCGCAGGCATTGAGTATAGAAGTGTTTCATAACTTCACCTTGATTCATGACGATATCATGGATGAGGCGCCGTTGAGAAGAAATTTCCAAACAATTCACGAAAAGTGGAACCGAGATGTCGCTATTTTATCGGGAGATGTCCTGATGATCAAAGCATACCAATTACTTGGGCAAATTGAGGGGAAACTGCTTCCTGATGCCTTTGCTTTGTTTAACAAAACAGCAATTGAAGTGTGTGAAGGTCAGCAAATGGACATGGATTTCGAACAACGCTCTGACGTTACCATTGACGAATACATTGAAATGATCCGCTTGAAAACTTCTGTTTTGTTAGGGTGTGCCCTAGAAATGGGAGCAATTGTCGCGGAAGCCTCTTCGAATGATCGTGCATTGATTTATGACTTCGGTCAACACATTGGGATTGCCTTCCAAATTCAAGACGATATCCTCGATTTGTATGCGGACCCAGATAAGTTTGGGAAGCAAGTCGGAGGAGATGTTATTGCCAACAAAAAAACAATGTTGCATTTGACAGCCGTTCAGAATGCTACAAAAGAACAATTGGAAGTTCTTAAGCAATTGCAGAACGAGGACAATGTAGAACTAAAGGTAGATCGAACTCGACGACTTTTTGATCAGCTAGACATCCGTTCGCTATGTGAAGCGCGCATGCAAGAACATTACGATATCGCGATGCAATCTCTAGCAAAAATCGAAGTAGAAGAAGCACAAAAAGCGAAACTCATCGGCTTGGCTAATTTCCTAATGAATCGAGAGGTTTAGGAAATAAAAATGGGGTGAAGACATTACATCAACCACCCCACCTCAACTATATTAGAGCCTTATCTTTTTTGTAGGATTTTATCCAAGACTTCGTCTTTATCGAGCTTTTTGGTGCAGAAGAACCAATCTTTACAATCGAGGTCTTCATCTTCCATTCGGTCTTTTGCGGTGCCACAAGAACCTGCAGGTCCAATAATGACGTCATCTCCCGGTTGCCAATCTGCTGGAGTAGCAATATCGAATTCATCGGCCGCCTGCAACGCGATAATCACACGGTACAACTCGTCAAAATTTCTTCCCAAACTGAGTGGGTAGTAAATAATTGATCGAATAATTCCTTTTGGGTCGATGAAGAATACGGCACGAACGGCTTTCGTTGTATCTTCATTCGGTTGAATCATTCCATACTTTTTCGCAACATCCATGGTGATGTCTTCGATTAATGGGAATTTGACATCAACGTCTTTCATTCCTTTGTATTCAATCTTTTCCTTAATCGTTCTCAACCACGCAATATGACTGTACAAACCATCGATGGATAATCCAACCAACTTACAGTTGGCATTCGCAAACTTATCTTCCATCGTAGCGAAAGTCATGAACTCTGATGTACACACAGGTGTAAAATCTGCTGGGTGACTAAAAAGAATAACCCACTCGCCTTCGTAATCCGCTGGAAAGTTTATTTCTCCTTGCGTTGTAACGGCTGTAAATTCGGGTGCAGCATCGCCTATACGTGGCATGCTAAACACTTCTTGTTCTATATTTTCTTCCATTGTTATTGATTTTAATTATTGTCTTCTCCGAAGGTAACTCAATCATATGCGTGGGGCGGTAACACTTGTTACAGGAGTCGAGAAAAGTGAAAATTCATGAAAATCATGTACCCGACCGCAATTTTTTCAAATCAAAGACCACTAAATAGTATCTTGAAAGCAACAACGCGATATTGACGGAACAAGAATTCATACGATGTGCACAACACAACAAGGATGAGGCATTCGCTTATCTCACAGATGCCTATGCGCAAAAGGTGTATGGAAGTTGTTTGCAAATGCTCCGAAATACAGAAGATGCGGAGGATTTGGTGCAAGAAGTGTTTACCTCGATCTATCTCTCGCTGGATTCATTTGGAGGCAAGTCAAAACTGTCGACATGGATTTACGCCGTAACGCAGAATAAAGCCAAGGAATTTCTTCGCAATAAGAACCGATTGAAACGAAAAGGGTCGTTGACGGTTTTGGACGAATATTCGGAAGGTTTTAGTGGTGCGACCATCAATTTCAATCATCCTGGAGTGCAACTAGAGGATAAGGAAAAGGCACAGCTGTTATTTCGTGCAATTGATTCACTAGCAGAAAATCAAGCGGAGGCATTTCGCTTAGCGAAGATTGAGGGATATAGCTACGCGGAGATTGCTGAAATGATGGAGTTAAGTGTATCATCAATAGAGTCACTTTTGTTCCGTGCAAATAAACGTTTACGGATCATTTTGGGAGATTTCTACAATAAAAGTAGATCGTGAGCGCAAGATTTTGAATAAAAGAACAACAAAAGAACTAGATATGAAGGAAGAACAACAATGGATTGAGGACATCGTTTCGGTTTCGGAGAGAATCAAAACTCCTGAAATTCCAATGGATGTGCTTCAACGGATTAAACAGATTCCATCGAGAGCTAAATCAACGGTGGATTTGGTACCAAAACGAACAATTTGGTTGGTGGCGGCAAGTATTGCTGCGCTTGTTGCAATTAATATTTATGCTTCGCGCACTACGCAAACAACCAACGAATCGAGTAATTCATTTGGAGAAACTTATTTCTCTCATTTAAAACAATTGTAATGGAACGCAAGAGATTGTACAAACTCATCATCGCTGTACTGGTAATTCTCAATATTGGATTAGTGGTCTTTATGTTTTTATCCAAATCTCCGCATCCTGGTCCACCACCCCATGAAGGGATTCTGGCGCGTGAGCTAGGGATTGAAGGGGAGCACGTAGCGAAGATTGATGTCTTGGAAAAAGAGCATCATCGAGAGAAGCAAGCCTTGATGAAAAAAGACCGCGAATTACATGAAACGCTGTTTTCGAAGATCGGAACGGATGAAGATGTTACTTCGCTCCAAGCGGAAATTGAAAAGAATCATGCACAGATCGAAAAAATGACCTATGATTTCTTTAATGAGGTAGCGATGTACTGCACGAAGGAACAGCGCGCTGAACTCAAGGAAACGATCTATCATGCGTTTCATCAAATGAGAGGACCAAGAAGGTGAGACAAAGTCTTTTTATAGGTCTCTTTGTGTGGATGTCGTCTTTCATACACGCCCAAAAGGAAATTCAGTTCGACTGTACGTCTCACCAACTGACGGAAGGATATGAGATTTCTACTTTACGGTTTTATGTGTCGAATATTCAAGTCAAAAGTACCGATGGACGTTGGTATTCAGATCAGGTTGATGCTCATCTCATCGACAAGGAAGTTCCTAGTTCTTGGACAATTTCTCTTGTTGATTGCCCTAAAAACATGGACATCGATTCTGTAGTGTTTGTACTCGGCACCGACAGTTTGACAAATGTTTCCGGTATCCTAGATGGAGATTTAGATCCGATCAAAGGAATGTATTGGTCGTGGAATTCGGGGTATATCAATGTGAAGGTGGAAGGAAAAGAACAAGTAACGAATACTGCTTTTGAATATCATTTGGGAGGATATCTACCACCGTTTTCGACGGCACGAGAAATTCGATTAAAGACTTCAACTGCAAATTCACTGCGCATTTCGGTTGACGTATCTCGATTTTTGAAAAATGCCAAGGTAGAAGAGAGGTTGGAGGTAATGATTCCAGGACCTGACGCATCGAAATTGTCTAGTCACTTATCAACTTGTTTTTCGATTAATTAAATTATCATTCATAGCATTCCTGATTGGAGCAGTGTCATTTTCTGCTCTTGACGAGAATTGGTTGAGTCCATCACAACGTGCACAAATCGATTCTTGGCCTGATCCTTTGTATAATTTCGCAGAAAATCCGATTTCCGAAGATGGATTTCAGCTAGGACGTAAATTGTTCTATGATCCGATGCTCTCGAGAGACCAAACAATTTCCTGCGCAAATTGTCATCTTCAATATACAGGCTTTACACATGTAGACCACGCAGTCAGTCATGGAATTGAAGGAAGAAAAGGAACGCGCAACTCACCTGTTCTAATCAATCTAGCATGGAATTCCTCATTTCATTGGGATGGAGGAGTGAACCACCTCGACGTGCAAGCAATCAACCCCATCGAACATGTGGCGGAAATGGATAATACCTTGGAAAACGTACTGAATTATGTAAACGGAAATCCAGAATATCGATCTGCTTTCTTTCGTGCTTTTGGAGATTCAATGGCTACGAGTAAAACCTTGCTCAAAGCCTTTTCTCAATTTACGACTTCTCTTGTTTCATCCGATTCGAAATACGATCAATACATACGCGGAGAAGTGGGTTTTACTGAACAAGAAAAAAATGGATTGAGGCTATTCGACAATTTTTGCAACAGCTGTCATACGGCGCCACTTTTTAATTCAAATCGATACGCAAGTAATGGTTTGCCAATTGATACGATGTACAACGATGTAGGACGCTACGCAATTACAAAACAGGGAAGCGATTCACTTCAATTTCGAATTCCCACATTGAGAAATATCGAGCATACTTATCCGTACATGCATGACGGTAGATTCCGAAAATTGCGTGAGGTAGTGAAGCATTACGCGGAAGAATTGGATCGATCCAATCCGTATCTCAGTGAAGAATTGAAGTCAGAACTGAAGTTGAGCGAAAACGAACAAAAAGACCTGATTGCCTTCCTATGTACACTGACCGATCGAACTTTTTTGTACAACCGCAGGTATAGTTTTCCAAATTAATTTCCATCGACCGCAAGTTTGATCTTCTCTTGGTCACTAAATGGGTAAATCAATAAACTATGAAGAAGAAAACGTCACTATTTATATTACTTGCTTTTTCTAGCACTGCTTTCGCACAAAGTCCATCGATTACTTCTTGGCTTCAAAATACGACAGCAACGGGATCATATTATATGTCTGGAAATTCAACGGCGATCGATAATGGAATCGAGGTGAACTGTCAACAAGTTGAATATTCAAATGATTGGGTCTACATTTCAACGCATGGAATTCCATCTTACCCGACAGGTCCTTTCCTGGATGGTAACCCTTCGCAAGCTGAAGACCAAGATGTCATTTATCAATTTCCGTTGATTCCGACACCGAATACTGGAACGCCAACTGAAACGACACCCGGCAATGTCGGAGTGTTTATCAATGGAGTGTCTTTGTTTGATTGGAGAGACGGAGCGGCTTGGGATCCAAGTTCCAATTCATTGTGTGGAGGACCTGGAAATCCGCCTTGTCCTGGTGGTCCAGCAGCGACTCAGGTGTGGAATCGAGACGCTGTACCTGCGGAAATGGCAGGATTTGATTGCTCGAAAGGACACCCTGCAATGGGAAATTACCACCATCATCAGAATCCTTCTGCGTTTAAGTTGGATTTAAATGTGATTTCTTCGATTTGCAACCTCTATGATGCTGATGGCTTGTATGCGATTGATTCGACCGAACATTCTCCACTTATCGGTTTCGCTTACGATGGATACCCAATTTACGGTGCTTATGGTTACGTAAATGCGAATGGTACAGGTGGAATTACGCGCATGAAATCAGGATATGAATTAGCAAATTATACCGTACGAACACATTATCCTGATGGAACAGATGTGGATGACGGACCAGCGGTTGATGCCACCTATTTCTTGGGATATTTTAGAGAAGATTATCAATGGGTAAGTCATCCATCCGAGGATTATTTGGATGAACACAACGGACGTTTTTGTGTGACGCCTGAGTATCCCAATGGAACCTATTGTTATTTCGCTACGGTGGATGAAAACTGGAATTCGGCTTATCCATACTCAGTGGGACCAACCTTTTATGGGAATGTTGTGGCGGGAACAGTTACTAGTGTTTCCGAACCAACAACCGTATATGAAGCAACAAGTTCTTTTGATGAGGACGCCTTCGACGGAATGAATATTCAGGTGTTTCCGAATCCAGCAACGGACCTTATTGCCGTTCAAGTATTAGATTTAGTACAGGAGGATTTGACGATTGAACTCATTGATGTTTCAGGAAAAACAATTAGTGAAATGATCATTCTACCAGGAAGTACCATTGCTTATTTTGATGTGCAGTCGGTGTATGCTGGAAATTACTTCATTCGAATATCGAACCAAAAATTCGAGCGAACAACTAAGATAATCATAGAGTAAGTTAATTTAGCGTTGACTTCAAAAGGCCCTGTTTTGCATTAGCGAAATGGGGCTTTTACTTTTTCGTATAACGAAGAACAGTAAAACTAGCATCATGTCGATCGTCTTTTGGTTGCTCCAATATAGATTCGACGTTCCAATTTTTGAGATCAAACGTAGGGAAAAATGTATCCGCTCCGTACGAATGATTGATGTGCGAAATGTACATCTCTTCAACGGCATCTAATTCCAAGGCTTGACGGTAAATTTCACCTCCACCAATAATGAAAACCGTACGTTCTGTTTCGGATTCGTAATGCTTTAGGCAAGCTTCCAACGAATGAAATACCTCGCAACCTTCAGCTACATACGATTCATTCCGTGTGAGCACAACATTTTCTCTATTCGGAAGTGGACGGTATTTTTCAGGGATCGATTCATAATTCTTGCGTCCCATCACCACGATGTGTCCAGAAGTTGTTTCTTTGAAAAAACGCATATCACTGGGTAAGTGCCACATCAAATCATTGTTTTTTCCAATTCCACGGTCTAAGTCCATGGCAACAATCAACGATACTTTCATTCCGTTACAGTTTTGATTCCGTCAGGAGTCACCAATACAACCGATAAGCCCTCAACACCACAATCGCGAAGAAAGTTCTTGTGTCCATTTGCCATAGATTGATCGTAATACATCCCCGATAAATAATTCCGATTCCCTTTCAAATCAACCGTTCGATGGAAATAATGTCCAAGCAGATCATCTGCGAGCATTTCCGATCCGTTCGTTCCTACGCGAACCGAGTAATAATGTGTGAGCATTTGTTTGAACGCGCGCCCAATGCTCGATTCGGGATCAACAATGGATTCGTTTACGTCTCCTTTGTTTTCTGCAGCATACAATTTTCGACTGTCCGAAAAGAAATCCGACATACGTTGAGCTTCCACAGAGGAAACAAATCCCGTACGATAAGTGTTGTAATCGAATTCAGGAAGGATGTAGTACTGTGTAATAGCACCTTCTTTTCGTTTCATTACATACACGAAGTGATAATTCACATCGCCTAAAATCATCTTCCCATTTTTCTTTTCGATGTGTGCTCCGAGCATAACACCTCCGCGCGTCGTGCGTGTTTGCATGTTCGAAACGAAGTTCCCAAGCGACCAAATAGTCAATTTATCTTCACCGCGAACTTCTTTCTTTTCGATTGGTTGTACCACGTGTGGATGCCCACCAATGACCATATCCGCACCAGCACGGTAACAAACGTCTTCGTAGATTTTCTGATACTTATTCGGCAACGGTTTGTACTCCGTTCCCCAGTGCATATTACACACGATGTAATCCACGTTCATCGATTTCGCTTTGGCGATGTCTTGTTTGATCACAACGCTATCAATGTAATTAATGATGAGCGGCTTCGGAACCGACAAACCATTTGTTCCGTACGTGTAATTCAACATGGCTACTTTGATGCCATTTTTCTCTACAATTAACGGGTAGTTCTCGTCGCGTTCTTGTTGATTTCTGAAGGTTCCTGTATGCGGTACACCGAGTTTGTCCAGTACGTCCAAGGTTCGAATAACACCTTTTGATCCGCGATCGCATGAGTGATTGTTCGACGTTAAAATCACATTGAATCCAGAATTTACAAGTACTTCCGATAATTCATCAGGAGCAGAGAACTGCGGATATCCTTTGAATGGTTTTCCGGCTTGTGTCACTTCCAGATTGGCTACGCGAATATCATATTGATTAATGATCGGCTTCACAAATTTGAATCCGTCATCATATTCGTAGTCTTTCGTTTTGGAATTGTAAGCAGCTTCAATCTGACCGTCATGCTGCATGACATCTCCTACGAAGATCATTGAAAGTTTCTGATTCTCTTGTCCAATGGAGGAAAAAGAGAGAAAAAGGAGACTAAACAGCCACAACAGCCTTGATGTGCGGGTGCGGATCGTAGTTGAGTAGTTCAAAATCTTCATACTTAAACGCGAATATGTCATTTACTTCTGGATTGATTTTCATAGTTGGCAATGAACGAATGTCTCTGCTTAACTGCAATTTGGCTTGTTCCAAATGATTGTTGTAGAGGTGTGCATCACCAAAAGTATGAACGAAATCACCGGGTTCAAGGTTACATACTTGCGCCAACATCATTGTTAATAATGCATAAGACGCAATGTTGAACGGAACTCCGAGGAACGTGTCAGCACTTCGTTGATAAAGCTGGCAGCTCAATTTTCCATCGGCTACGTAAAACTGAAACAGTGTGTGACAAGGAGGTAGCGCCATGTTGTCAACATCAGCAACGTTCCATGCAGAAACAATGTGTCGACGTGAATTCGGATTGTTTTTCAAGTTGTCGACCAACTTCGTAATTTGATCAATCGTTCCACCGTGTCCATCTGGCCAGCTTCTCCATTGATGTCCGTAAACAGGACCAAGATCACCATTTTCATCTGCCCACTCGTCCCAAATACGCACCTTGTTTTCTTTCAAGTACTTGATATTTGTATCACCTTGCAAGAACCAAAGTAATTCATGGATGATTGAGCGAAGGTGTAATTTCTTCGTTGTTACCACAGGGAAACCTTCCGACAAATCGAAACGCATTTGATATCCAAAAACAGAAATAGTTCCCGTTCCCGTACGATCTCCTTTTTGAGTTCCGTTATCTAAAATATGTTGAAGTAAGTCGTGATACTGTTTCATCCATCCTGAGTTTTACGCAATTTTTTCTTGAGACGTGTAAAAATACGGCTTACCCTTTTATTCTAAAAGCGAATGTTCGTAACTGTTTGCGTTGGTGGAAAAGTTCAACTGGACGGATTGAGTAATTTTTTGAGTCGACCTAACGTAATCGTCACATACCGAAATATATCGATATGTCGAAGCAGGCATCAATAAAGTCGACTCTCTTTTGTATCTTTCGAGTATGAAATGGCTCATCATTCCGTTACTGATCTTTCCGTTCATGCTCAGTGCACAGAAAGAAATTAAACTCAAGCGCAGATACCTCGCGAAGTACGAAGGAACTGTTCCTGCTTACTCAATGGGATCTGCATTGGAAGTGGTAGACGTTGAAGAAACACCAATCACAGTAACCATCGGGAAACGTTTTATTTACACAACAATTGGTGACCGAAAACTACAAGGAACCTACAAAGTGATGTTCGAAGCAGACCAATATTATCTGTTGGATGCTACCATGACAGGTCAGATGGTGAACGAGCGAATTTTGGTTTACAAGCGTGGAAAGCGCATTGCACGTGACGGAATGTATCCGCAGCCACTTGCTGATTTAAAGAAAACACGTCGACGAAAATAAGCGCTCGCTGTCAACTTGGCAGGAAAATAGCTCAGGCACAATAGTTGACGATCTCGGTTGTGGAAATACAACGACAACAGCAACATCAATTTGGATCTACAATAGAAGCAATTGTTTACCCTATGCTATTGGTGATTGTGATGTGGTTGGTGTTTTGGGCAGACCACCTCTTTCCCGAAGTTCAGTTTTATAAGTACGGTGTGATTCCGAAGGATACGTCAACTCTGCGAGGAATTCTGCTGATGCCTTTGCTGCACTCCAAACATGAAATTGCACACATTGTCAATAACTCCGTTCCAACCGCGATTCTTCTAGGTACATTGATTTACTATTATCGTGAAATTGCGTTTCGTGTTTTTGCGTTGTCGTGGTTACTCACAGGAATTGGTTTGTGGGTGTTTGCAGCGAACACGAGTACTTATCACATCGGGATGAGTGGAGTGGTTTACGCCTTGGCGACATTTCTATTTACATCTGGAGTGCTCAGAAAGTACCGTCCTTTGCAGGGAATATCACTTTTTGTGGCCTTTGTCTACGGTTCTATGGTTTGGGGACTTTTTCCAATCGAACCGAAAATTTCTTGGGAAGGACACTTGTCGGGAGCAATTGTCGGAATCGTGTTAGCCGTAATTTATCGCAAGCGTGGACCACAAGCTCCGAAGTACATCTATGAAATTGAAAAGGAAATGGGAATTGAGCCGCCCGATTTAGAAGGAATGTACAATGAACGTTTGCGTGCAGCTCAGCAAGCACAAGAGGAACGTGAACGTCGTGAAAGAGGGCACGTAATTGTGTACCATTATGTTCCGAATAAAAAGGAAGATACTAAAGATGCACCTTCGGACGGTACTGATCCGCAATAACACCGAGTCCACGAGAAAGCTCTTCCCATCTGAAATCAGTGAATTCAATACAGATATATCCTGCTGTGCGCAGTTCAATGCGTTCGTCAGTAAGGTAAGTCGCTAGATCAGAAATGCCGAAGTTGCGACCAATAATCAATAAGTCATCATCTCCCGAACGTTCCCACAAAGCTTCGATTAATGTTTCACGTGAGCATAAGTAGAGGTCGTCCCGCATTACTACTTTCTCCAATTGCAATTTTTTTGAAACGTGTGAAAACGTCTGACGCGTGCGCTTAGCAGAGCTACACCACGTTTCACAGCTCAACTGTTTTTGATCGAAGTACTCCGCGAGAACTTCGCATTGCAATATCCCCTTCTCGTTGAGTTTTCGATCGTAGTCTCTTCCCGTATCTGAGTGTTGATGCGTTTTTCCGTGGCGTAACAAATGAAGCTTCATCGGCTTATATACTTAGAATGTATCAAGAAAAGTAAATGAATTATTCCTGATTTCATCTCTAAAACACTTTTTTTTAAATTTTCACCAACCAATCCTTTGTATGTATCGTCTTTATAGCTACTCACCTTAGGTTGAGTTGAAAAAGCATCAAAGACAATAAAATTTGTAAATTGCATAAGGATCGAAAAATACGGAGACTAAGGAAAACGATGAGCATCACACCTGACATCATACAAAAATGTATCAGTGATGATCGTAAAGCAATCAACATGATGTATGAGCATTGCTTCCATCTTCTCATGCCCGTATGTTTTCGATACAATAACAACGAAGAAGACGCTCGCGCTTCTTACAATGCAGGTTTCATCAAAATTTTAAAGGCGCTAAACAAGGTTGACGATAACGTCAATTTTAATGCTTGGGCAAAGCGTGTGATGGTTAACAACTTAATCGACGAGTACCGTAAAAACAAGCGATATACTTCGCACATCACCAAAAGCGATAACGAGCGTGAACTGGATTATTATTCCGAAGGGAATGAAAATCATGCTGAAAGCAATTTGGGATACGAGAATATCATGAAACTTGTTCAGGAACTCCCAAAGGTTTCGGCGCACGTGTTTAACCTGTACGTGATTGAAGGGTATTCCCACAAGGAAATAGGTGAGAAGTTGGATATGTCGGAAGGTACTTCCAAATGGCATTTATCAACTGCTAGAAAATTGTTAAGAGAAAAACTAGAGCGATTGGAAAATCGTAATCAGAGAATGGTGATATGAGCTGGACGGATGAAGAAATAGACGATCTATTTAGAGAGGGGGCAGAAACGCAATCGTTTGAGTACGATAGCGCATACTTCAGTGAAATTGAAGCGGCACTCCCTGTAAATGGAAAAGGAAGAGATTTCCTATGGCTGGGAACAGCGCTGATGTTCGTTGCAGTATTGACAACGGGCTACTTTATCAATTCGGATGATACTGATTTCGCTAATGCTAATACTCAATTGGCTGACGTGAAAGTGACAAAGGAGGAAGACTCAAAAACTGCGAATCAAAACGGAGTTGCTTCTAAAATGACATCAAATACGAGCAGTAATGTTCCAATGGATGAGACTTCAGTTGTAACGAATGATGCAACATCCGTGTCGGCAACAACGAACACGGCTCCTTTGAAACAGGGTCAGTCAGGGAATTCGACTTCTGCAGCAACATCTACGAATTCAAATTCAATGTATGATGTAGCAACGCGAAGCGTCAACAAGAAGCGCGGTTCTACTACATCTGTAAATCCAACTGATTTAGTATTGGAAGAACCGAACGGAAATCAATTGAAGGTTATTCCTGCAACGAACAATACAACTTCGGTAGCGACAAATCAATCGGGAGAAGCAACAGAGCAACATACCGAATTGGACAAAGCGCCAATTTCTGCTTCACTCGCTGTAAAGTCTCCGAATCAATTGGATAATCAAATGGCCACAAACTTAGCGCCAAATGCATTACCAATGCTTTCTGAGATGCGACCAAAAGCTGCATTCTATTTGGAATTGAACGCGGGAGCTTCACAGTCATTGATTACACCTTCTGAGTATAGCTCAACTTCATATGGTGGAGGATTGGGCGTTGAAACGTATCTAGGCAACTTTAATCTTACTACAGGATTGAATCTAGCCGTTTCGAATCACAAAGACTTAACACTCACAACGGAAGGGAAGAATTACAGTTTTGGTTCTGCGCTCAGAAAACACGAGTACAGTTACAATCAAGTGTACAACTTGGACTTACCGATTAATCTTGGTTATAATTTCGGAAATCACAACGTGAATCTCGGAGTTCGAACTTCTGTGCTTCTCGGTGCAAAAATTCAACATTCTGTATTTGATGACCAAGAAATGTTAAGGTCAGAAAAACTATACGGACTTGCTGGAGGACTCAAACGATTCGCTGTACGCCCAACAGTTGGTTATGCCTGTCGCATGAAAAATTGGACAGTTGGAGCGAACATTGGCGTTCAAATGATGCAGTCAGTGAACGAAGAATATATCAATGGATTGAATAATCGCTTTCCAATTGACGGACAAATCTACTTAAGAAGATCAATTAAACTACGAAAATAGAAATGAGAAGAGTGAGAGCATTCATAGCGTTTGCAGCAGTGGCGGGAGGATTTTTAATTTCTTCTTGTGATAAACACAGTATTGACGTTCCTCAGTCGAACGACCCTGTGTTTAAAGCGAGTGGAACAATTGATTCAGACGAATTTACGTTGGTAGCAGGAGATGATAATGCCTTCATGTTTACCTCTATGAAAACGGAAAACAACGTATCAGTATTCTCAGGTGAATTGAGTAATGGAGATCTCGCCATAGAAATAGATATTTATGATGGCTTGTTGGATATTCCAAATCATAGTGTTATCAATTCTTTGCCAAGTCAGCATACATTTTCTCGAATGCTCACCTCACCAATCGCGGTGCTGTCAAAAGATGCATTTCCAAATGCGGATGTGATCAATTACGTTTCATGGATCGTAGATGGCGGAGCACCCGTATTGAACAATTTGGAGATCACTGAGCCAGGGAAATATCAAGTATGTGCTGAAATCGTTTTCTGGGATGGTAGCTCGAATACTTTGTGTAGCGAATTGGTTTTAGGATACAAGCGCCATGCAAACTTTCATATCAAACATTTCTTGAACCAAAGCGGAAGTCTTACGGCTTATGTGGACGATCCGCAGGTAGCAATTGAGAGAATTCGATGGTACATGGATAATGAGTTTGTTTCCGAAGATTCACAATTGTTGTTCTCTGAACTTTCTCAGGACAACCACATTTTGAGAGCAGAAGTACTCTTTGAAAATGGTGTGAAGCGCAGTAAGAACATGATCGTGGATGGTAGCTTGAATGGTAAGTTCATTGATGATTTGACTTTCTTTGAAACAGGAACGCTCGCGTTGATCAATCGCGATTTTAATATTCGTATCAAGCTTAAGGAAAACGGAACGGTTTATTCATCAGATATCATCAACAATAGCCTGAACACGGTGTCTTTTGATGATATTTCCTATTACGGAACAGATGCCAATGGAAACGATGTGTACAAATTAAGAGCACACATCAATGCCAGTGTGAACGATATTCAAGGGGTGAACGGATCACGTGAATTATCTTTCGACACAACATTCGGTATAGCGATTCCTTCGAATTAATCGTGAAGGTCAATCGGATACGGATGCTTCTCATCGAAAATCGTATCTTTAGAAAAAAAACAATGCGCTCACTACTAGCTTTATGCGTTCTCATCGCGAACCTCTCAACAGCACAAATCACATTAAATAATTCGGACTTTGCAGATGGTGGAGACACCGTTCGAATGAGTTCTACCACAGATCCAGCCATCGACTTCCTGTCAACTGGAGCAAATCACACATGGGATTTCTCAGGATTAGTGGCGGAGAGTCAAACACTCAAAAATTATAATGATCTCGGTAATGCTTCGGCATTGGTTCAGTTTCTTTTCGGAAACTTTGCTCCATCTGATTACCAGGCAACGAACATGGTGGCTTCAGATGCACTTCCTTTGGATCAAATAGGGACATTTTTACCTGTGACAATTTCAGAAGTGAATCAAGTTTCGAAGAATTCATCCGATTCGATTACTTCGATCGGGTTTTCAGTGACAGTGGACGGAACGGAAGTTCCCTTTCGCTCAGATACAATTGAAACACGCTATAAGTTTCCCGCTAATTTCGGAGATGTGTATTCCTCAAGAGGTTATTCAAATCTCGATATGAACCCCATTTTTGACGCCATTTGGATTCAGTATAGACAGCGAAACAGTAACATTGATGGATGGGGACAGATTACCACTCCATTTGGAACGTTTGATGCGTTGCGTATTCGACACTCTATTCAGGAACAAGATTCCGTTTACATTGGACAGTTCGGGAACTGGATTTCATTGCCAATTCCGCCAAGTAATATTTATGAATGGTGGACAAATGGTCAACTTGAGCCAATCTTAAGAATTAATACTTCAGATATCGGAGGAACAGAAACGGTAACGAATATTGAGTACCGCGATAATTACGATCCTGCCTTAGCTGGAATGGATGAATTGTTCGAAGAATTGAGCGTTTATCCGAACCCAGCACAGGACATTTTAAACGTAGAAGGATTGCAGCCAGGAAGCACTTATTTACTGGTGAGTCCAGATGGAAAACAAGTGCAATCAGGAACGATCCAATCAGAAATGCATTCCGTTTCGTTACATGAAATGGCTGCTGGGAACTACATGATTTTGGTAAAGAACACCAATGGTACATGGTCGAAGGCTTCTTTTGTGAAGCAATAGTCAAAAATGAAATCCCATTTCACGCGGAATACAGCTTTTCAATTAACTTTGCAGCAAAGGCAAACTGGCTTATCGCTGCCTGTCGTTTGACAGGGGGAGGAAAGTCCGGGCAGCACAGAGTACCGTACTTCCTAACAGGAAGGATTCATCATTGATGGATACAGATAGTGCCACAGAAAACAAACTACCTATTTGGATACAGAGGCCACTGAGCGTAGTCGAAGTGAGGTGAAGTTACCAAATGGGAAAAGGTGAAAAGGTGAGGTAAGAGCTCACCGGGCTGTTGGTGACAAGAGTCGCATGGTAAACCTTACGGGCTGAAAGACCAAATAAACCCAGGTACGTCGAATGTATGTTCGGTGGAAAGAGTAACTCGCTCTACTGGGAGGGTAGGTCGTTCGATCCTGTTCGTGAGGGCAGGGCTAGATAAATGATAAGCGTCGTGCAAGCGATTACAGAACCCGGCTTATGGTTTGCCTTTTATTTTTTTCTTAGCAGACGATTAACCCATTTGAGGTTGCGCGTGCTTTTCCCATTTTTTTGCATGCTGAATTAGCGTAGCTGTTGCGGTTTGCAAACCTGCAGGGGAACCAAAGACAAGTGAGGATCGTTGTTTTTTATCAACGATGTAGCTCAATCGTGTTACTTGAATACCAAGAATTTGAAAAGAGCGGGCTTGCTTAACACTTTTGATGGAAGTCACCGTAGAATGGTCGTCCAACCCTTTTAAAATGATCGTATCTCCTTTTAATGCAGCAATTCTTGCGCGTTTTAGAATGAGCTGATAGCTCAGGAACAGAAGCAGGCAAACGATGCTGGAAATAACCAGTGTCATTTTTCCAATGAGATCAAAATAAAAAAGAGAGGTTAGCGTGAGCGAAGCGGTGATTAATGCGACAGGTGAAACCCATTTCATTCGGTCGAAATAGTCTTTGCGGTAAAGGTTGACACGTCCGTTGGAATGAAGTTTTGAGTTCAGCAGAGTTAGTTCTTGTGTGACCATTTTAGAGGCGTAATTCTAGTCGAATATACCTACTTTTCTGTTTATAAGTTGGGCTTTTCAGCGAAAAAAGTCAACAAATGGTCATTCATTAATTTTGTCTAACATTCTATCGATTACGTCGTAGTATTTTAGATGTTCGTCGATATTTGACGGATAAAATTTTGGTCCTTCTTTTCGAACTTCAAGGTAATCGTACACTGGAAATCGATCAATTTTGCGATTTAAGACAGCATTAAAACCTGGATTTTGAAAATAGTCAATCAGTTTTTGAGCGTCTGAATAATGCTCGGCCTGACGAATAATCGCGACCGTTGTTAAGTCGAAATATACACCTGATTTATTTTGATTGGGAAAGTACGGGTCCAGGGCAGCATGTTGCCACAAACTATCCTCAAATGAGTTGAGTTGGCTGTATTTGCACACAATGAAATCCACAGAATCTTTCCACGGACCTTTTTCAGGGCGTTTGATCGATTTTGAATCCCATTGAGAAGCCCAATTATAGGTTTCAATTCGATCTTGTTTTCTTCGCATGGGACTTAAGAAACTAATCACATCGGCTTTTGAAAGCGTATGATAATGAGGTTTCGTAGTGAAATCATCATACGTAACCCGTGTCTTGAGCGAATCGTTTTTGAAGATAACTACAAATGGATCTAAACCAACACCAACGAAATTATGACGATAGGAAATATATCGATTTTGAGAGGTGAGCTTGTTCTCTGGCTCCATTAAATTCTGAAGAATGGCCTTTTTGTTCAGTTCGATTGGAGTACGCGTATTCTCAGAAAATACCATATCAATCCCCGAATTGTAGCCTTTTGTTTCTACTTCTGAAATGATCTCATTCAAACTCAAATGACGAATGATGATCTTCAAATCGTGTCGTTTGGCAAAATTCTCGAAAAGAATACTGTCTTCAGAATGAAGAAAATCCGAAGCAATGGTAATCGATGGATTTTTCTCTACTTGTGCAGACTTAAGGGTACACGCGCTCACAGCCAACAATGGAAGAAGAATGAAATACGTAAGAATGCGCGCCAAATATTGCATGTAGCAAAGATAATGCTTTGGACGTAGCTTTGACCTAGATTACTTTCAAGAAAATCCAATTCGAGAACTCCACTTGAAACCATTACCTTTGCAAAAAAAAAGAAATGGCGAGTAAACAAGAACAGAAGTTGAAGGCGATTCTGACTGATCTTAAGTCAGATGATTCTAAGAAGGTAAAGAAGGCGATAAAGTCACTCGAGGTTCATGGAAATGCTTCGGCAATTAAACCGCTTTTTGAATTGCTGAAACACGGAGCATTGGCAGAAACATTGCAGACAAACGTTCTTGAGTTGTTGTGTAGTTTGAAAGATACTTCAGTAGTTCCTGAGATTATGGATGTGATTGAGGACGAGGAGATGCTGGAGGTTCGGCCACTTGCTTTGATGTCGATCTGGAACATGAAAGTAGATTTCAGTGATTACATCGACGATTTCGTACTGATTGCTTCGAAAGGAACATTGATGGAGGCGGTAGATTGCCTAACAATCATCGAGAACCTTGAAGGGCCATTCATGGAAGAAAATATCTTGGAGTCGCAACTTCACTTAAAGGATTACTTGGAAACACGAGATAATTCGGATGAGCAAAAAGCTGAAATCATGAGTGAAATTGCAATTTTGATCAAGAAAATCAATATGGAATTGATGGATTAGGGTGGAGCTATTCTGACTGAAATTAACGCATAAAAAATCCCTCCGTTCTTTTGAATGGAGGGATTTCTATTTTTTATCAGTTACAACTGATTTCTAGAGTGCAATACAATCTGAGAATGTTGCACTGGTCAATTTGTCATCCTTGAAGAAAACAGTATAAACTTTCCCTTTGAATTTTACGTTTTCTCCTCCTTTTACTTTTTCCTTTGTGGCATCTTTTCCGCCATTTGCTTCAAACATGAAGTCTGCAGTTAATGGAAGATCATTCAATCCTGTTCCGAATTTTGCTGCTACTTTGTCTTTCCATGTAGCTGGTGCACGCACTTGACCTTGTAGAGTGATTTCTGAATCTGCGGGATACTTTTCATCGAAAGCTTCCTCTCCAAGCTTATTTGCTTCAGCAATAAACTCTTCAGTTGTCATAATGGCGTCCTCTGCTGCATCTTCTCCAGCGTCACCTCCTTCGCTTCCTTCACCGCTACATGATGCCACAGCAAGCGAAAGTCCCATAAATAAAAAGATCGATTTAAATTTCTTCATAGTAATTGGTTTGAATAATAATGTATGGAGCTAAATTAAATGTTTTTTAGGTTCGAACAATTGAATTCGCAACTTTATTGATGTTGCTTCACGAGGAAATGTACGGTTGGTGAGCATTTAGCTACAATTGGTAGCAAAAAAAATCGCCTTGAATAAACAAGGCGATAATCTCTATTAAATTCAAAGAAGTTTCAAGTTGTTTTATTCAAATTCCCAACCAAAACGTTCTTTCAATAAACGATGCGTATAATTCAATACATCTTCGTTTTCAATTTTCTCTAATACATCACCAACAAATGCAGAAACCATTAATTGTCGAGCAGATTTTTCAGACAATCCACGTGCACGTAGGTAGAAGATAGCTTCTTCATCCAATTGCCCTGTTGTAGATCCATGTGAACATTTTACATCGTCGGCATAAATTTCCAACTCTGGTTTCGAGTTAACACTCGCGTTATCAGTAAGCAATACGTTTCCATTCGACTGGAATGCATTGATCTTTTGTGCGTCTTTTCGAACGAATACTTTTCCGTTGAATACGGCTGTGGCATTATCGTCAATTACGCCTTTGTACAATTCGTTGGAGTTACAATTGGCTACTTTGTGATCTACGACACTGTGATTGTCCACGTGTTGCTTTCCTTTCAATAGGTAGGCTCCGTTGAGATTTGTTTCACAGTTCTCGCCATTTACTTCAATGTTCAAATTGTTTCGAACCAAACCTCCGTTCAAGGTAATGGTGTTGATGGTAAACGTTGAATCTTTTTCTTGAGAAACTTGTTCCGTACAAATGTGCGAGGAGTTCTCAGCTTCGTATTGAATTTTATCGAGTGTCAAAAATGCGTTTGTACCCACCGAAATTTCAGAAGTCACGTTTGCAAATGCTTTTTCGGCGTCCTCTGCAAAGAAACCTTGAATTACAGAAGCTTTCGAGAAATCTCCAGCATGAATGATCGTCTTGAAATTCGATAAAGTCGCTTTACCTTTCAAGACATGGATAATTTGAATTGGTTTTTCGATAACTGCCTTCGCGTCGATATCCACCAAAATTCCGTCTGTCAAAAATGCAGTGTTGAGTGCATTGAAAATTTCGCCTTCCAAAACGAGATTTGTCGAATCAATTTCACCTTCCATACATGCGGACAATGGAGAAATAGACAATCCTTCTGGCATTTCATTCGATGAAAGCTCTTCTGAAAAATGACCGTTCACAAACACAAAGGTGGTCGCGTCTTTCGCAATCGTGTAGTTTTCTACAGAGTCGATGCTTGCTTCAGAAGAACGATAGTTCGTCTTACCGAGTTTTGCAACACGCGTGTATTTCCACGCTTCCATACGCGTTGTAGGAAGTTGATTTGTTTCCAGCGTGTTTTTCGCTGAACTCAATTCCTTTTCGTTGAGTAAAATCGATGTTGGTGTTAATCCTTCTAACATGGAGGTATTCTTTTTTATTCGTCGATGTATTCACACGGACGAAACAATATCACTATTTCACTACTATTGTGCAGCCATTTCTTCTTTGATCCAATCGTATCCTTTCTCTTCAAGTTCCAAAGCCAATTCTTTTGGACCTGATTTCACGATTTTTCCATCGTACAAAACATGAACAAAATCTGGAACGATATAATCGAGGAGACGTTGGTAGTGTGTGATTACGATGGATGCGTTTTTGTCGCTTTTCAAGGTATTCACCCCATTGGCTACAATGCGAAGTGCATCGATGTCCAAACCAGAATCCGTTTCGTCGAGAATAGACAATTTCGGATCGAGCATTGCCATTTGGAAAATCTCGTTACGCTTCTTTTCTCCTCCAGAGAATCCTTCGTTGACACTTCTAGATGCTAATTTTGCGTCTAACTCAACCAAGGCAGATTTCTCACGAACCAAGGCCATGAAATCTTTAGCAGAGATTGGATCTTCTCCTTTGTGCTCACGAATTTCGTTAATTGCTGTACGCAAGAAGTTGATGTTCGAAACACCTGGAATTTCAACAGGGTATTGAAACGCCAAAAACAATCCTTCACGTGCGCGCTCTTCTGTTTCCATTTCGAGCAAATCTTCTCCGTCGAAATCAACAGACCCTTCTGTTACTTCGTAATCCTCTCGGCCCGCTAAAACAGAGGCAAGCGTACTCTTTCCAGCACCATTTGGTCCCATGATTGCGTGAACTTCACCTGCGTTTACAGTAAGATTCAGGCCTTTTAGAATTTCTTTGCCGTCGATAGAGGCGTGTAAGTTCTTAATTTTAATCATTCTACTATTCGTTATATCTTTTCGGCTCATTTCGACAAGCTCAATGGCCTCTATTTTTTGTTCAATTATTTCAATGTCCGCTATTCACACAAAAGAGTGGCTCAGTAATTAACACACGAGGGTGGTTGAGCGGAGGGTGGCTGAGCGGAGCCGAAGCTACCCCACACTTCCTTCCAAACTAATCGTTAATAATTTTTGTGCTTCAACGGCAAATTCCATTGGTAACTGATTCAATACTTCTTTGCAATATCCATTCACAATCAAACCGATTGCTTTTTCCTCACTAATTCCTCGTTGAAGACAGTAAAAAATCTGATCTTCTCCAATTTTAGAGGTTGTGGCTTCGTGTTCAATTTTTGCCGAACTGTTTTTGCACTCGATGTATGGGAAGGTATGTGCGCCACACTCATCGGTCATCAATAAAGAGTCACATTGAGAGAAGTTGCGGGCATTTTGTGCATTCTTATGAATTTGAACCAATCCACGGTACGAGTTTTGCGATTTTCCAGCAGAAATTCCTTTGGAGATGATCGTACTTTTCGTTCCCTTTCCAAGGTGGATCATTTTCGTTCCTGTATCTGCTTGCTGGTAGTTATTGGTTACCGCTACTGAGTAGAATTCTCCAACAGAGTGGTCGCCCTTCAAAATACATGAAGGATACTTCCATGTTACGGCAGATCCTGTTTCTACTTGTGTCCACGAAATTTTAGAGTTCGTTCCGCAAATTCCACGTTTTGTAACAAAGTTGAATACTCCACCTTTTCCGTTTTTATCACCGGGGTACCAGTTTTGAACGGTTGAGTATTTAATTTCTGCGTTGTCTTTGGCGATTAACTCAACAACAGCGGCATGTAATTGATTCTCGTCACGTTGAGGCGCTGTACATCCTTCGAGGTAAGAAACGTAAGAACCTTCATCGGCAACAACTAGTGTGCGCTCAAACTGTCCCGTTCCTCCCTGATTAATTCGGAAATACGTTGAAAGCTCCATCGGGCAACGAACACCTTTTGGAATGTAGCAGAAAGAACCATCTGTAAAAACAGCTGAATTCAATGCTGCGTAGAAATTATCTGTAGCAGGAACGACTGTTCCCATGTTTTCGCGAACCAATTCTGGATATTCTTGCACTGCTTCAGAGAACGAGCAGAAAATAATTCCCAACTCTTTCAACTTAGCTTTAAACGAAGTGGCAACAGAAACGGAGTCCATTACGAAATCAACAGCCACACCTGTGAGGCGCTTTTGTTCTTCGAGAGAGATTCCCAATTTCGACATGGTTTCCTTCATCTCAGGATCAACATCGTCCCAGCTTTCATATTTCTTTGTTTGAGTTGGCGCCGAATAGTAAGCGATATCTTGAAAATCTGGCTTTTTGTAATTGACATGTGCCCATTCCGGCTCTGTCATTTCTGTCCAAATTTTAAATGCTTTCAATCGGTATTCCAACAACCATTCTGGTTCTTGTTTTTTCGAAGAGATCAATCGAATAATATCCTCGTTGAGACCTTTTGGAATTGTATCGGCTTCAATATTCGACGTAAAACCGAATTTGTATTCCTGATTTTCTAGGTCTTGGGCGAGTTCGTTTTCTGTGTAATTTGCCATGATTTTACTTAGATTGAAAATGATTCACCACATCCACATGTGCGTCCCGCGTTCGGATTGACAAACACAAATCCTTTTCCGTTCAGGCCTCCTGAGTAGTCTAAGGTGGTTCCGATGAGGTAGAGATAGCTTTTCTTGTCAACAACAACTTTTACTCCGTTGTCCTCGAATGCTTTATCGTCTTCTTGTTCTTCGTTGTCGAACTTGAGTTGATACATCAAACCTGAACATCCTCCACCTTCAACACCAACTCTGATGAAGTAGCCTTGCTGTCCTTCCTCTTCCATCAAGCGAAGTGCCTGATTTTTTGCTGAATCCGTAACTGTGATCATATCTATGTAACTTATTAAAAACCTTATCTTTATTTAGATTTATTTTAAATAAGAATAAGATTCAACTGCAAAAATACCAAATTTGTGGTATTGTTACAAGGTTTTCATTTAACTATCTGGAAAAAGTAATTCTCAATCACCTGATTCGAATTAGTGCCAGTTTACTAACTTTGTTCGAAAGGATGCATGCATGAGAATATATCAAGGTTTTGATCAGTTAATGGAAATTCCAAATCCCGTTTTAACGATTGGTACGTTTGATGGGGTGCATGTTGGACATCAAAAAATCATTCAGCAGTTAAACCGTGAAGCCGAAGCCATTGGAGGAGAGTCGGTGCTGTTTACCTTTTATCCACATCCACGAATGGTATTGTATCCGGAAAGTCATGGTTTGAGATTGATTCAAACGCAGGCAGAAAAAATGGATAAGTTGCGCAGAATGGGATTGCAGAATGTGATTGTTCATCCATTTACAAAGGATTTTTCTCGTTTAACGGCTGTTGAATTTGTACGTGATTACTTGGTGAATCGCCTCAAGGTGAAAAAATTGGTGATTGGTTACGACCATCAATTTGGAAAGAACAGAGAAGGTTCTATTGACTTTTTGAAAGATGTTGCACCTGTGTATGGGTTTGATGTTCAGGAAATCAGTGCGCAAGAGATTGATGAAGTAAACATCAGCTCAACGAAAATTCGAACGGCAATTTTGGAAGGGGAGATGAAGTTGGCAGAAACCTACTTGGGTGAGCCATTCGAACTTCACGGAAAAGTGGTGCAAGGAAATGCCATGGGACGGTCAATTGGTTTTCCAACGGCAAACTTGGACATTGAAAGTGAGATTAAACTGATTCCAAAATTGGGCGTATACGCAGTCAATGTGGTTTTAGAGAATGGTAATTTCAAGGAGGGAATGATGAATATTGGGGTGCGACCATCAATTGCGAATCATGATGATCTTTCCATTGAGGTGAACTTGTTCGATTTCCAAGGAGATTTATATGGTCAGTACGTTACGGTACAATTGTTGTCTCATTTTCGTGATGAAATGAAATTCAATTCAATTGCCGATTTGAAAGAACAACTCAAACAGGATGAAGAAAATATTCGCGCTTACTTTAACTCTTTGGTCTAGCTTCGCTTTTTCACAGGAGGTTAAAATCTATGATTGGGAGGAAGTTCAAGCCGCTCATCCAGATACGGTTTTTGCCCTTTCCTTCGAGAAAAACAAACTGACGGAACTTCCCGAGGAATTGGCGCGATTCAAAAACCTCAAACACCTGAATCTAGCGAAGAATAAACTATCCGAATTACCCGATTATATCGCTACGTTCGATTCGTTGCAGGTCCTCGATTTGTCGAGAAACAAGCTCGGTCAGTTCCCTATTGAGATTTGTCAATTATCCAATTTGAAACAACTCCTCATTGGCGGAAATGATATTGCGTCTATTCCAGATTGCATTGAATACGTCTCAGCCTTAGAGTATTTGGATGCTTACGATAATCCAATCGCCTACCTTCCGCAGTCGATGATGCGATTGAAACGGCTCCAAAAAGTAGATTTTTCTGGAATCCGTTTCAATAAAAAGTTTCAAGAGCAGTGGACAACACAATTACCGAATACTGAATTGGTTTTTGATGCACCATGTCACTGCATGGATTAGGAATTTCGTATCTTATTTATTCCCACCCAAAACGTAGCGCAAGCCGAAGATGTACGAACTCGAATTTAAGTTCATAGAAATCTTTTGAGAAATGTTATCGGTATTGCTCTGTCCTGAAACGCTGTACTTCAACGCACCAAATTGCGAGTAAAGCATCCATTTTTTATTGATAAAAAAGGTCAATCCAGGAGTGATTGAAACAACACCACTAACCGTAGATTGGTAATCTTTTTGGATCGAGCCGTTTAGATCTGAACGTACAATGGTATTTGTATAACTAGGGATGATGTATCCGCCAAGCGTGAAATAAAAACGTTCTGTAATTGGGATAAAGCGAGTAGCTCCTGCTATTAAACTGAAAGAGTGGCTACTCCGTGAGGACAAGGAAGAAGATTGGGAATAGTTGAACGAATTCAAACCATAACCAACACCTCCTTCTAACAGCCATTTTTCAGAAGTGAATTTTCCAATGGTAGGAGAAAGTGCTAAGTTGAATTGTTGGGAACTGTTGGTTGGGTTTGTCCCAGATTCTCCATATCCCATGCTGAAACCTCCTCCAATCGTGTAGGATTTTGGCGTGATTTGAGCAAAACCGGTAGAAGCTGCTATTAGCGCAATAGTGAATGTTAAAAAGTGGATTTTCATGTTATGTCGTTTTAATTGTTATTCAAATAACGATAGAAAAACTCAAACTTATACCCTCTAGAAAAGGGACTTCCGTTAAAAAAATCCAACTTTTTTGATTTTGTTTTCGTCTATCTTAATTGTAAGACTCATTCAACTGAGCTTGGGTGCATCTCGATTTTTCAGGAATTTTCCGTTTTTCTCAGCGATAAGCGGTATTTTAGACAGCAATTCATCGATTTAGGTGAAAACGAACTATAAAATGAAACGATTACTAACTCTCGCATTTTTGGGCGCGCTTTATTCAGCAAGTGCTCAGCAAGTACCACAGTTTAGCCAGTACCTTCGCAATCAATATTTAGTAAATCCTGCTGCTGCTGGAGTTTACGATTTTGTTGATGTCACTGTGGGCGGAAGGTTGCAATGGCTTGGCTTCGATGATGCTCCGAAAACGTCATACTTGTATGTCTCTTCTCCCTTGAAGAAACAAACACGCGCAAGCTACAACCCTGGAATTCGTATCAGTAGTGGCCCCGTCCGAAATCCTGAAATTAAAACAGGAAGTTTCAAACATGCTTTGGGTGGACAGCTTATCGCCGATCAATATGGTGCTTTTCGACAATTGCGTGCTGCAGTGACCTACGCGCTTCACATGCCAATTTCGCGGGACTATAATTTGTCCTTTGGAACGAATGTGGGCATTTCAAACCGTAGCTTTTTAGCCGACCGTGCGCAAACCTTAAATATGATGACGGGAGCAGCATACACGGACAACACCTACGATAATTTTGTGGCCAATTCGGGATCGCAAAACACCTTAGATATTGCTGCAGGATTGTATTTCTACTCAAAAAACATGTTTGTTGGAGTTTCGGCAGATCAACTCACCAAGGATTTTGTGAAATTTGGTAATGTTGAAACTACATTTGATCCGAATATGCATTTCCAAGGAACGGCAGGAGTGAAATTCCCGATTTCTAAGAACCTTACATTGATGCCTGCTATTTTGGCGAAATACACACAGTTTGCTCCACTTTCCATTGAAGGATCTTTGCAATTTGAATACAAAGAGTGGTTGTGGATGGGGGCATCGTTCAGAAATGAAGATGCCATTGTTGCGATGGCTGGGTTAAACATCAGCGAACGATTCAAGTTCGGATATTCGTACGATTTCAATATTTCGCGCATGCAAAGTTACAGTGCGGGAGGTCATGAATTGGTGCTTGGTTTAATGTTAGGAAGATAAGAGGAGAATGAAGAAAAGTCTATTGTTTGCAGCTTTTGCCTGCATTTCGCTCATCGGTCAAGCGCAATTTTGGGATGTTTCCACGCCTGCTCCGCTAAAAGGCACCGTAAATACTGTAGAGGCGGAGGAGAGTATTCCTGTTTTTTCAAAAGACAGTTCGATCTTATATTTTGTTCGAACCTTCGACCCTCAAAACAAAGGAGGGGAAATTGATCAGGATATTTGGTACAGTGTTCGAAACGGCGAGGGATTCTATACTGACTGCAAACGACTAAAATCTTTAAATAACAAACTGAACAATGCGATTCTCGGATTGAGTGATCAGGGGAAGGTGATGTATTTGTTGAATGCGTACGATGGAAGAAAAGATTTTCAAAAGGGAATTGCACGTTCGGCGCGTTCTGAAAAAGGATGGTCGAAGCCTGAAAAGATCGAGATTCCAGCGCTAGATATCGAGGGCGAAGCGTACGGGTTTCATGTGAGTGGAGACGGAAAAACAATTATCATTTCGCACAATGGCCCGAATAGTTTGGGTAAAGAAGATTTGTACGTGAGTGAAAAAACGGGCAATGGTTGGACGAAACCTGTTCATATGGGAAATGTGATCAACTCGGCTGGATTTGAAATTTCTCCCTTTCTATCGCCATCAAAAGACACGCTTTTCTTTTCGAGTAATGGAATGGGCGGAGAAGGCGACGCGGATATCTTTTATTCCGTTAAGCTTGGCACATGGACAGAATGGTCTACTCCTGTAAACTTGGGAACTCCGATTAATTCGGCTCGTTTTGATGCATATTTTTCGTATTCAGATGAGGACGTTTACTGGTCAAGTAATCGCGATAATGTATTAAGTGACATTTACACCGCAACGATTTTAGCTCCTCCTTCGCTTTCTATTTCTGCGATTGGAACGGATGTTACGGTGTACAACGGGAAAGATGGTCGTATTAATGCTACGCCAAAAGGAGGAGTGGCGCCGTTCACTTACTCGTGGTCGAATGGTATGACTACCGAAGATATTAATGGCATTCCAAAGGGTGAATATACGGTAACGGTAACGGATAAGATTGGGCAAATAGCATCGACTTCTGTCGTGATTAATGAGCCAGAACTTGTGGTAGCTAAGTCAGAGAGTCGTGATTTCTCGATGACGCACTACTTTGGGTACAATGCTATTTCGCTGGATGCGAGCAACCAAAAGTACCAGGCGTTTATTTCGGGAGTGGAGGAGCAAATTAAAACGGGACGAACGGTTACCGTTAAGATAAAATCTTCTGCCTCGCGTGTGCCTACAAACGAATTTGCTTCAAACGAGAAGTTGGCGAAGACGAGAGCAGAGAAGATTAAGAAAAAACTGGAAGCTCATTTCAAAGAGCAAGGACTTCAAGATAAATTGAAAGTCGTGATTTCGGAATCCTTCGTGGGTGGACCTCCCTACGAAAATGATCGAAATAATAAAGAGAAATACCAGCCATTCCAATACATTACCTTAACAACAAAATAACCAACGACTTTATTCTTTTTTTCGTTTTGAGATTAATTGCATGATAGTTGCGTAGAGTTTTGTCGTAATTAAGCAAAATTGCTAATTGACAAAATGAAAAATCTCGTTAAGTTTACCCTGTGAAAAATTGGATTTTACTTCTTATTTCTGGCTTTTTGACTGCTTTTGGGCATGCTCAGCAAGTGCCTCAGTATAGTCAATTTCTTCAAAATCAGTACATGGTGAATCCTGCATCCACGGGAGTGTATGATTTCATGAATGTTTCGCTTGGCGGACGTTTGCAGTGGGCAGGATTGGAAAATGCTCCGAAAACAACGTATTTGTATGTTTCTGCACCTGCTGCCAAATGGCGCAATCCTTCAATGAATAGAACGTACGGAACCATTCGAAGAGGAGATAAGCGTGTGCGACATCCAAGAGCACGCTACGGATCACTGGTTCATGCCTTTGGCGGTAGTTTTGTGGCAGATCAGTACGGACCGTTCCGTCAATTGAAAATGATGGGGACTTATGCTTTGCATTTACCGTTAAACAGAGATTTTAACTTGTCGTTTGGGACAAGTTTGGGGCTTTCCAATCGATCATTCATTCCGGAGAATGCCCAAGTTTTAAGTGTCTTGACGAATACAGGAGTGTTCGACCAAACGTACGATGCGTATGCAGCCAATCAGGGAGCGCAAAATACGATGGAGTTGGAAGGAGGGTTGTATTTCCACGGAAAAGGTGGTTTCTTCGGTGTTTCAGCGACTCAGTTGACGAAGGATTACGTACAATTTGGCAATCGCGATTTCAATTTTGATCCAAGCATGCACTTGTTTGTGACAGGAGGAATGGAATTTCAGGTGAAACGTGATTTAACGATTACCCCTGCGTTCTTAGTGAAATATGTGCGTCCTGCACCTGTTTCATTTGAGATAATGTCACAATTTGAATTCCAAGAACGTTATTGGGCGGCTGTTTCGTACCGACACAAGGATGCCATAGTGGCCAATCTGGGAATGTATGTTTCCAACCAATTTAAGCTTGGATATTCCTTTGATTTACCGATAACACCTATTCGTAATTATAGCGCAGGAAGTCATGAGTTGGTCTTAACGCTGATGTTAGGTCGATCTTCAGGCGGAGCGAGTTTCTAACGAAATCATCCAACGATTGTTCGCGCCAGGGCGAAAGGCGATAGCTCGATGAAGCAGAAGTTACGTGGAAACTTGACAATTGCGTATAAGGATTAACAGCAAGTGTCTAGTAAAACGAACTTATGCAAGTCGACTAAAGACTGGAGACCGTTCGGCGCCCAAGCGCATCCTTTATTGAATCATTACTTTTTCTGAGGCAATTGTATGCCCCGCTTTGTTCTTTAAGCGAATAAGGTACATTCCTGCGTTGAGTTGCGATACACGAATGCTTTTCTCGGTGGTGCTTTGTATTAACTTTCCATTGATGGAATAAATTTCTGCCGTGTTTGCATTTGGTGCATGTATGTGAATAACATCCGTGGCAGGATTCGGGAAAACGGAATACGAAGTATTCGAAAGAGAAGGTGAGACGGTATTGGCGGCACTCATCTTCAAGCGGAAGAGTCCGGAAGATCCTGCAAAGCTTTCTTCGGTAGAAATGTAGTAATTGTTTGCACTGATGGGGGCAATCCCTTCGAGTTGATACGAATAACCTGAAGGAAGTTGGATTTGTGTTCGGACAACATCGGCTGCGGAGAACTGTGTTCCTACAATATTTCCAATTTCCACTACGAAAGGATAGGTGAATGCGTATGCCGAGAGCATAATGGTATTCGACGCTTGATTGAAATGTGCTCCGGTAATGAGTCCATCAACATTAATGCTGTCAACTCGAGGAAGGGAATAGTTTCCTGGTGTTTTTGGAAGCGCGTAGATATTGGTCCACATGTTTCCCCAGTTTTTGGTGAAAATATACAAGCTGTCGTTCCAAGAAATAATAGCTTCTGCATCGTAATTGGTTGAAAAGGTTGTGGAGGTGAAGTCGGTTTGGTCGGCGTAGTTGAAGGAAATGGTTTCGGCAGAAACGGTGTCGTTGGGTGTGTTTAGATAATCGGAAATGAGAAGTCTGTACACGCGCAAATTTGTCCGTGATCCATTGTTGTTCCCGAAGTCGGCAATGTACATATAGGTATCATCGAAACAGATGTCTTCCCAGTCTACATTTGTTGCATTTTGGATAACAACAGTTCGTTGGATGTTTCCTGTTGTGCTGTCTATTTCGTACAAAGCGGCTGCTCCTCCTGAATCGTTGTGAGTGATTAATCGGTTATCGAGTAATACGAGTCCAGATGTTTCTATGAGGTTGTTTTGAAGCGTCGTTACCAAGTCGACTTGTTGCGCATTTCCCGCAATTGGAAACGTAAATAGAAGAAATGCAATTAGTGTTTTCATATACTCATCGCAAGTTACAGGAAATTTTGATATGAAAACTGGGGACAGGCCACAGAGTTCGAGTGCCTCACCCCTCAGCTCATACGACAAAGTGGAGGGTGCGGTCCTCGAATCCTGGTTTTATCCTTGTAACTTTTAATCTTGTTTAGACGTCAATACCTTTCAGCATTTTCTTCCAGTAGAGGTAGGGCAGGATGTATTTTTTTAGCCACCAAAGTCTTCTGTGTTCTTTGGATGAATCGCTAATGAACATGCGTTTCAGTTTTGGATCTGGAGTGAAGTTTGAGTCGTAATCGAACTCGGCCAATACCATTTTTCCATATCCTGTAACGAGTGGACAAGAGGAGTAACCGTTGTATTCTTTGTCTCCGATTGCTTGAGCATTGATCAAACGTGAGATGTTCTCCACCACGATTGGGACTTGCTTTCTAATGGCTGCTCCCGTTTTTGCTGTTGGTAATGCCGCTGCGTCACCAATTCCAAAGATGTTTGCGAATTTATTGTGTTGAAGCGTCCCAATGTTCACGTCAATCCATCCAGCATCGTTTGCTAAAACGGAGTTCTTGATGAAGTCGGGGGCCGTTTGCGGTGGCGCCAAGTGTAGCATGTCGAACTTGATGCCGTAGCGTCCATCTTTATGGATGAGGTCAATATCTTTTCTGTTGTAATTGATGGTGGTATCAGTAATTTTGGCTTTATCTTCCATAATCACACATCCACCTGTGTCAGGCTCTTTTGTGATTTCGTACCATGCAATTTGATTCTTACCATCTACTTCAACCAACTTGTGGTGAAAGCGTAAATTGATGTCTTTTCGATCCACCACTTCCATCAAGGTTTTTGCAATCGGTTTTACACCAAAAATGACACTTCCCGGTGTGGCGAACACAACATTTGTTTTATCGCGTATTCCTGCTTTTTTGAAGTGATCTTCGGCTAAGTACATGATTTTTTGTGGGGCTCCACCACATTTGATGGGTGTGGCTGGCTGTGTAAAAAGTGCCGTTCCTCCTTTGAAATTCTTGAGAACTTTCCACGTGAATTTTGGATCGGTATAGTTACTACACACAACGCCCTTGTCGATAGCTTCTTCTAATCCTTTCACTAGTGAGTTATCGATTTTGATTCCAGGTGATAATACCAAGAAATCGTATTCGATGCGTGTACCATTTTTCGTAATTACTGTATTGTTTTCGGGTTCGAATGATTCTGCGTATTCTTTGATCCAATTAACACCGTCTGGCATTACAGAAGCCATGGTTCTTTTGGTTTTTTCGAAGTCATATGTGTTGGCGCCTACAAGTGTCCAAGCGGGCTGGTAATAGTGGTATTCGGCTGGCTCGAGTACTGTCACTTTCACATTTCCTTTCCTTAGAAGCTGTGCCGCAGTCATGATTCCTCCTGTTCCGCCTCCTATGATTAATATGTGTTTCATAATCTGTCGTTTAGATTCTAAAGTTGGAATAAGTGAAGCCCAATTGCAGTAACAAATGTTACATTGCTGGTTGATAGGAGGTTGGATTCGTCTGAAAACGAAGAGCGATTTAATTTTAGCGTTTGTGTAGGTTTTTCCGCGTCCTAATTAAACTTTATCGCTTTCACCGGATTGATTCGGGCGATAACCATACTTGGAATAATCAATGCGCTTAAGCACACCACAAGCGTCCCAACATTTAAGAGTAGCCAGTGCCAAATGTTGATTTCAATTGGGACTTGACTCAGGTAATAGACTTCTGGATCGAGAGGAATCAAACCAAAGTACTTTTGGGCAAGGCAGATTCCCAATCCGATGAGATTTCCCCAGAGCATTCCGCGTCCGATGAGGAATCCAGATTGAATTAAGAAGATTTTTCGGATGCTCCAATTGTTGGCTCCCATGGCTTTCATCATTCCGATGAAGTTTGAGCGAATCAATATCAATACAAGTAGAGCAGATCCCATGTTGATGATGCCAATCACAATCATTAGCACCAAAATGATGATCACGTTTAGGTCTAAAAATCCGAGCCATACGAAGATGTCGGGTTCGTTTTCAATGATACTGGAAGCTTGTAATACATCGCCATTCGGCATCATGATCATTTCGACTCGCGCTCGTGTTCGAGCAAGCGTTTCATCTAGCTTTTCCCAATCGTTCACCATGATTTCAAAACCACTGATGTATTCGTGCGAACTTCCTTTTCCGTCGATGATTTCAACAACAATACGTTTTGTTCCATCGTCGAGGGCGAATTTTGTCCCGTCTTCATTTAAGTATTCGCGCTCCAGTTCACCCTCTTCGTTCAATTCGAAATAACAACGGTATTCTGCTCCTTCTTCAACGGTGATTTTTAAGTAAGCCGTATCTGGAATAGCTGATTCTGCCATGATTTCACGTGGATTTGTCCAATAATCCGTGGCAATCAATCGGATGGTGGTGTCTTTGTGTGGACACAGGGAAAAGCCCATGTAGGTATCAAAACCATTCCCCCAATCGTATCTGAAATTGACACCGTTTCCACCCGTCACATTTCCTTTAATAACAAGCTGTCCATTGATGATGGTATCCGCAACTTCTATACTCGCTTTAATTCCCCAATCGTTTAGTTTTTGTACCGCTCCGAGGCTTCCAAGTACCACTTGTTTATCAAACTCTTCAAGTCCAGTTTCGTAAATTCCCGCAATCACAAATTTTCGCTTGACAGGTTGTTGCTTCACGAAAAATGCACTTACGCGATCACCAACTTTGTAGTTGAGGTCAACAGCTAATTTTTTGGAAATCACTAGCTGGTTTTCTGTTGAATCGTGTCCGAATGTGGGAAGCACTCCTTCGAGCAAGTAATTTTTGAAAAAGGTCCAATCGTAGTCGGCGTCTACTCCTTTGATGACGGCTCCTTGAACTTGGTATTGACTCTCAGTAGTGTCTTTTCCATTTGCCAATTTGTAGGAAATGTCTCGTTCTTCTGATTGAAGCAAAACAGGTTTGTATCCTACCGGAGAGATGGATTTAATTCCGGGGTCTGCTTTTAGGTCGGCGAGAAAGGATTGCGATTTTTGAACGGGATCACTTTCGTAGATCGAGTTCTCGCTAGCCTCCATAATGAAAATATGCGATCCGAACCCGCTTACTTTTTGGCGTACTTCTTGCTGAAAACCTGTTACAACGGCAATGGTGATCAAATTTACGATCACGGCCAGAGCAATACTAATGACAGAGATTCGAACAATAGGTTTAGAAACTTTCTTACCTTGCACGACACTCTTGAGCGTTTTCTTTGATATGAAATATTCGAATGCCAACTTTTCGGGAACTTTTCGGCTAAAGTACACAAAGGTTTTGTGCTTGAAAAGCATTTTTATTTTTTTGATCGCTTCGTGCGGCTACAGCAATGCGCCTCAACATGACGAGGGTAGACCTGTTTTTGTGAACGATCAGATTGAACGACTACTTCCTGTTTCTGTGGGAGCAGAGCAAACGACTAATTACCTTCCTATGTTGGAAGGAAAAAAGGTGGGAATAGTTGGTAATCAGTCTTCTTTGATTGGTGAAACGCACTTGGTCGATTCGCTGTTGAGTTTGAATATCGACGTAATCAAAGTTTTTTCGCCTGAGCACGGTTTCCGTGGAGACGCTGATGCAGGTGAGCATGTATCTAGCGAAAGAGATCAAAAAACGGGCTTACCGATTGTTTCCTTGTATGGGAAAAACAAAAAGCCAACGCAAGATCAACTGAAAGGATTGGACATCGTTGTGTTCGATATTCAAGATGTCGGCGTTCGATTCTACACCTATATTTCAACGCTTCACTACGTGATGGAAGCCTGTGCAGAAGCCAATATTCCGGTAATCGTTCTGGATCGACCCAACCCGAACGGGCACTATGTGGACGGTCCTGTTTTGGACATGAAATACACTTCGTTTGTGGGCATGCATCCCGTGCCGATTGTATACGGAATGACCATTGGCGAATACGGTAAGATGATCAACGGCGAAGGTTGGCTGGAGAACGATCTGAACTGCGATTTGACCGTAATTCCGTGTAAAAACTACGATCATAACACGCCGTACTCACTGCCTGTTCCGCCATCTCCTAATTTACGATCGGATGTTTCCATTCAGCTTTATCCAAGTTTATGCTTGTTGGAAGCCACAACAGTTTCTGTTGGACGTGGAACCGATGGCCCATTTGAACGTTACGGTCATCCTGATTTCCCCGAAATGGACTTCTCATTTACACCGAAGTCAGGACCAGGATCGAAGAATCCGAAGCACGAAGGCGAGAAATGCTATGGCTACAACATGGGCGATCAGGAAGACCGAAGAGAAACCCGTTTTGAGTTGAATTTCTTATTGAATTCGAACAAACTGTTGAAGGGAAAAACCTTTGTAGATCGCACAAGAATGTTCAACCTCCTTGCAGGAAATGATGTCTTGATTCAACAATTGGAAAATGGTGCTTCGGAAGAAGAAATTCGCGCCTCGTGGCAGGAAAAGTTAGATGCTTTTAGGCTGATTCGAGAGAAGTATTTGGTGTATGAGTAGGAGAGGAACCTAGTTATACAATGATCCAAATTCCTCATTCCGAAAACTTCTCAATTAAAAAAAATCCAAAGTGCGGGGTAAGCATCGTGGTATCGAATACCCAAAAACCAACTCCTTTTATAGTTTCATTTTTGATCCAGTCGTACTTAAGTCGTCGTATCGATTACGCTATGTGGAAATGCGCCGAACTTGTTTTCCCGAAGCTGGGAGTCGTTTAGATCGTAGTTAGCAACAATTGCCATATCCGAGAGAAATTGACTTCCGAAACTAGCAAGAAGTTAAATTTATAATTGTAACCAGGTGATCGTTTAATCATTATTCAAATACTAGTCAGTATTGAATATGCAGAAGACAATTTCCTTCATATTTATTTTTGCTTGTTTGAACTCAATTACTCAAATACAAGATTATGTAGGATACAATCCACACTTGATTGGTAATTGGGAATTACATTCCTATGTCTTCTTACATGAGAATGATACCATTAAAATTCATAAAGATTCAGTCTACTGGAACGTAATAATAAGAATCGAGACTGATTCAATTACGGAAGATCTAATATCAACAGGTAAGAGAAAAGATTTACCGAATATTACTGATAAATGTACTTGGTCAATTTATAGGGAAGAAACTCGAATATGGATCACAATTCCATGCGGAAGCAACAATGTTAGGGGAGTGCATGAAATAATTTTCGTGTCCGAAACGGAATTGTGCACCCTATATTCAATAGATGAAACACCAGTAAAGCTATTATTTCAAAGGATTGATTGACTGTTGCTAACAATGCCTTAAATTCCATATTCGAGAGGCAGCACGAAAGCATAGCTGAGAGTCGATATGTACAAAAAAATCGCCCCTTCTCCCGATTACTATCAGGTGAAGAGGCGATTAATATGAACGTGAGACCTTGTCTCTTTTACGTTTTATTTTTTTACAACACGTTTCACTGCTGCGCGAACTCCGTCTACACGTACTTCGATGAAGTATTGTCCAGCTTCTCCGTTAATTGTCATTTGAACGAATTCAGCTGAAGTGAAAGAAGACGATTGAATGTCTCTTCCCATCGCGTCCAATACGTGAACAGAAACGTTGCTCAATGTTGAACCGAAGTCAAGTGAAATAGCTCCCGTTGTTGGGTTCGGATGTACAACTACTGCGTCGTTCAATCCGAATTCTGGAAGACTCGCTAAGTTTACAAATGTACATGCTGATGTGTCTGTACAGTTGTTTTCTGTTACGATAACCGCATAGTTTCCAGTTGTAGCTGGTGTAAATGATTGGTTTGTTGCTCCAGAAACAGCAGCGTTTCCGTTGTCACAGTCAATCCATTGGTAAGCTGCACCTGTCGCTCCAGCTGTTAATGTGTCTCCTGATAAAGTAGTTGACACATCTACAGTTGTGATCGTCAAGTTGATCGTGATCGTACTGTCACACCCCGCTGTGTTTGGAATCACATCTGTGAATGTTCCAGAAGTTGTGAATACCGCTCCACTTGGTGCTGTGTAGCTGTTACATGCAAACTCAGTGATGATGTTTGATGTACTTACATTAACTGTCAAGTCAATCACGAATGTACTATCACATCCAGAAACGTTGGCAATGGTATCGTTGTAGATTCCAGAAGTTGTCCAAGAGATTCCACTTGGTGATGTGTATGAATCACACGCTGTAACCGCGAATGATGTATCCGTATCGGTACACGGAAGAACGGCACAAGAAACCATCCAGTGACCACCCAATGAATCGAATGTGTTTTGCGGAAGAACAACCCACTCAGAAGCGGCAGTTGCCCAGTTTGTATTTCCTTGTTGGATAGCAGCGCTTCTTACCAATGTGTAGTTGTTTGTAGCTCCTGATCCAACAGGCCATCCTGAACCTGGATCAATTCCAACCTCTCCAATAATATCGATAGTGTCTCCTGAAATGATATTTTCAAGAATCAATGCATCATCTCCGTTAAACCAAGTAGCTCCGTTTGTTGTGTCAGAAGGAACAAGGATTCCAAGTGAATCAGCTTGATCATTTCCAATTACATAGACATCTCCAGCTGCAATGATGGTTCCTACAGGGAAGTCGTAAGTTCCAGAAGGTGTAGGAGATCCGTTGTTGTTTCGCTTGATCACGTAGTCAACCAAATCAATGTCTCCACCTGTTGGATTGTAGATTTCCAATGCTTTGTTGTTGCTTGAACCTTCAATGTACTCAGAGAAGAACAAATCTGAACAGTTGTTCGCACATCCTACTCCTGTTGGATCAATTGTCAAGTTGATTGTGATAACACTATCACAACCCAATGCATTTGGAATAGTGTCCGTATACGTTCCAGAAGTTGTGTAAATGTCTCCACTTGGAGAACCGTAAGCCGAACATGCTGTCGCATTAATCGTGCTTGTTGTTTCTGTTCCGATTGTCACATCAACAACGTAGAGACTGTCACAACCCGCCGCGTTAAAAATAGTATCGTTATATACTCCTGTTGTTGACCATGTGTACGTACCACTTGGCGATGTAACAGGTGAACAAGAAATGATAACTTGGTTAAATGTTGTTGGTGTACATGGTGCTCCACAAGGAGTCATTGTATGCATTCCGAGTGAGTCAAACATATCTTGAGGATAAACATCCCATTGGTTTGAAGCTACTGTCCAATCCAATTCTCCTTGGTTCACATTCATTTTACGAATAAGTGTGTATTCGCTTGTGGCTCCTGTACCTACTGGCCAGTTTGTTCCTGGATCAATTCCTACTTGACCGATAATATCGATTGTGTCTCCAGATGTAATGTTCTCAAGAATGAGTGCATCATCTCCGTTAAACCAAGTAGCTCCGTTTGTTGTGTCGGAAGGAGCAATAATCCCAACTGGGTCACCTTGATCGTTTCCAATCACGTATACATCACCAGCGGCGATGATTGTTCCTACAGGGAAATCGTAAACTCCAGAAGGAGTTGGAGAACCGTTGTTGTTTCGTTTGATCACGTAGTTTACAAGATCAATATCAAAACTGGTTGGGTTGTAAATTTCCAACGCCTTATTACTGTTAGATCCTTCGATGTACTCGGAGAAGAATAATTCTCCACATGGACCAAATGCGGGAGTAGGAGGAGCACAAGAAGTCATTGTGTGCATTCCGAGGGAGTCGAATGTGTTTGATGGATGAACATCCCATTCAGTTGCAGCAACCGCCCAGTTCGTGTTACCTTGCTGAATAGAGATCATTCGGGTAAGTGTGTTATTGGCAGTTGAACCTGTTCCTACAGCCCACTCACTTCCTGGGTCAACTCCCACGATACCGATGATGTCCGCTGTGTCTCCAGTGAAAACATTCTCGAGTATAACGGCGTCGTCTCCGTTAACATTGATGACGTTATTGGTTGTGTCAGCAATTGCCAAGATAGCCGGGTCAGCACTTGGATGAGAGATAACATACACATCACCAGCACCCAAGATGACACTCGTTGGAAAAGTTAGAACTGTATTCGGTGTTGTACTACCGTTGTTAAAGTTCTTCACCTCATAATCCGAGAGGTTGATTGATCCATTTGTTGGATTGTAAATTTCGATCGCTTTGTTAAAGCTTGATCCTTCAATGTATTCAGAGAAGAATAATTCCGAACATTGCGCAAAACTAACTGTTCCTGCTAGTAGTGCGAACGTTATAGTAATGATTTTTTTCATTGTTATTTGGTTCATTTGTCCTGCAAATCTCGGACATTCTAAATACATCCTAGAGTTTCCTAGATTAACAAAATGTTACCAGAAAATATAGTCCACTACTAAACGGATTTAGCAACGAATAAAAAAATATAGGTTTTCGGAGGCAGGGATGTTAAGGGCAATTTTCGGCATGAAATGGAGATTGGCGTACCTTTTTTATGCGTTTCAGTCCTACTTTACATTAAGGAGATATTTCACAAAAATGATCAGCTCTGTTAAATAATTGAAATATAATTAGTAACTTGATCGGCATAAAGAGCAAATACTACTTGCTTTTTATCCCATCTACTAGGAGTGAAGCCTTTATTCTTCACGAAAACTCTGCATTTTTTTGATAAACCATATGAGTGACTGTGAGGTACTCAGAGTAACATACTTGGATGAAGCTCAAAAACCTCACAACTGAACCAAAACTAAAACGAACATGAAAAACTACGCAAGAGGGCTCTTGGGCCTTACCTTAATGACGGTTTGTTCTGGTTTTCTATTTGGACAAACCACCGAAGAGAAAACGGAGATCATCCGAGACTACAATCAGGAAAAATTGTTACAACTTGAGCAGGACTTTAGGGCGGAAGCCGAAGAGTCGAAGAAAAATGCGCTCAAATTAGCCCAGGTTAATGGCTGGCCAATTACGTATACAACTGATGATGGCTCGTATGCCGAGCTACAAGGGGTTGATGCGAATGGAAATCCACTTTACTACGTAACTTCCAATGCGGATGCTGCGATTTCAACCAGAACAAACCATTTGAATTCAGGAGGATCTCTCGGTTTAAATCTGAACGGAGACAATTTAACCGCGTATGTGTGGGATGGTGGTGTTGCTAGGTCAACGCACCAAGAATACGATGGACCAGGAGGAACAAATCGATTTTCCGTTGGAGACGGGTCATCCTCATTAAACTTTCACGCGGCGCACGTTACTGGAACCATTATGGCTTCTGGGGTGCAAGCAAGCGCGAAAGGAATGGCTCCGTATTGTAATGTCATTGGATCGGATTGGAACTCGGATTTATCTGAAGCGGCAAATGCAGCATCTGCTGGAATGTTGGTTTCCAATCATTCATATGGATATGGGATTCGAGATCAATTTGGGAACGTTCAGCTGCCTCAATACTATTTTGGAGGGTACATTGGTGTTTCGCGAGATTGGGACCAAGTCATGTACAATGCGCCGAACTACCTGATGGTTGTAGCGGCAGGAAATGACGGAAACGACAATACGGCCAACACGAATCCAATTGGAGGAAATAGTAATTACGACAAATTGAATGGAACATCAACCAGCAAGAACAATTTGGTTGTCGCAAATGCACAAGACGCAAATATTGATGCCGCAGGAAATTTAATTTCTGTCAGTATTAACAGTTCCAGTAGTGAAGGACCAACGGACGATCTCCGAATTAAACCAGATATCACTGGAAACGGAACGAGCGTGTATTCAACTTATGAATCGAGTAATTCTGCCTATGGATCGATCTCAGGAACGTCGATGGCTTCACCAAATGTAACAGGGACCTTGTTGTTGCTTCAAGAGCACTATAGAAATGTAAATGGAAGCTATATGCGTGCGGCAACTTTGAAAGGATTGGCGTTGCACACGGCAGATGACGCAGGAAGCAATGGACCAGATGCTGTTTTTGGTTGGGGATTATTGAACGCGAAGCGCGCTGCAGAAACAATCTCAAATAATGGAACGCAGTCGTTGGTTGATGAGTTGACCTTATCACCAGGACAAACCTACACCATTACGGTAGATGCTGACGGATTGAATGATTTGATGGCATCGATTTCATGGACAGATCTTCCTGGAACAGCCAATACGGGAACGGTCAACCCAAGCACAAAATACTTAGTAAACGATTTGGATATTCGCGTAAGCAAAGGCGGAACAACGTATACTCCTTGGAGATTAACAGGGCCAACTTCAAATACCAAAGGAGACAATGATGTTGATCCTTTCGAACGAATTGAAGTGGCGAATGCATCGGGAACATACACAATTACAGTGACGCACAAAGGAACGTTGAGTGGAGGAGCTCAGGATTTCACCTTGATCGTAACTGGGATTTCACAAAATGGAGGACCTGGTCCTGTTACGTGTTCAACAACTATCTCAAATTATCCGTACGATGAAGGATTTGAAAATACCTTGGGCGCATGGTCGCAAAGTAACGGCGACGATTTTGATTGGACAATTCAATCGGGTGGAACGCCATCAAGTAATACAGGGCCGTCTGCAGCGAATGAAGGAACATACTACGTATATATGGAGTCATCTTCGCCAAACAATTCAATGAACACAGCTTATTTGGTGAGTCCTTGTTTTGATCTAACGGGATTAAATAATCCATCGATCTCATTCGATTACCACATGTATGGAGCCGCTGAAATGGGAACGTTGAACCTTCAGGTAAGTGTTGATGGTGGAGCATGGTCAACTATCTGGACAGAGTCTGGAAACCTTGGGGATGCATGGTTGTCCCAAGCAATTAGTTTGAATGCCTACACTTCAAGTTCAGAGGTAAAATTCCGATTCAACGGAACAACAGGAACGACGTGGCAAGGTGATATGGCTGTTGATGCAGTAAGCGTATACGGTGAAACAGTTTCTGGACCAACTTGTTCGGGAACGGTTACATCATTCCCTTACTCTCAGAGTTTCGAAAACACATTGGGGAACTGGACGCAAAATACAGATGATGATTTCGACTGGTCATTAAATTCAGGAGGAACAGGATCGAGTAATACTGGACCGAGTGCTGCAAATGATGGAACGTACTACCTCTACATGGAGTCTTCATCACCGAATTACGACACTAAGAATGCAAAAATTACCAGTCCTTGTTTTGATTTGACAGCCGTTTCAAATCCCGTTATGAACTTTGATTACCACCTTTACGGTGCAGCAGAAATGGGAGAGTTGAATCTTGAAGTGAGCACAAATGGAACAACATGGACAACGCTTTGGAACAAAACGGGTAACCAAGGAAATGCATGGTTGTCTGAATCAATTGATTTGAGTGCATATGCTTCAAGTTCAGAAGTGCGATTCCGCTTTAATGGAACAACGGGGACAACATGGCAGGGCGACATGGCGGTAGATGCCGTGAGTGTTGAAGGAGCTGCTCCGTCGTGTACAGACCTCAACTTGAGTATCACATTTGATAACTACCCAGAGGAAACAAGCTGGGAAATCAGAAATGGATCGAATGCAGTAGTGGTAAGTGGAGGAACCTACGGCTCTCAAGCAAGTGGATCAACAGTGAATATTCCTCTTTGTCTCAATGATGGTTGCTATACTTTAACAATGAATGACCAGTATGGAGACGGAATTTGTTGTGCGTACGGAAATGGAAGTTATTCTTTGACAAATTCATCGACGAGTGCGGTATTGGCATCTGGAGGATCATTCGGTTCTTCTGAATCTACTTCATTCTGTATTGGAGGAGCTACAAACGCACAATTCTCTGATGCAAGCACCGTGACTTCTGAAGGATCATATTTTGACATGTATCCGAATCCAGTAGAAGATCGATTGGTTATTCGCTACAACTCAACCAAGTCGGTAGCGTATCAAATACTTGATTTGAAAGGACGCATGTTAGTGAACGGAAGAGTGGAGAGTGAGTCAATCGACCTTTCTTCCTTGTCGACGGGAGTGTACATGCTGAAAATTTCAGATGGAACGAAAACAATCACACGAAAAGTGATGAAGAAATAACCCTAACCCTACACCAAAAACGGGACGCTTATTCCAACATTCATTGGAAGGCGTCCCGTTTTGTTTTTGTGACTTACAGGTCTAGTAAACGATTACTTTTTTAACGATTGAACTTCCCTTCGTTTGGATTACCATGAGGTAGCAAGCTGCACGAAGCGAACCTGTTTCCATTTGGAATTCCACAAAGGTGTTGGCATCAGAACGTGAAGTTTCGCTAAGCACTTTTCCGTTGAGGTCCATTAATTTGAAATCAACAGGAGAACCGTTGGCAACGTACGAGATATTGATACCTTCTCCAGCCTGAAGCGGGTTAGGAGCAATCACCAACCCAAGTTCCTCTTCCAATTCATAAACAGTCAGTACTCCTGAAATATTGATGTTATCGATGAATAAATTCCCCGAAAGATCAGAAGCCGTGTATTCAAATTTGAAGATGGTCGCGCCATCCTGTGCACTTGGCGTATAGTTGAAACTGGCCGTTTTCCAATCTTGATCCGTATCTGGGTAAGCGTCTTGATACCCTTCGTATCCCATCGAAATTAAATCGGAACCAGAAATTGTTTTGCGAAGCGTCCATGTTTGACCACAGTTTCGTGACGCGTATACCTTCAGTGTTTCTTCAATATCATTAACGCTTATGGCATTCGTTCCGCAGGCATAATCAAATGAAATAGAAACTCCTGTTGTGGTTGTGAGATTGATAGAGGGCGTGATCAGCTCATCTTTGTTTCCAGCCAAACGGTTGTAGTAATTTCCCTCGTCTGAAAGTGGGAAATACGCCGTATGATTGAAGTAATTGCTCAGCTTGTAGCATCCAGAGGAGCTTTTGCCGTTCCCATTTGGAGCAAACTTCGCATGATTGAATTCGTAGTTCACCACTCCAAATAAATTGAAGTCAGATTGCGTCTCGAAGTCAAAGAGAGTGGGGCCTACAAATTCAGCCCATGGATTTCTAACGTAAATGTAATCAGTTAGCACTTTTGTGTTTGTTCCATACGCATTACTCACGACCAATTCCACCGTTTTGTATCCAGGAGATGTAAACTGAACGGTCGGTTCGAGGTCTGTACTCGTTATCGTATTGGCGCCATCGTAAAAAGTCCATGTACGAGTATCCACATCTCCATTAAACGAGTGATCTTTGAATGTCAACGCTTCACCAACGCAGGTATATCGACGTTCTGCATTGAAATCCGCAATCGGAGCACATGCTGAGGGTGAAGTCACATCAATCCCTGTAAAACTGGCATTTGCAGATGTGATCAACTGGTTTCGCTGTCCGGGATTATCCTGAATGGTATTGCGCATAATGGACACTTGATCCACCGTAAACATGCGCGAACAGTACGAGTAATCCATGTAGTTTTGGACATTTTCGATGACCCCAGGATTGCACTCCGAAAGTGATAAGTTACAATTCAGGTTAGAACCTTTTGTTTCTGGCGTATCGGGCACTCCATCATCTCCACAAGCTACTCCAGGATTGTTGGTGCTTCCCCACGGATGAGGTAATCCGAGGTAGTGTCCAACTTCGTGCGTAAGTGCTCGAGAATTGTACGGAGAACCTGTTCCAATTGACCCGATGTAGTTGTTTAGGATGATAATGCCATCGCGGAAAAAAGAAGCTCCTTCAACAGCTGTAGGATAATAAGCGTAACCGGCTACGCCATTCTCCATTTGAGCAACCACCCAAATATTTAGGTAGTGGAAGCGTGGCCACTGGTTCAGTTTCGAATAATCATCTCCCTGAAAGGCTTCGTGCGAATAGATGTGATCAATCCCATTGGTGCAGTTCCCATCGGGATCTTTTGTTGCCAATTTGAATTCAATTTCTACATCACTGTAAAGTGGTTTGAATTCGGGGATCACGTCTGAGGTGTCACTGTTCATTAGACGAAAATCGCGATTTAGAATTTCCATTTGATCCAAAACTTGGTCGTCTGAAATATTCTCGCTCCCGTACGTATGCACGATGTGAAAAACCACAGGGATTGTCAATACTGTTGACTTGTTCGTGCTATTGGACTGATTTGAAAGTCCATTCAATATTAAGTTTTGATGATCGATTTCAAGTTGCGGATCTTCAGCATAAAGTTGTTGCAATTTTTGCGTTAAACCGCACGAATACGTGTCTTGTGCTTTCGCTGAAAAAAGGCATAGAGATACCATCATCGAAACTATAAAGTTCAATTTTTTCATAATTAAGTTGTTTGTTTAGTAATATTCACCCCAGTCCAAAAGACAAGGTGGGCAATGTTTGTGGGCGTTATACCGTCAAACTTTGCGGTGGAGGAGAGTAAATGGTGAGGTGCGGGTTCGACAATTGAACCAAATAGTGGAAATAATCTTTTCGCTGCGGCCTGTAATCCGAAGGTAGTTGGAGTGGGTGCGAAAAAGGTGCTCTGATGAACGGATGAAATAGAAAGGAGGTTGATAATCGCTCCGAATCGGAAGTGTCAGAGAACTGGACATCGATCACTTTTGAAAAGTACGTGTCCATTTTCATTTCGTGTTTGTCCTTGTAGCAAACGATAAAAACACTATCCTCAGAAGTCGAGATGCTTACAATATCGTAGAGTGTATTATTTCGTTCGAACTCTTTCTGAGGACGCCTCCACCTGAATTGTTCAAATTCGACTTTTGACACATCTAAACGTTCATACTTTTTATGGTTGATTGACCGCTTGAGTTGTGTGTCAACATGGAAGTGATGCACGTGTTTCAGTGATGTATATACGGCTAAGAAACCAACTGTGTTGATCAGTAATACTCCTATTAAAAAAGAAGATATAAAGGGTCTAGAAGACATTCTCAAAAGGTGTTTTCATGCAGTAATTCGTATAAGAAAATTACGTTTTTACCTTTATTCGAGAAAGTTTTGTACGCTTAAATGAGTTAACGGTTATATGTATTGAGTGAGCGGTATGCCGTTGTGGTGTTGTTCGAGTGAACTGAACTATTTTTTCACTTCTTCAGCTCCTTTCAACACCTTTTCTTTCAGTGTTTGCATGTAGTTCAAGAGTCGATCGAGCAAAGCAGGGTCGGACGAACCAATAATTTTTGCGGCCAATATCCCTGCGTTTTTCGCACCATCTAACGCGACAGTTGCTACAGGAATTCCTCCAGGCATCTGAAGAATGGAAAGAATGCTATCCCAACCATCGATGGAATTTCTTGATTTCACAGGAACACCAATTACAGGAAGTGGTGTCATGGAGGCAGTCATTCCAGGGAGGTGAGCCGCTCCACCTGCTCCAGCGATAATCACTTTAATACCGCGTTTATGAGCATTTGTTGCGTAGTCGAACATTTTCTCGGGTGTTCTGTGTGCCGAAACGATGTCCAATTCATATCCAACACCCAATTCATCCAAGATGTCAGCAGCTTCTTGCATCACCGGAAGGTCCGATGTGCTTCCCATAATAATTCCTACTTGTACCATTTCTTATACTTTGAACAAAGGTAAGGAATCTACTTGATCGACCGTTTCGTGATCCTCCAAATTTGTGACTCCCCAGTTTTCTAGTTCTTCTTCACTCCACAATTCAGGGAAGAAAATACGTCGCTGGTATCGCGGGTGCATGTACTTCTGCCATTCTGATCCTCCCGTGGCTTCCGCAACATCTTCCCCCTTAGTTAAGTACTTTTTTGCAGCACCAAAATGATGCATTACCCACTTAACGTTCACAGTGTGGTCGTAGTGACGCATGGCGTTAATTAGTTCAATATCTTGCTGATCTTCCTTCGGAAGGGTTTTGAATTTCGTCCAAAGGTTAATCGTATTGTATTCTTTCATGAAAGCGATGAACTCGTCTGTGTAACGCTCTTCGAAGTTTTTCAGTAAGGCACTTTTTTCGCCTGTTTTATGATCTACTCCTGCTGCCTGCCAGTAGAGATTCGCCATGGCATATTCATATGGCGTATCTCGATTGATAGTTTTTCTCACTCGGTAATCAATTAAATTGATCAATTCCGTTGAAGCGAATTCGACCATACGGTACTGCGCACTTTGAAAACCACTTGCTGGAGTAAGCGTGTCGCGGAACTTCATGTACTGGTCCACGTCCATTCCATCTCCCATAATTGTGAATGAATTAGAGAGCATGTCGAAATAGCGACTTATTCGGGAAAGGTGTTTGGTGAATTTTTCTGTTGTGATCGCGTCGTCGTGTGATACTTGATCGATTTCCCATAAGATCATTTTGAACAACAATTCGTTGATTTGGTGGTACATGATGAATACCATCTCGTCTGGAAGCTGCGTGCGTTGAATCTGTAAACCCAGTAATGCATCAACTTGAATATAGTCCCAATATGTAATTGGTTCAGCGTGAAGCAATCCCGAAAGGTATGTGTCTGGGTTTTGTCCCATTGCCTCATATTTGGCAACTATTGCATCGATCAGTTCTTTTCTATCCATGGGTGTTGTTATTCAATGAGCCAAATGTAAGGATTTCAATTTTGGTGAAATATGATTTCGATCAGAATGTGAAATACTTCACTTATGAATTCAAGAGTGTTCGTATATGGGAGCTGTTAGGCGTTTCAAAAGTGATATGGGGTAAAGGCAGAGTTGTACTGTGTTTATGTGTGAAATTTGAAACTTCTATGCGCAATTTCGCCATATTCGAATTTCGCAATATTGCGAAATAGATTTTGTAAGTTGTTTAATTTGAGTTTATTGTGGGTGAGTTAAACTCCTAACGACTCCTTCAAAGGGCCATACGCCGATCTACTAATCGGTATACGTTCTCCATTTTTCAAGATGGCGCGATAACTGTTTTTCTCGAATGGTTCAATGCCTGTTAATTCCAGAAGATTGATGATATATGAACGATGAATTCTTACAAATTGCTGTTTGTCGAGTGTTTTCTCATAATACGTAAGCGTCTTTTTCTTGAGGTACTTCTTTTCAGCCGTGTGAACTTTCACATAATCATCGTATGCTTCGAGGTAAATGAGATCTTGTATCGGAATGATTTTGATAGAGCTCCCGTCTTTGATTACAATACGTAAATGATCATCAGGTTGTTTTGAAACTTCTTGAAGACTTGTTGACGGTGCTGTCCGCTGCGTGTTTTTCCATTTCGTGAGTGCTTGATCAAATCGATCTTCGGTGAATGGCTTGAGCAAGTAGTCAACTGCGCACGTTTCAAATGCCTTAAGTGCATACTCATCGAAAGCTGTAGTGAAAATCACAGAAACGGGCTCATCTACTAATTCAAGCATTTCAAATCCATTGATCTTTGGCATTTGAATATCCAGAAAAATCAGGTCTGGTTCGAGAGAGTCGATGGCTTTTAATCCTTCATAGCCATTGGAACATTCGCCGACAATTACATACCCTTCTTTTTCCTCTAGAAATGTGCGGATGATAGATCGAGCCAGCGGTTCATCGTCAATTATAAGTACTTTAATCATGCGAGTGGAATGGTTAAATGAGTGATAAATTGGCCATTTTCTGCAGTTGTTTCCAATTGTTGCTGTTGACCGTAAATGAGAAAAATTTTCTTTCGGATCGAGTTGAGGCCGTAGCCTGTTCCAGCGGAAGCTTGTTGAGCATCTTCATCGAATGGGTTGGTGACAATGACGTCAATTTTATCGTTAATCAATTTGATGGCAATGGAAATATCAACTTGATCGAGCGATCCGTACAATCCATATTTAATGGCATTTTCAATAATCGGTTGAAGAATCAGAGCTGGAACTTTTTCGTTTGTTATTTCCTCTTCAATGTCAAAAGAAACAGCAAGTCGATCCCCAAATCGGATTTGCTCGATTGCTACATAACGTTTGAGATGTTCAATTTCTTCGCTTAGCGGGATCAGGGCTTGATCATCTTCTTGAACGGCTCTTCGCATGAAGTCGGAGAGCAGATGGATCATTTCGCGTGCTTTTTTCGGGTCAACGACAGTGAGCGCACTAATCGAATTTAAACTATTGAACAGGAAATGTGGTTTGAATTTCTGTTGCAGACTGTTCAGCTCTATTTTAATGGATTCACGCTCTTTGTCAATCGCAAAGGATTGGATACGCGCCACGTGAATGCGTTCTTGATCAATCCATAAAATAGCGGTTATGAGGAAAAAACTCAAAAGAATGAGGGCTCCACGAATAGGCAGACTTTGGTAGACAAACTGCGTGTATGTCAATTCCGAAGAAAATGATCGAGTAATCGAATAAATAAGCAACACGGATAATCCAGAGAAGAGAATGGTACTCGATACGTTGGGAAGTCCAAAGACTTTATTGGTGTGGAAGTAGCGCTGAATGACGGTGATTATCAACAGAAAAATTAGCGATGTTCCGAATTGAACAGATGCATCAACGATGATGCTTCTGCCGGAAATGTGCAGATAATTGAGATAGATTGTTGGTAAGATTGAAAGCGCAAAAAGCAGGATAATCAATTGGATCATCCTGTAATTGAATATGCTTTTCTTTTGCACGCTCATCGCTTAAAATTAAAGGTAACTATGGATTTCAACGCCTCCAAAGAAACAGTTTCCTGTTAAAATAAGCACTTTTTGGTCATCTGTGTCGGAAGCATTAACCATCGGTCGCTTTTCTTCAACACCTCCGAAAATCGTCGTTAATTCAGATTGAATACGCCAATCGGCAGGAACAGCAATGGTTAATCCTCCGAAAATAGTCGTTGTGTCAATGGTTGCTGGTTGTTGCAAGTCTGCATTGATGAGGTTGAGTTCTGTTCCTCCAAATATTGAGCTGATTTTCGCTCCGCGGAAGTTCTTACTTACGATGGTTTTTTCTGTCCCGCCAAAAATGGTGCTTGTTTCGAAATAATCGGCGCTGGCTTCTTCTTTGGATGAGTCAAAAAGAACACTCTCGAACTCGTTTTTTTTTTGATTCTTTTTGCCAAATCCAAGTGCTTTCCAGAGAATGGTAGCTCCAACTGCGATCACCACAACAGGAAGAATGAGTTTGGAGTCAATTGTGTGTGGCTTAAAATCGTTGATGAGAAACACGAGACCAATACCTACCATCACGTATCCCGATAATTTTTGAAAGTTGTGCTTTACAAGTGATACAAGTCCGATGGCAATCAGAATCATTTTCCATGAGTAAATCCAGTTAGGAATATTCATTCCTGTTACATCCAATAGAAAAACCGTTCCAAAGCTAATGAAGAGTATTCCTGCGAGTATTTTTGAGTTTTGTTCTCGTCTTCTGTAATCCGTGTTTATTTTTTCCATGATTGTATTTTTTTGTCGTTTGCTTGGATCAAATGTACAGGGACAATTGTGGTATTAAAAGTACAAATCGGTGAATGGTGGATGAGTGTCGGTGAATTGTACCCAATGTTTTACTTTGTCGGTGAATGGTGGTGTTGAGGATGGTTTTCCGACCATCGGACCATCCGAACTGTATCCCGAAGGCTGAGCGGCGTTGAAGTGCGAACTCATCAAAAAAAATCAGGAGACTCAAAAGAATCTCCCGATTGATTATTCGTTCTAAATTGGACATCGTACATTGAGCGAAGCCGAAATGTACGGAGAATGAATGCTACAGCGTTCCGCGTTTTTCTTGCTCGCGCTCAATTGATTCAAACAATGCCTTGAAGTTTCCTGCACCAAATCCGCGGGCTCCCATTCGTTGAATGATTTCAAAGAACAAGGTTGGACGGTCTTCTACTGGTTTCGTGAATATTTGAAGCAAGTATCCTTCTTCGTCGGCATCAATCATGATTCCCAAGCTCTGCAAAGTTTCAATATCCTCGCGAAGTTTGTGATCATGCGCCATTAATCGTTCTGGAACAGCTTTGTAGTACTCATCCGGTGGTGTACTCAAGAACTCAACTCCACGTTTACGCATGTCTGAAACTGTTTGAATGATATCATTCGTAGCCACAGCGATGTGTTGAACTCCTGGTCCTTCGTAGAAATCAAGGTATTCCTCAATTTGTGATTTTTTCTTTCCTTCAGCTGGCTCGTTGATTGGGAACTTGATACGTCCATTACCATTACTCATTACTTTACTCATCAAAGCAGAGTATTCTGTGTGAATTTGCTTGTCGTCAAACGATAGGAAGTTTTCAAATCCCATTACGTCCTCGTACCATTTCACCCAAATGTTCATCTCGTTCCAGCCAACGTTTCCTACCATGTGGTCGATGTATTTCAAACCAACAGGCTCAGGATTGTAGTCTGATTCCCATTTCACGAAACCTGGAAGGAATGTTCCTTCGTAGTTCTTGCGCTCAACAAACATGTGAACTGTTTCACCGTAGGTGTAGATTCCAGCTCGAACAACTTCTCCGTGTTCATCTGTTTCTACCGTTGGCTCCATGTATGATTTCGCTCCGCGACTCGTTGTTTCTTCGTATGCTTTGCGCGCATCTTCTACCCAAAGAGCGACCACTTTCACACCATCACCATGCTTTACGATATGATCGTTGATTGGTGATTTCGAGTTTAATGGTGTCGTTAAAATCAACTTGATTTTATCTTGTTTAATCACATAGGAAACGGAATCTTTCGATCCAGTTTCTAGTCCGCGGTATGCATACGATTGAAATCCGAATGCTGTTTTGTAGAAGTGTGCTGCTTGTTTCGCATTTCCTACATAGAACTCAACGTAATCTGTTCCCAAAAGAGGAAGAAAATCTTGCGCTCCTTCAAAAATCTTCTCAAGTCCGTAGTCTACGTTTTTAATATCTTTTGCCATAGTAATGTCTAATTATTTAGTGAACCCACGACTGATAGTAGTCTGCGAATTCAATATCAAGTGCTTGTTTTGTTAATTTGAGTGGTTTGAACGTGTCCACCATCACGGCTAATTCTTCTGTTTCTTTTTTTCCGATACTGCGTTCATATGCTCCTGGGTGTGGTCCGTGTGGAATTCCCGCAGGGTGCAAGGTAATCTGACCTCTTTCGATGTTGTTTCGGCTCATAAAGTCACCATCTACGTAGTAGAGAACTTCATCTGAGTCGATGTTACTGTGGTTGTATGGTGCAGGAATTGCATCGGGGTGATAATCGTACAATCTCGGTACGAATGAGCACACAACAAATGCCGCTGTTTCAAACGTTTGATGTACGGGAGGTGGCTGATGCACACGTCCTGTAATCGGCTCGAAATCGTGAATAGAAAAAGCGTATGGGTAATTGTATCCGTCCCATCCAGCAACATCAAAAGGATGCGAAGCGTAGGTATAAGAATACAAAATTCCTTGTTTCTTGATTTTTACGGTGAAATCACCTTTTTCATCGTGTGTTTCCAGCTCTGATGGTGGTCGGATGTCTCTTTCACAGAACGGAGAATGCTCCAACAACTGTCCGAAATAGTTTCGGTAGCGTTTGGGGGTGTACATCGGGTGGAATGACTCCACGATAAACAATCTGTTTTGTTCTGTATCGAAATCGATTTGATAGATAATTCCACGAGGTACAATCAGGTAATCGCCAGGATTAAACTCGATGTTTCCCAACTGAGTTCTAAGCTTTCCTGATCCTTCGTGAATGAAAATCATTTCATCGCAATCTGCGTTCTTGTAGAAATAGTCACGAAGTGATTTTCGTGGCGATGCAAGAACGATGTGACAATCATTGTTCACCAATACAGGCACACGACTTTCGAGGTAATCGTCTTTTGCAGGAACGCTAAATCCTTTGAAGCTGCGCATTTGAAGCTGTCGTTCGTGAGCAATTTCAGGATTCAAATCGATGCTACCTTCAAATTTCGTCACTACCGTTGGTGGATAAAGATGATACATGAGGGAAGACATCCCGTCGAAGCCAATTGTTCCGAACAGCTGTTCTTGATGGAGTTCTCCATTCTCCTTACGAAAAACGGTATGGCGTTTATGGGGAATCTTTCCTAATTTTTGATAGAATGGCATGTTTTGTTGTGTTTAATGAATACTTAATTTATCTCAGAGATGAAGAATGTTCACTCTGGCTTCCGAATGATGAGAAAATGAAGCAATAAATTGAGTTCTGACCACATTGTGATTCGCATTTCCACAAATATACATATTACTCATCCGACAGAAAAATGACTAGAATCAGGATTTTAAGGATTCATAAAAAAAGTAGAGTGCAGTGTAGGATATTCGTTAAATAATCCCTCTATTTGCGTAACAAGAAATTAGGTATGAGAAAAGCATTGGTTATCGGAGCGGGTGGTCAAATTGGCACAGAGTTAGTCCTTCGATTGCGCGAAAAATTAGGTACAGAAAACGCAATTGCTGCGGATGTCAAAACGGAGTGCCCACCGTCACTAAAAGAGTGTGTTTACGTTCAAATGGATGTGTTGGATCGCGAAGCAGTACGTAAATATATCATCGACGAAAAGATAACTGAAGTCTATTTGCTAGCGGCGTTACTTTCGGCTACAGCTGAAAAGAATCCTGATTTTGCTTGGAAGCTGAACATGGAAGGCTTGTTTACCATTCTCGACCTTGCGAAGGAAGGACATCTTCAAAAGATTTTCTGGCCGAGTTCAATTGCCGTTTTTGGACCTACTACACCTAAAGATCAAACGCCTCAGCGTACCATTATGGAACCGAGTACGGTTTACGGAATTTCGAAACAGGCAGGAGAAAGATGGTGTGAATATTACCATAAGAAATTTGGTGTTGATGTACGCAGCATTCGTTACCCAGGATTGATTTCTTATACGTCCTTACCGGGTGGAGGAACAACTGATTATGCGGTGGATATTTTCTACCAAGCGAAACTCGGAAATACGTATTCATCTTTTCTAAATAGTGAAACCAGATTACCCATGATGTTCATGGATGACGCCATCCGTGCAACACTCGATCTGATGGAAGCTCCTTCTGAAAATATCGGTATCCGATCTTCGTACAATTTGAATGGTTGTGATTTTACTCCAGCGGAAATCGCAACGGAGATCAAAAAGCACATTCCCGATTTCGAAATTAACTATGAACCCGACTACAGACAGGACATTGCTGACACGTGGCCGAACTCAATAGACGATTCTTCAGCAAGGGAAGATTGGGGGTGGAAAGAGCGTTATGACTTGACTGATCTAGTTAAAGTAATGCTCGAAAACGTTGATGTTCGATTGCTGTCAGAAAAGTGAAGATTTAGCCAGATTTTTAGTTGATGCGGAAATCCGCACTTTTTTATCGAAGAAAATCATAAATTGGACGAAATTATCCGTATTTTGTTTGCAGATAGGGATTGTCTTTGTACATTCGTTACGAACTAGAACTTGTTAAACTATTATACTCCTGAACTTTGATATAACTTTGTTATGACAGTAAAAAAAATTCTTGGTGTATACATTTGTAGTATTCATTAGCGGCACTCTTTCCGCTATGGCGCCAATGATAGGTGATCAAGGTGGCGTCAATCAAAAAATTGATGGAAAAAAGCAAGGTAAATGGATTTATCTTGGAAAAGATCGACCTGCAATGGGCTATCCAGCAGAAGGAAAAATCGAAGAAGGATCCTACATTGATGATCGTAAAGAGGGAGAATGGGTGAAATACCACAGCGATGGTGAAACGCCTAAATTGAAAGGAACGTATTCAAATAACCGCCCAAGCGGACCTTACGTTAAATATTATCCAGACGGAACAGTTAAAGAAGAAGGAACATTTGAACGAAATAAGTACAATGGTTCTTTAAAACGTTATCACAAAAACGGTGTCGTTGAATACGAAGCAGAGTATTCTGAAGATGGTAAAGAGCAGGGAACTGTGAAATACTACTACGCCAACGGTCAAGAAGAATTTGTGTACGAATCCCAAAACGGAATTCCTTCAGGTAAAGCAACACGCTATTACGAGAATGGAGACGTTAAAGAAGTGATCTTCTACTCGGCTGACGGAAAAGTGGAGAAATCAGAGCAACGTGAAATGGTGAGTGCACCAGTGAATCACGTGGACCCTGAGCCAGTTAAAGAAACAGCACCTAGAATCTTAACACCAAGAACAAAAGGTGCACCGTTCAAAGCAAACGGATACAATAAAGTATACAACGAAAACGATGAAATTAGTCAAGATGGTGAGTTCAGAAATGGTCGCCTCTGGGACGGAAAAGTATATGTGTATGATTCTGATGGAATCCTACTCAAAGTAAAAGTCTTCAAAAAAGGAGTGTACCATTCAGACGGACAGCTCTAACAAACTAGAAAGCAAATGAGGCTCCTTTCAGTGAAACGAAAGGAGCCTTTTTTATGATATGCAGCGAACATTTATGAATCCATTGTCGGATTCGCTATATTTGACCATCATGATTCTGTGACGAACAGATCATTCAGACTAAACAACTGTTTCTACTAAAAGTTTAAATAATCTATGAGCAAAAAAGGTGAGTTGGAAATCCCTGACTTTCGAAATACTCCGACAATTGATAAGGTGGGAGTTGAAGAGAGAGTTGCGAGATTTCAAAAACGAAGCATCAAAACAGAATCGAAGATGCAAGGCTTAAGAATGGCTTTGAACATGATCGATCTTACGACCTTGGAAGGGAAAGATACTCCCGGAAAGGTGAAGCAGATGTGCTACAAAGCACAGCATTTACATGATGTTCATCCAGGCTTACCTACGGTAGCCGCAGTTTGTGTGTACCCTTCAATGGTGAAAACAGCTGTAGATGAAGTGAAAGGAAGCGGCGTAAAAGTTGCTTCGGTTTCCACAGCTTTTCCAAGTGGTCAGGCGCCATTAGAGGTCAAGTTGATGGATACGAAATTCGCAGTAGATCAAGGTGCTGATGAAATTGATATGGTGATTTCACGCGGGAAGTTCCTCGCAGGCGATTACAATTTTGTATTCGATGAAATTGCAGCGATCAAGGAGGCATGTGGCAAAGCACGATTAAAGGTTATCCTTGAAACAGGAGAATTGGTGACGCTCGACAACGTACGCAGAGCAAGTGATATTGCGATGCATGCAGGAGCCGATTTCATTAAGACTTCAACAGGGAAAATTAAACCAGCAGCAACGATGCAAGTGACGTACACCATGCTTGAAGCGATCCGTGATTTTCATTTGAAAACGGGAAGAATGGTTGGAATGAAACCTGCAGGAGGAATTTCGAACTCGAAGTTGGCATTGCATAATTTGGTGATGGTGAAGGAAACTCTCGGTAATGAGTGGCTCACCAATGAATGGTTCCGATTTGGCGCTAGTAGCCTCGCGAATGACGTACTCATGCAGATCATGAAAACAGAAATAGGTATTTATCAATCAACTGATTATTTCTCAATCGATTAATTATGGCGAAAGAACAAATGAAAGGTTGGGATTACTCTCCCGCTTTGGAAAGCACGTCGCACGTAGAAATCAAAAAGCGATACGAATTATACATCAATGGTGAGTGGGTAAAACCAGCATCAAAGAAATACTTTAAAACAATCAATCCGGCAAACGAAGAGGTGTTGGCGGAAGTGGCACACGCAAACGAAAAGGATGTCGACAAAGCTGTAAAAGCCGCTCGAAAAGCCTACGATGATGTGTGGTCGAAAATTAGTCCTGCGGAAAGAGCAAAATACATTTTCCGTATTGCACGTTTGATGCAGGAGCGCTCGCGTGAGTTCGCAGTGGTCGAGTCATTGGATGCTGGAAAAACCATTCGTGAATCAAGAGATGTGGATGTGCCCTTAGCATGCAATCACTTTTTCTACCATGCAGGATGGGCAGATAAATTGGAATTTGCTTTCCCAAATCGCAAAATCGAATCGATTGGTGTGGCTGGGCAAATCATTCCATGGAACTTCCCATTGTTGATGGCAGCTTGGAAAATTGCTCCAGCTTTGGCTACAGGAAACACGGTCGTGTTGAAGCCAGCCGAAACAACACCGTTAACGGCTTTGAAATTGGCAGAGATCATTCACGATTCGGGATTGCCGCCAGGTGTAGTAAACATCGTTACGGGTTATGGTGATACAGGTGCAGCAATTGTAAATCATAAGGATGTCGATAAAATTGCCTTCACGGGATCTACGGGAGTCGGAAAGATCATTCAAAAGGCGATTGCTGGAACGAATAAGAAAGCAACACTTGAATTGGGGGGTAAATCGGCAAACATCATTATGGATGACGCACCGATTGATCAAGCAGTGGAAGGTGTAATTAATGGAATTTTCTTCAACCAAGGACACGTTTGCTGTGCAGGTTCTCGCTTGTTCATTCAAGAAGGTGTAGTTGATACGGTAATTGAGAAGTTGAAACACCGAATGAAGTCACTAATCGTTGGGAATCCATTGGATAAAAACACGGATATCGGTGCAATCAACTCGAAAGAACAATTGGATATCATCAATGGATATTTGAAGATCGGTGAAAAAGAAGGAGCAGAGATGTATCAAAGTCCGTGCGATTTGCCGAGCTCTGGATATTACTGTCCTCCAACTTTAGTAATGAATCTCGCGCAATCAAGTCGACTCGTGCAAGAGGAAATTTTTGGACCTGTTTTAGCCATTCAAACATTTAGAACCATCGATGAAGTGATTCAAAAGGCAAACAACACGCCGTATGGATTGGCTGCAGGAGTTTGGACGGATAAAGGTTCGCGTATCTTCAACCTAACAACGAAGTTGAGAGCTGGAGTGATTTGGGCGAATACCTACAACAAGTTTGATCCAACTTCACCATTTGGTGGGTACAAGGAGAGTGGTTTTGGTAGAGAAGGTGGTTTACACGGTCTCGAAGGTTACCTTAAAATGAATTAAGATGGAACGATTGGAAGTATTGAAAACATATAAAATATATATCGGAGGAAAGTTTCCAAGAACGGAATCTGCTCGTTATTATTCACCTGAAAATGCGAAAGGTCAGGCGCTGGGAAATATCTGTCTCTCGTCGAGAAAAGATGTTCGTAATGCGGTAGTCGCGGCGCGAAGTGCTTTCGGTGGATGGTCGGAGCGTACAGCTTTCAACAGAAGTCAGATTTTATATCGAATGGCGGAAATGTTGGAGGGAAGAAGCGCGCAATTTGTAGAAGAACTCATTTTTCAAGGAGCTACAAAAGCGAAAGCGGAGAAAGAAGTGCACTTGGCTATCGATCGCTTGATTTATTATGCGGGTTGGTGCGATAAGTACACGCAAGTATTGAGTAGCGTGAATCCTGTTTCTTCGTCACATTTTAACTTCTCAGCGCATGAGCCAACAGGAGTTGTGGGCGTGTTTGCAGGGCAATCAACAGCTTTGATCGATTTGGTGTCTATCGTTGCACCAATCATTGCAGGAGGAAATACGTGTGTGGTGATCGCTAACGAGAACATGCCGTTAAGCTCCATTACGTTTGCAGAGGTCTTGAATACATCAGACCTTCCGGGCGGAGTAGTGAATATTCTAACTGGAAAGCAAGCGGAAATGTTACCATCGCTTACGACTCACATGGACGTGAATGCTGTGGCATACTGCGGAAATGATAGTGAAGTTGTGAAAACCATTCAGTTGAATGCAGTGGAGAACTTAAAACGCGTGCGTCATTACGATAAGAATTGGATGGATGCAGATGCGCAAGATTTGTATTTCATTTCCGACTTCCAGGAGTTGAAAACAACGTGGCACCCAATTGAAAATATCGGAGGAGCTACTTCTTCGTATTAGAGAATAGAAACACTGATTGAAGCCCACTTCTCAAACGAGAAGTGGGCTTTGTTATTTTCATCTAATGATGAGTGTGATCTTGATCTAGAATGTGGAGATAATTTCTGGAAAGTTGGATTCAGGGAAAGTAATTTGAGACTTTCAATTTTAATTATCTATGTTTGTGTATCTAAAAAACAAAAAAACCATTATTCATGAGAAAGAAGTTACTTCTAGTATTTGCAGTTGCAGTGGGTGTTACCGTTGTATCATGTGAGAAAGAGCAAGTTGTTCCAACTGAGACTCAATCCTCGGAACAAGAATTTACAACGAAAAAAGGCGGGAATGTAGTGTTGGCCCCAAGCACTCCAGTATCTGTGTATAGCTTAAATTTGTGTGGAAACTACCTTTCAACACTTGGGACGATTACCAATACGTCTGGTTGGAATGTTGGAAGTGCAGGAGTTCCTGGTTACATCGATTACGAACTTGATGAGGCATTTCGATGTGCTTACGATTTTGCAACATGCCATATTCGGTTTCCAGGGCCGCCAACAAGTATTCAACAGGTAGAATTTTCAGTGTACGACCAAGGTGTTGAAGTGTTTGATCCAATCAATGGTTTTGTTACTGAATATCTTTTGAAAAGTGGAAGTAACGGAATTAGCGCAGCAACAGCTGAGGATTTGAAAGAGCATTTTGCTTGTGTGATCAAAGAATATCAAAACAGTAACTTTACTGGCTACACTTCTTATGTAAACAATGTTAGTTTTAGTGGAGATGCACTTTTGTGTACGTGCCCTTCTGGTAGTTCTAGATATCTAAAAGCTACTGTAACCTTTTACCTTTATTAAGCTCACATGAGTATTTAACTAAGGTTATTTGAGATAATCGTGAAGCCCACTTTTCGTTTGAGAAGTGGTTTTTTGTTTTCCTGAAGAATCGTGCGATAAATTCGTAGAATGAACTTGCTTGTCTAGTTAAATGAGAAGTTTTTCGAGGTGATTTACTCCAAACTTTTGAAGTGATAAGTTTCTGTAATAATTGTGCTTTTTAAGCATATCTGTTACAGAGTTGCGTGCTAAATGTGTTGAGTTGATCGAAAAAATCGTATTTTAGTTATCACTGAAAAAAATCGAGCTGTTCGATTTTAAAATTACCTTGCCCCAGCCCAACTACTATGAAAAAGTCAAAAGCACTTCTTCCTACTCCTGACTCTGACAGTGGACGAAGTTCATTTATTCCTGATTCACGTGACCGAAAGGCCACAAATGACACTCAACCTTTTATTCAGCCTACGGTTCAGCAGAACCTTCAAAAATCCACTCAGGATGATTCGTTAGAGAAGGAAGCAGAACAAGCAGCGACAAGTTTGGCGGGAGGAGAGTCTGTCGGTAAATCGGGAATTTCTACTTCTGCACCTACCAGTATTCAGCGTACTCCTTTGGAGGATCAAGATGACTTCTCGGTAGAAGAGGGTGAGAGGATAGCTACGGATAACGAGGAGTATGTCCACTTATCTGAGTTTATTGATGCTCCAGGAAGGCAGGCTTTTTCGGATTATGAAGAACTTCTTGCTTTCGCGTCGATGAAAGCACAAAATGTCGGTTTATCTGAAGGGCGCGATTACTGGTATTCGCAAGGAACACATGGGGTGGCAGTCTTCAAGCTGAATGAAGGTGAAGGTTTCTCCGATGAAGGTAAAATCTTCGTGAGTCCCGAAGGACGGTTTTTGTTAGCACATATATATAGGAGATCACTTGCGGGAAATGGTTCGGGACAAGCGCTTCGAGCATCGGGCAGTTTTGGAGATCCGCATGATATCGGAAGGATCTTCTCGCACCGAAATTCGAACTTGGTCGCTTTGCTGTCTGTCGATGGTAGAATTTATCACATGTCAAGTTATGATCGAAGTATTGTTGATCCTGAAGCAACGGATGTGGATGGATATTACGACATGGTAGACGATTATCGATCGGGCGACCTTGAGTTAACCGATCAGGATGGTCGATTGCTATACAATGCACTCATCAAATCTCAAGCGCTGGATATGTTGTCTGAGGCATATATCAGTTTGGAAGAAACGGAAGAACTCTTGGTAGAGCAACCGGCAGAGGAGATGGCGGACTACCTGCGAACGATGAAAGATCAGGAGGTGGAGTTTGATATATGGATTTCCTTATTGGAAGAAGTGGAAAACGACATGGATAGTCAGGTGAGCATTTTTGAGAACGCCGGTGTTGCGGAAGTAATGGTCTTAAATATGATTGATGGAACGAGGACGCCCGCGCATTATTATACAGCAAAGTCTCAGCTCAAGCAAGCGAAATCAGGAATAGAATCGCAAAGAGCAGCTTACCGGAGTGGAATGATTGATAAAAATCCGCTTTCAAGAATGCTGGGACCAATGCTGTATCATGTCGATCCTGATGAGTTTACGGATGATGGAGCGCTTCAGGGGGAAATGGTTGCTAAAGTTGCGGAATTGAAAGTGAAAGTGAAAACCTTCGAGAAGGAGGTGGTGAAGGGAAGTGTAGATCCGCAGGATTTATCCTCGGCAGTGGCCGAAGTCCACAGTCAACTCAATATAAAAAGTACGATGGAGTTCGCGATGAGTTCGGATCAAATGGATGAATTCAGTCAGCGGGCTGAAGAAGCAAGAAACAGACACGGAGAGGCGGGTATGGCTTATTCCTTAGGTATGACTGCCTTGGGGGCAACAGTGGGGGCGTTTAATCCAGTGTTGGGTGCGCTCATTTTCATGGGAGAACTCGGAGGTTCAGCGATGGAGTTGAAGAGTGCGTATGATTTGTATCAATTATCAGAAGGATATTACGACAAGGCTTCCGCAGTGGTAGATCCTGATGCGGCATGGACTCAATTTATGGTACAGTCGGCCTTGTTTGCATTGGAGCTTGCGCTGGAAGCTTTCCCTATTGGCTTGGATATGTATAATACATATAAGGTAAATCAGTGGTCGAATATCGCAGATGCTGCGGATGTTGTCGGTGCCGTTGATGTTCCAACAGCCGCGGTGACGCCGCCTGTGACTACTCCAAGTTCAGCTGTTCCCGAAACAACTTTCCCAAGAACACGAGGTGATGAACTGGCAGAGGCGTTGGGATACCCTGAGTTGCCAAGTCGCACCGATTATATGTGGGTGAAGGGGCCAAAGGATGTGCCTTACGTTCGAAGACGAAATTCAAATGCCCCACAAAGGTATTACGATCCTGAAACACGAACGTTCCCTACGGGATCTCCGCGTCGTTCGTCGAGTAGAAGTGGTTCTGGTTCTGTGAGTGGGCATCATCAACCAGATATCGTTCGACCAGAAAATCAGCGTAAGTACAGGGCATTATCTGAAAAAACGTCAGGCACAGGAGGAATCCAAACCATTACGGGATATAAAAACGCCGATGGTGGTGTTGTGGTAAAAATTGAAGGATGGATTCGAAATGGCATTAAACGTCTTGGCTTTGAACGAATGGGAGCCAGGGGAGTGGGAGAAATTGGATTGGACGGATATGAAAATGCGCATTTGTGGGGACCTGGTTTCGGGGATGAAGCACGAGCAGGGATTATGTATGCGCCGAGAGAACTTAATCAGGCATTTCAACGTTTAGGAATTGAACTCCGCATTCGCGATTTACGTGATTTAGGCTATGATGTTCATTTAAGTGCAACAGCTGAAGCGTATGATAAAACAACTCTAGGAGATCTCGGGTATCGATTGTATCGAGGAGAGGAAGTACTGAAGTCAGTAAAGTATGAAGTGGGAGTGTTGGATCCCCGAACAGGTGAGGTAAGACGTTTATTTGATGTTGAAATCCATGTAGATCTCCCTCCTTCGGGGCGCGTAACGACTGAGCCCATTCTTGAATTATCAGGCTACCGTGAGCTGGATTCAATATCTACGTCAAGGTAAGACTATCAGTATTTAATTCATGCAGAAGAATACGCATAAAAAAAAGTCCAAACTTTCGCTTGGACTTACTTTCGAGTTTCCTCGTAATTCTTATTGAAGTGTAAATGTAATCGGTAATCGACAACGTGCTCTTACCTTTTCACCTTTTACTTCTCCCGCTTCCCACTTAGGCATGTTACGCACCAAGCGTTTCGCTTCTCTGTTTAATTCATCTGTAATCCCTCCACGCATTACGTCTACTCCTGTAATTGAACCATCTGGCTCAACAACGAACGTTACGTAAACACGTCCTTGGTCTCCAAGCTCTCGTGCAATTTCAGGGTACTGTACGTTTTCCTGAATCCACTTTTTCATGGCTGCTGGACCTCCTGGGAATGATGCTTCAACATCTGGGAAATCGACAATCTCTGCCTTTTTCACCGGTTGAGGCTTCGGCCCTGGTGGAATTGGGGGGGGGGGGG
>PDWJ01000539.1_pt1 | contig 75067 bp, 71 predicted proteins | sample 1430881 | NCBI WGS metagenome assembly PDWJ01 (sample SAMN01162460, study PRJNA174530) | Oral metagenome, whole genome shotgun sequencing project. | biome: Marine environment; feature: Marine mammal; material: Swab sample of the gingival sulcus; isolation source: swab sample of gingival sulcus...
GCTGGCGCTGCGTTTGCTGATGGTCTCGACCTGTTCGGCGACGCCAGCGGGTGTGAATCGCTGCAGTAATTGGCGGCCTCGCAGTACCGCCAGCACCCCGAGGCCGAAACCTACTAGGAACCAGAACAGTCTCTTCACTTCTTGCCACGCCCCCTCAGTGCGCTACGAAGCCCGTAGGTGAACGCCGCCGTCTTTACCAACGGGCCACCCAGTGTTGCCGAGAAAACCTGGGAGAGCTGGGCCGCATTCTCGCTCACCACGGTGGCGTGGCCCGACACTAGGTGCAGATCCTCGGTAACCAAGCTGAGCTTGGCTAGTTCGTCGTTGGTAGCGGTCACCGTGGTCTGCAATTCCTGCAGCACCGGCACCGAGTTGTGGCCTAGGTCGCGAATAGCTAACCGCAACTCGTCCAGCGTTCGGCCGAGCTTGAGCAGCGGGACTGCCAGCAACGCAACCAGGACCACAAAGGCAATTGCGGCTATTAGGCCAGCTATCTCTCCAACAGTCATGTCATTCACTCCAATCAGGCAACGAATCCACTCTATCCGACCTAGGACGAAGATGTTCTGCCCAGGCCATCGCGCACCCGGCGCAACCGCTCGGCCACCCTAGCCTCGGCCCCGTGATCCGTGGGCCGATAGTACTCGGCCGAAGCAACTTCGGCTGGCAGGTACTCCTGGGCCACCAGCGCTTCGGGATAGTCGTGCGGGTAGCGGTAGCCGACGCCGTGGCCATAAGACTTCGCCCCCGCATAGTGCGAATCGCGCAGGTGCAGCGGCACCGGTCCGGTCTTGCCAGCGCGTACGTCACTAAAAGCCGCCTCCGTTGCCAAGTAGGCCGCGTTTGACTTCGGTGCACTAGCAACCGCGACGGTGGCGTGGCCGAGCACGATTCGGGCCTCTGGCATACCGATTAGCTGCACCGCTTGTGCTGCCGCGACGCAGGTGCTTAGCACCCCGCTGGCGGCCATACCGACGTCCTCCGAGGCGGCGATCATGAGGCGGCGAGCCACGAACCTCGGATCCTCCCCGGCATCCAGCATGCGAGCCAGCCAGTGCAGGGCCGCGTCCACATCACTGCCACGAAGTGACTTGATGAAGGCGCTGGCAATGTCGTAATGCTGATCGCCCCGGTCATACCGGCTTAGCGCGCGGTCGACTGCCTTGGCCAACAGCTCATCGTCGATCTCGCTGACATCTTGGGCGCTCGCGCCCGCTGCCGCCTGCTCCAGGTAGGTCAACGCCCGGCGGGCGTCTCCCCCGGCCAGGCGAACCAGTTGCGCCTGCGCCTGCGGGGTGAGTGTGAATTTCCCAGCGAGCCCGCGCTCATCGGCCAGCGCCCGAGCGACCAGCTTGGCAATGTCGGCATCGGTGAGCGGCTGCAGCCGCAGCAGCAGCGAGCGCGACAACAATGGCGAAATGACCGAAAACGACGGATTCTCGGTGGTGGCCGCCACCAACGTGACCAGTTGATTCTCGACTGCGGGCAGCAGCGCGTCTTGCTGGGTCTTAGAGAACCGGTGCACCTCGTCGATGAACAAAACTGTGGCCCGGCCGGCAGCGAGTTCCCGCTTGCTACGTTCCAGCTCGGCGCGCACTTCCTTTACTCCGGCGCTGACCGCGGACAGTTCCACAAAGCGGGCGCCGGACTGGCGGGAGACGATGCTGGCGATCGTGGTTTTACCAACACCTGGCGGGCCCCACAAAAACACGCTCATCGGCTGGCCCGCTACCAGCCGACGTAGCGGCGAACCCGCACCAAGCAGTTGCTGCTGGCCCACTAACTCGTCGATGGTTCGTGGCCGCATCCGCACTGCCAGCGGTGCTGCCAGGCCCTCGGCGCCGGCCAATGAGCCGGTGCGGCCAGAAGCGTTGCCGAACAGGTCGATATCCATGCGTTCCCGATTTCCTGAGATTGAAAGACCAGCCTACGATGACTAACGATGCCTGCAAACCCTGGAAACTTTTCTCGCCGGCGTCGGGTCGCGTTGATCCTCTCCCTAGGCCTGCTCACGGGCCTGGGACCGTTCACGATTGACCTCTATCTCCCGGCGTTTCCGTCGCTGACGAAAGAACTGACGCTAGCCCCGGGACAGGTGCAGCTCACTCTCGCTGCAACCATCGGTGGCTTTGCCGTTGGGCAGTTGCTGGTGGGGCCGATGAGTGATCGGCTCGGGCGGCGGTGGCCGCTGGTGGCAATGAGCGCGTTGCACGTCGGGGCAACCATGGCCGTCGCGCTGGCGCCCAACTTGGCGGTGCTAGCCGCAGTACGGCTAATCCAAGGTTTCGCGGCAGCCGGTGGTGCGGTGGTAGCGCTGGCGATGGCCCGCGACATGTTCAACGGCGCGGCGCTGCTGCGGATGCTGTCGCGGCTGGCGCTCATCTCGGGGCTGGCGCCAATCCTGGCGCCCCTGATCGGATCCTGGCTAGTTACCTTCACCGACTGGCGGGGGGTGTTCTGGTGGCTCGCCGCTTACTCACTGCTGGTGTTGCTGTTGGCCGCGCTGGTGCTCGCCGAGACCCATGCCCCGGCGGATCGAATCGCCGGCAGCTGGCGCAACCTGGCAGCCAGCTATCGCCAGGTGTTCGCAGATCGCACCTTCGTGGGAGCCCTACTAGTGCTGATGTTCTCCTTCGCCGGGCTATTCGCCTACGTTTCTAGCGTGTCCACCGTCTTCCAGGGCGGGTATGGGCTTAGCCCACAGGCCTTTGGCGGCGTGTTCGCTACTGCGTCGGTCGGCGTCTTTTTGGGCGTCCAAGTAGGCAGCCGCGTTGGTGCCCGATTCGGCTCGCCGGTGTTACTAATAGTTGGCACCGCTGGGCTGGTGCTGGCCGCGGCCTGGCTCTTGGTCACCGAATTGGCCGTTGATGCACCAGTTGCACTAGTCCCACCGATCTTTTGCTACACCTTCAGCTACGGCGCGGTTGCCCCGAACAGCAACGTGACAGCCCTGGCGAGGCACCAATCTCACGCGGGGACGGCCGCAAGCATCCTCGGTGCAGGCACGATGACGGCCGGGGCCATCGCGGCGCTGTTGGTCGGCTCGTTGCCGCTGCACGACGCTACCGCCATGGCGGGCACCATGCTCGGCAGCGGGCTGTTAGCTTCGGCTAGTCTGTGGCTGGTATTGCGTCCGCGCCAGCTACGGTTACCCACCGATTAACTCCTATCTGGCAGGCTTGAGTTCATGTTGGCTCGTTTTGAATGGACCCCCGTCACTACGCTGCTCGCGTTGGTCATCGCTTCGACGATCCTCGGCGCGGTTGCGCCGCAGCTGTTGGCCTCGCTGGCGTTAAGCCTGCCGGGCCTGTCGACAGGCGCGTTGTGGCAGCCGTTCACCTGGCCACTGGCAAACCCGCTAAGCATCTGGCTGGCAATCGATCTGCTGATGCTGTGGTTGTTCGGCAACGATCTGCTTCGTTCCATCGGCAGCGCCCGCCTCGTGCAACTGCTGGTGGGACTGTGGTTCGCGCTTACCGCTGCTTTCGTGTTGGTGCAGCTGGTATTCCCCACCGGGGAATTGCTGTTTGGGGTGGCCAAGCTGATCACGCCGATCCTGCTGCTGTGGATCGCAGAGAACCCGCTGCGCCGGATGATGTTCGGTATTCCGGCATGGGGTTTCGGCGCGTTCATCTTGGGATTCCAGACGCTATCGCTGATCTCGCAGCGGGCTTTTGCCTCACTGCTGGCCTTGCTGCTGGCGCTGGCCTTTAGCGCCGTGATCGCTCGCCGACTGGGAATGCTGACGGACTATGCCTGGCTGCCGGGCAAACCTAGCCCGGCCTCCCACCGGAAAACGCGAAAGACCGCCCGAGAACAGCGCGGCAAGCAGCACGACGAGGCCAGGCTGGACGCGCTACTGGGCAAGATCAGTTCCGAGGGCCTGCATTCCCTGTCACAGCGCGAGCGCGACGAACTGAAGAAGCTCAGTATTCGTCGCCGCAGTAACCGGTAGGCCGCGGGCTAGTTATCCTTCGCCGACTCCGGCTTGGCGTCTACCCCGGCCTCCTTGCGCTGCTGCGCACTGATCGGGGCGGGTGCCTGGGTCAGCGGATCGTAGCCGCCGCCGGACTTGGGGAACGCGATTACGTCGCGGATCGAGTCGGCGCCAGCCAGCAGCGCCACGATCCGGTCCCAGCCGAACGCGATGCCGCCGTGGGGCGGGGCGCCGTAGCTGAAGGCGTTGAGCAGGAAGCCGAACTTCTCCTGCGCCTGCTCCTCGTCTATCCCCATCACCTCGAACACGCGCTGCTGCACGTCGCGACGATGGATACGGATCGAGCCGCCGCCGATCTCGTTGCCGTTACACACTATGTCGTAGGCGTAGGCCAGCACCGAGCCAGGGTCGGCGACGAGGCTATCGAGATACTCGGGTTTAGGTGAGGTGAAGGCGTGGTGGGCCGCAGTCCACTCGCCGCCGCCGACCGCCACGTCGCCCTCTGCCCGGGCCTCCGCCGCGGGCTTGAACAGCGGCGCGTCCACGACCCAGACGAAGCTCCAGGGCTGATCCTTGGTGAGCTCCAGCCTCGAGGCGATCTCGTTGCGCACCGCGCCGAGGAGTTGCAGCGAGGTGCTGCGGGCGCCGGCAGCGAAGAAGATGCAGTCCCCAGGCTGCGCGCCGGTGGCGGCAGCCAGGCCGTCGCATTCAGTCTGCGACAGGTTCTTGGCGACCGGGCCGCCGAGTTCACCCTGGGCGTCGATGGTGACGTAGGCGAGGCCACGGGCACCGCGCTGCTTGGCCCATTCCTGCCACGCGTCGAAGGTGCGGCGGGGCTGATCGGCGCCACCAGGCATCACGATCGCGCCAACGAACGGATTCTGGAACACCCTAAACGAGGTGTCGGCGAAGTATTCGGTCAGATCGGTTAGTTCGAGGCCGAAGCGAAGGTCTGGCTTGTCGGTGCCGTACTTGGCCATGGCATCGGCGTAAGTGATCCGTGGGAACGGGGTCGACAACTCGTAGCCAGCGACCGCCCAAACCTCGGCGACGATGGCCTCGCCGAGCGCGATGACATCTTCCTGGTCGACGAAGCTCATCTCGATGTCGAGCTGGGTGAACTCGGGTTGCCGGTCGGCCCGGAAGTCCTCGTCGCGGTAGCAACGGGCGATCTGGTAGTAGCGCTCCATTCCGGCCACCATGAGCAGTTGCTTAAACAGCTGCGGCGACTGCGGCAGGGCGTACCAGGAACCGGGGGCCAGTCGGGCCGGCACCAGGAAGTCACGTGCGCCCTCGGGAGTGGATCGGGTCAGCGTCGGGGTCTCAATCTCGACGAAGTCGTGCTCGGCCAGCACCTTCCGGGCAGCCTGGTTGACCTTGGAGCGAAGCCGCAGCGCCGCAGCTTGGGCCGGGCGGCGCAGGTCAAGGTAGCGATGACGCAGCCTGGCCTCCTCGCCCACCGAGACCCGCTCGTCAATCTGGAAGGGCAGCGGTGCGCAGGTGTTCAGCACCTCCAGCTCTTGCACCGCCACTTCGATCTCGCCGGTGGCCAAGTCTGGGTTCTCGTTGCCTTCGGGGCGCTGCTCCACGATGCCGGTTACCCGCAGGCAGTATTCGTTGCGCAGATCGTGCGCGCCGGTGGCTTCCAGCAGCTCGTCCCGGATTACCACCTGTACCCGCCCGGAGGCGTCTCGCAGGTCGATGAAGGCTACGCCGCCGTGGTCTCGGCGCTTGGCCACCCAACCGGCCAAGACGACCTCGTCGCCAATGTTGCTACTGTTCAACGCCCCGGCGTCATGCGTGCGGATCAACTGCTGTTCCTTTCGTCGCGGCTGCGTAGACGGCGCAGCCCAGACTTAATGCTAGGACATTGCAGCGAAGGACACATATCGGTGGGCCTCGGCGGGCTCCCAGTTGGCCGGATCGGCCGGGGTTTGCTGCCGGCTGGCAAGATCCTTCACGGAATCGTCGTAGCCGGCGCCGAACCACACGTACGGGATGCCGCGCTTTTCGGCGTAGGTGATCTGCTTGCCGAACTTCGCCGCCTTGGGCGCGACTTCGGCTGCGATGCCGCGGCGGCGTAAGCTGGCCGCCACCTCGTTAGCGCTCCCCCGATGCGGCTCATCATCGACTGCGACCAGCACGACACTGGGGACACTGCGCGACGCGGTGATCTTGCCAGCATTGATCAGCGGGGCAAGCAGCCTAGTTACGCCGATGGAATAACCGACGCCCGGGAAGCTGACCTTGCCATCGCTGGCCAACGAGTCGTAGCGCCCGCCGGAGGCAACCGAACCTAGCGCCTCGGCGCCAGTGAGGAAGGTCTCGTAGACGGTGCCGGTGTAGTAATCGAGGCCCCGGGCGATGCTCAAGTCGACGACAGCTCGCCCGGTTGCTCCCTGGGACACTGCAGCCATCAGGTCGGCCAACTCGGCCACGCCCTGGTCGAGCAGTTCGTGGCTTACTCCTAGCGCCTTAACTTCGGCGACAAAACTCAGATCGCTGCTGTTGATGGTGGCCAACCGCAGGCAGGCCGTGATTTGGGCATCGCTCAGCCCGAGGTCGCGTCGCAGCAATTCCGCGACAGCCTCGGCGCCAATCTTGCCCAACTTGTCGATTCGTTGCAGCACTGCTGCCGGGTCAGCGATCTCCAGCCCGGCATAGAACCCTTCGGCCAATTTGCGATTGTTCAGGTGCAGCTTGACCGGCGGTATCCCAATCTCGCTTTCGAGCGCTGCGAAAACGTCCAGCGCCACCAGCGCGATCTCGGCGTCATGGTGCGCGGCCAGCGTGTTTTGCCCGATAACGTCGATGTCGGCCTGCGTGAACTCCCGGTAGCGGCCTTCCTGCGGGCGTTCGCCGCGCCAGACCTTTTGGATCTGGTAGCGCCGGAAGGGGAAGCTGAGGTGCCCGGAGCGCTCCAACACGTAGCGCGCGAACGGCACAGTTAGGTCGTAATGCAGGCCGAGCTCGGCTTTGGCGTCCGGCTCGGCGTGCAGCCGTCGTATTACGTAAATCTCTTTGTCTATTTCGCCTTTGCGGGATAGTTGCGACAGCGGTTCGACCGCCCGGGTCTCGATAGGGGCGAAGCCGTGCAGCTCGAAATGTTGCGCGAGGAGCTGCAACACCCGTGCTTCAACTAACCTGCCTTGCGGCAAGAACTCCGGGAAGCCAGAAATCGGATTTGGACGCGACATGACCTGCACTTTAGCGTGCCTGGCCACCGCAGCGTCTCAGTGAGGCCGCGAACACGATACATTGGATGCCATGACCAGCTTGACCAACGAATTTGGCCGCGTCGAAGAAGATGGCACCGTCTATGTGATCGCAGGTGACACCGAACGTGCGGTCGGCCAGGTGCCCGATGCGAGTCCCGAGGAAGCACTTGCCTTTTTCGTGCGGCGCTACGACGCGTTAGAGACCGAGGTGATGCTGCTTGAATCGCGGGTGCGCGCCGAAGCAATGTCGCCGCAGGAAGCTGGCAAAGCCATCGAACACGCCAAGGAAAACATCGCGCAGGCAAATGCAGTCGGCGATCTGGCGACCCTGACCAAGCGGCTCGAGGCGCTGGCGCAGTTGCTGCCGGAGCAGATCGAGAAACGCAAGCAGGCCAAGGCTGAGCAGGTCGCGCAGACCATCGCGGCGAAAGAAGCAATGGTGGCTGAGGCAGAGCAGCTAGCGGCCGGGGACGATTGGCGTCACGGCGCTGACCGGTTCCGGCAATTGCTCGAAGAGTGGAAGGCGTTGCCCCGGACAGATCGGGCAAGCGACAACGAACTGTGGCATCGGTTCTCCTCCGCGCGCACTACCTACACACGCCAGCGCAAGGCTTACTACACGCAGCTGGGTACTCGCCGTGACGAGGCGAAACGGCTGAAGGAAGCAATCATCGCCGAGGCTGAGCCGTTGGCGGACTCCACAGATTGGGGCGCGACCTCGGCCGCGTTTAGGGACTTGATGGCAAGGTGGAAGGCCGCCGGTAGCGCCCGCCGGGCAGACGACGAGGCGCTATGGCAGCGATTCCGCGCCATCCAGGACAAGTTCTTTGACGCCCGAACTGCGGTAAATAACGCAACCAATGCCGAACACGATGCCAACTTGGCGGCCAAGAATGAGTTGCTGGCCAAGGTACAGGCTGACCTGACAGGAGTCACCGACGTAAGTCAGGCTAAGGAGATCCATCGGCGATTCCTCGACGAATTCAACCAGCTCGGCTATGTGCCCCGCGACGCCATGCACGACCTTGACCGCCGCGTTCGCGCCGTCAATGAACAGGTGGCCGAGCTTGAGCAGGCCGAATGGCGACGCACGGATCCCGAGGCCCGCAAGCGCGCCCAGGACACGGTTGCCCTCTTCGAGGCTCAGGTGGCCAAGCTAGAGCAGGATCTGACTGCCGCAGAGGCCGCCGGGGATGACCGCAAGGTTAAGGACGCGCGCAAATCGCTGGAGACCTACAATTCCTGGCTGGAGCAGGCCCGGCTGACGCTGCAGGAGTTCACCAGCTAGCTGCCGGTCCTAAAGACGTCGTAGACGCCGGGCACCCGGCGGACGTGGCTGATGACGTGCTGCAGGTGGGTTAGATCTGGGGTCTCGAACGTGATGTGGCCGATGAATCGGCGGCTGTCGCGGGTAGTCACCGAGGCGGCAATAATCTGCACATGCTGATCGGAAAAGGCTGCGCTAATGTCCGACAGCATCCGGGCCCGGTCGATTCCCTCAATCTGCAGCGTCACCTGGAATGACCCGCTGGGAGCGTTCGCCCAGCTGACCGGCACGATCCGATCCGGCTGCGACAACAACGACTTTGAGTTGCCGCAGTCGCTGTGGTGCACCGAGACCCCGTCGCCGCGGGTGACGAAGCCGATGATTGGATCGCCGGGAAGCGGGTCACAGCAACGAGCCAGTTTGGCTGCGATCGAGGGATCGTTGTCTACCAGGATCGGCACCTCAGCGTCCGCCGGGAGCGGCTTGCGATGCTCCTTGACGACGAGATCCTCGGTTACGGTATCGCTGGTCTCATCATCGCCGCCGTGTAGCTCGATCAGCGACTGCAAGACGGTGCTAGCGCTGATGGTTCCCTCGCCTAGGGCGAGGTACAGGTTGCTGACGCTCTTTTGGCGATGGGCATGCGCCACCGCGGTGAGGTTTTCCAGGTTTAGTAGCCGCTGCATCGGCAGGCCCGTGCGGCGCAGTTGTTTTGCCAGCAGATCTTTGCCGAGATCGATGGTCTCGTCTCGGCGTTCCCGGGAAAAGTATTGCCGAATTTTTTGGCGCGCCCGGCTCGAGGCAACGAATTCCAGCCAATCCCGGCTCGGCCCGGCCTTTTCACTTTTCGAGGTAAGCACCTCGACCTTGTCGCCTTGGGTCAGCTTGGTCGATAGCGACACCAGCCGCCCATTTACCCGGGCACCGATGCAGCGGTACCCAACCTCGGTGTGCACGCTGAACGCGAAGTCGACCGGCGTCGCGCCCTTTGGCAGCGCCATGACTTCGCCTTTGGGGGTGAACACATAGATTTGGTCGGCGTTGATCTCGAAGAGCACCGAATCGAGGAACTCGCCCGGGTCCTCAGTCTCCTTGCTCATCACCCCGAGTTCATGGAAGGCACGCAGCCCCGCTGCTTCCGCGCTTACCTTGCCGCGCTGCTGTTGCTTGTACTTCCAGTGCGCGGCCACCCCGTATTCGGCTTTTCGGTGCATCTCGAAGGTGCGAATCTGGAACTCGACTGGCTCGTTGCGCTCCCCCAGCACCGTGGTATGCAACGACTGGTACATGTTGAACTTCGGGTTGGCGATGTAGTCCTTGAAGCGGCCAGGGATGGGCCGCCAGGCGCCGTGGGCCACCCCCAGCACCGCGTAGCAGTCCTTGACATCGTCGACCAGCACCCGCAGCCCAATCAGGTCGTAGATATCGTTGAAGTCGCGGCCGCGCACCGTCATCTTTTGGTAGATGCTGTAGTAGTGCTTGGGGCGGCCATAAACCGTGGCCTTGATCTTCGCCTTGCTCATTAGCTGCTGGAACTGCTCGATCAGTTCCCGCAAGTACCGTTCCCGGCCCGGCGCCTGTTGGGCGACCATGTCGGCGATCTCCTGGTACACCTTTGGCTCAATTGCCTGGAATGACAGATCCTCTAGCTCCCACTTGATGGTGTTCATGCCGAGGCGATGGGCCAACGGGGCGAAGATATTGAGAGTCTCGGTGGCCTTCTTACGTCGCTTATCCGCAGGCATGAAACCGATGGTGCGCATGTTGTGCAACCGATCAGCAAGCTTGATCACCAGTACCCGGATCTCTTCGCTGGTCGCCATGATCATCTTGCGGATGGTCTCAGCCTTGGCGGTTTCGCCATAGCTCAGCCGATCAAGCTTGGTGACACCGTCGACCATGCGAGCAACCTCGTCGGAGAAATCCTCCCGCAATTGCTCGAGGGTGTAGTCGGTGTCTTCCACGGTGTCGTGTAGCAGGGCAGCCACGATGACCGGCTCAGTCATGCCCAACTCAGCCAAAATTGTGGCAACCGCCAACGGGTGGGTGATATAAGGATCCCCAGATTGGCGGTACTGCCCTTCATGCCAATGCGCGGCGGTCAGGTAAGCCTTTTCGATGATGCCTAGGTCGGCTTTGGGGTGGGTGGCCAGGATGATGCTGAACAGTGGGTCGAGCACCGCCAACCGCTGTTTGGCGGGCGCGATCCGGGCTAGCCGCTGCCGCACCTGAAACCAAGGCTCAGAGGTCTGCTGCTTGAGTTCGCTCGTCTGATCCGCCATTGGATGATTCTAGTGGCTGTCAGACTTGGACGTGAGAATCATCGGGTGATGTGGCCGAAGCTCGCCGGACTACCACCAGCTGATCGCCTTCTTTGATCATGTCCAGGTCGTCGCTAAAGAATCGCAGAATCTGTCCGTCGCGAATCACGCTCAGCACTTGTTCAGTGGCAATGTCGTGCGGGTGCAGCCCGATTTCGGTTGGGTCGGCGAGCCGCTGGCAAATTTCGAGGCCGGTGCCGGTGGTTAGCAAATCCTGGATCACTTCGCTGAGCTGTGGGCCGGTGGCCGACAGCCCCATCAGCCTGCCAACCGTGGCTGCCGACGTAACTACCGAATCGGCACCCGAATGGCGTGCCAGCGATACGTTCTCGTGTTCGCGTACCGAGACGATCACATGAGCTTTCGGGTTTAGCTGCCGCACGGTCAACGTGGCTAGCACCGCGGTGTCGTCGCGATCGAGGCAGATGATCACCTGGTTGGCTCGATGCACCTCGGCCCGGCGCAGCAAATCGCTTCGCGTGGCGTCGCCCTGAAAACCGGCATAGCCGTCGTAGTTCGCATCATCCAGATTTACCCGGCGATCATCAATGATGACGATCTTGTCCGCCGACATGCCCTGGAGTCGCAATGTGTTTGCAGCGGAGCGTCCGGTCGTGCCATACCCGATGATGACGGCGTGATCCTGCATCCTGTTTCTCCATTCAAAGTCCCGCAGCGCACGCGTACCCTGGTTTGCCAGCACCTGCACCGTGGTGCCGACGAGCAGCACCAGGAAGCCAACCCGCATCGGGGTGATTACTATCGCGTTGAGTAGCCGAGCGTGCGGTAGCAACGGTGTGATGTCGCCGTAGCCGGTGGTAGTCATGGTCACGGTCGAGTAATAAAGTGCGTCAATAAAGCTGATGCCGTCGTTGTGGACGTTGTCCACATAGGCATCGCGGTCAAACCACACGAACGCGGTGCTGATCGCCAGCATGAGCGTCGCCAGGGCCAGCCGGATTATTAGCTCCCGGATCGGTTTTGCTCTGCCCTTAGGCAGGCTAACCATCGCTGCTGAGCTCCCATTGGGCTCAACTTGATCTGCTGCCATAGCTACTCGCTTAGAACCGCTTGCACGTCTTGGATTCCGTTGTCGTACAGCCGCTGCCGGCCACCCAAGAACCCCAGTTCTAACAGCAGACTTACTTGCACAAGATCTGCTCGCAGGCGCTTCAGTAGTTCGGCAGCAGCGATCATTGTACCGCCGGTGGCCAATACATCGTCGACGATCAACACCTTTGCTCCTGGCTTGATCGCGTCGGCGTGCACCTGGAGCGCGTCGGTACCGTACTCCAAGTCGAAGGCAATCTCGTGAATCTCCCCCGGTAGCTTGCCCGGCTTGCGGGCAGGGACAAAGCCGGCACCAAGCGCGAGCGCTACCGGCGCGGCGAGAATAAAGCCGCGGGCTTCGATGCCGAGCACTGCATCGATGTCGGCTGGGGCCGCTCGCACGATCTCCTCGATCGCGTTTTGAAACCCGATCGGCGATGCCAGCAGCGGGGTGATGTCCTTGAACGTCACCCCGGGCTTGGGGTAATCCGAGATATCCCGGATCAGCCGCGCCAGCTGTGCCTTGTCTTGCAGCATCAGTGAGCCTTTCGCTCAGCCCGTTTCTGCGCGCGTTGCCGCCGCTTTTCCAGCGCTTGGCGGTGGGCCACCTGCTCCGGATCGCGTTCCTTGATCATGGCCAGGAACGGCGTAGCGATGAAGATCGACGAATAGGCACCAGCGATCATGCCGACGAACAACGCCAACCCCAGGTCGCCCAGCGGGCCGCCGCCCAGAATCGAGCCAGCGATCAGCAGGCCGGAGACCGGCAGCACGCCGATGATGGTGGTATTAATCGATCGAATCAACACCTGGTTGATCGCCAGATTCGCAGCTTGGGAATACGTCTGCGAGCTATGGCTCACGTCCTGGACGTTCTCGCGAACCTTGTCGAAAACTACCACCGTGTCATAGAGCGAATAGCCCAAGATGGTCAGCACGCCGATCAGGGTCGCTGGGGTCACCGTGAACCCGACCAGGGCGTACACGCCGACCGTCACCACGACGTCATGGGCCAACGCCACCAGCGCCGAGACGCTCATCCGCCAGTCCCTAAACCAGGCCCAGATCAGCAGCGAGACCAGCACCAGGAAGACGACCAACGCGATCCCGGCTCGGCTGGAAACTCGTTCCCCCCAAGACGGCCCAATGGCGTTGTATGTCACCTCATCCGGGGTTGTCCCGGCGATCTCGGCGAGTTCAGTCCGCATCAACTGCGTTTCCTCTGGGGTCAGCGCCCGGGTCTGCACCCGGATAGCGCTCTCCCCCAGCGAGAACACCTGTGCCTCAAGCTCGGTGATCTCGATCTTGGAAACCGCTGAGCGTACGTCGTCAACGGTGGCGCTAGTTACTTTGGCTGGAGCCTGAAAATCAGTGCCGCCGCTGAACTCAATGCCCAGCGTCAGCCCACGCAACGTCAGCCCGAGCACCGCGATGGCGACTACGACGGCGGAGATGATGAACCAGGTGCGCCGACGCTCGATGAAATTGTACGAAAGCTTGCCGCTGTAGAGGCGGTAAGTGAGGCCAAGTTTCTTCTTCTCGCTCATCGCGCCTCCTTAGGATTGCGGGCACTCTTGCGGCTGCGGCGGCCCAACAGGGACTCCCGCGAAACACCCATGTGGCTAGCATCGAGGCCAGACAACGCATGGGCTTCGCCATAGAACTTAGTTCGGCTGAGCAGGAGCACCAGCGGATGCGTGAACATGAAGACGACGGCCAGGTCAATGAGAGTGGTCAAGCCGAGCGTGAAGGCGAAGCCCTTGACGCCGCCTTCGGCGAGGATGAATAGCACCGTGGCGCTCAACATGCTCACCACGTCTGCCACCACAATGGTAGAACGCGCCTTGACCCAGCCGGTCTGCAGCGCGGAATGTAGGCTGCGGCCCTCGCGGATCTCGTCTCGGATTCGCTCAAAGTAGATGACAAATGAATCGGCCGTGAGACCGATAGCCACGATGGCACCAGCGATTGCGGGCAGGTTCACGGCGAAGCCAACGGCTTGCCCCAACAACACCATCGCGGCATAGGTCGTGCCAGCGGCTACTAGCAGCGAGCCGACTACGGCGACGCCGAGACCCCGGTAGTAGAGGAAGGCATAGATCACCACGATAATTAGGCCGACCAAACCGGCGATCAGGCCGATCCGCAGCTGTTCGCCGCCCAACGTTGGGGAAATACTCTCGACTTGCGATGGCTCAAAGGTTAGCGGCAGCGAACCAAACCGCAGCACGTTAGCCAGCGCTGCCGCCGATTCAGGGGTGAAATTGCCGCTGATCATGGCAGAGCCACCGGGGATGGGTTCCCTAACGCTGGCCGCCTCGCGGATTTGGCCGTCGAGCACGATCGCAAACATGTTGCGCGGGTTCGGCTTGTTGACGATGTCGGTGGACAGCTCTAGCAACCGATCGGTGCCCTCGTCGTCGAAGGTGAGGGTCACCACGAACGCGGCCTGCTGATCCGGAACCCCGGAGGCGGCTTTGGTAACTCGGTCACCGGTGATGGCGACCGGGCCCAACAGGTATTTGTTCGCTTCGTCGCAGGCCACCATCGCCTGATCTAACCGATCAACGACGGCATCGCCGCACTTGAACTCGTTGAATGCCGTAATGTCGGCTGGCGTCGGTTCGTAGGCCAGCGCCTCTTTGACGCTAAGCAACTTGCCGTCCGAGTCGGCTTCCTGGGGTGCTTCGGGCAAGCCCGGCAGCTTCTCTTCAGGCTGGGTTGTCTGGCCAATTGGGGCAAGGTTGAGTACCTGCCGGAAGGTTAGCTGGGCAGTCGCGCCCACCAGTTGAACCAGATCGTCGCGCTGAATATTGGGTGCGGAAACGATGATCGTGCGATCACCGGAGGTGGCGACCGCGGCTTCGCCAACGCCAAGCCCATCGACGCGCTGCTGCATGATGTCGCGGGCAAGTTCCAGCGATTCCGGGGTTACCGTGGAGTTAGTCGCGGTCAGCGTGATGGTCATGCCACCTTGCAGGTCCAGCCCAAGCTTGGGAGTCCAGACCTGGGTGAGCCCCATGACCGCGTACATCGCGGCCATGATGGCAAGCAAAACCGAAATGACGACGCCAGGTCGCGAACGTCTAGCAGTGGTAGCCATGCACGCTACCCCTTATCCGCCGATTCGTCGGCGGCAGCATTTTCGGCGGAATCGAGTTCTTCGGCTGCGGGCGCTGCCAGCGAGTCGGCAGTGGCCTCGGCAACGTTGTCTTCCGCAGCATCTTCAGCGAACTCAAACTCTTCTTCGGTCTCGCCAACCGCGCGGGCAATCCGATCCTTGAGAATCGTGATCTCGGTGCCGGGGGCGAGCTCAACGATGGCCTGCTTCTCGCCAATATGGGTGATCGTGGCGAAAACGCCCGAGGCCAACAGCACCCGGTCCCCCTCCGCCAATGCAGCCAACTGCTCCTGGTGCTCGCGCATCCGCTTTTGCTGCGGGCGGATAACCATGAAGTACATGAGCGCGCCGAAACCGACGAGCATCAAAATGATGTCTAATCCTGCAGGCATGCTAGCCCTTCTTATCTTGGGAAAAGTGCCAACGCTCAGGATAGCCTGACCGGCGTCACGCGTCGAACAGGCTGGCGGTTGTGGGCACTGTCAGCCCCAAATGTTGCCAGCCCGCAGCCGTTACCACTCGGCCGCGTGGCGTGCGAACCAGTAGCCCCTCCCGGATCAGGAAGGGCTCGGCCACCTCAGATACTGTTTCGGCTTCCTCGCCGACGCTTAGAGCCAACGTCGACAGCCCAACCGGTCCGCCGTCGAAGAGGGTACAAAGCGCCCGCAGCACCGCCCGATCCAACCGGTCGAGCCCCAGCGTATCGACCTCATAAAGATCCAGGGCCGCCATTGCCTGTTCTCGCGCAATCCGTTCATGTCCCTTAACCTGTGCGAAGTCGCGCACTCGCCGCAGCAAGCGATTCGCGATCCGCGGCGTGCCCCGGGAACGGCGAGCGATCTCGGCTAGCGCCTCGGGATCGGCGGCCACTCCCAACTTCGCGGCGGAAGTCACCAGAATCTCGGCGATGGCGGCGTGGTCGTAGTAGTCGAGCTGGGCGGTGAAACCGAATCGGTCGCGCAGCGGCCCCGGCAGTAATCCTGCCCTGGTCGTGGCCCCCACCAGTGTGAAGGCCGGAAGCTCGATGGGAATAGCGGTAGCGCCGGGGCCTTTGCCCACTACGACATCGACTCGGTAGTCCTCCATCGCCAGGTAGAGCATTTCCTCGGCGGGCCTGGCCAGGCGGTGAATCTCGTCTATGAACAAGATTTCGCCCTCGGCGAGACCAGACAGAATCGCCGCCAGGTCCCCGGCATGGGTGATGGCGGGACCAGACGTGATCCTGGTGCCAACGCCAAGTTCAGCTCCCATGATCATGGCAAGGGTGGTTTTGCCTAGTCCGGGCGGGCCGGAGAGCAAGACGTGGTCCGGGGCAGCGCCGCGATGCGCAGCAGCTTCCAGCACCAGCGAAAGCTGTTTGCTGACTCGTGGCTGACCGGTGAACTCGGTTAGCCGCTTGGGGCGCAGTGCCGACTCAAAATCGCGCTCCTCAACCTGTGGGAAGGGATCCACGCTCGCGTCGCTCATGATTTGGCCAATGTTTGCAGGGCCGCCCGCAGCAGGCGCGCAACCGAGATGTCAGGGTCTTCCGCGGCCAGGTGGGCCACCTGATCGCATGCGCCCTTGGCGTCCTTGGCCGACCAGCCGAGCCCCTGCAGGCCATCGGTGACGGCATCCCGCCAGCGGGCGTCGGGCTGCGTGGTAGGTGCCGTGGCGGCTTGGTGCGGAAACTCGATCTTGTCTTTGAGTTCAAGGATCAGCCGCTGTGCGCTCTTCTTGCCGATGCCTGGCACCGCGCAAAGAGTGGCGGTGTCCTCGTTACTGATCGCAGCACCCAGCTCACTAGGTGAGAGCACGCTGACTACCGCTAAGGCGATCTTTGGCCCTACCCCGGAGGCGCCTTGCACCAGCTCGAAAGCGTCTCGTTGGGCAGCCGCCGCGAAGCCGTACAGCGTAAGCGAGTCCTCTCGCACGATCAGACTGGTTTGGATCTGGGCTTGTTCGCCGCTGTGCAGTGCGCTGGAGGTCTGTGGATTGGTCAGTACCCGCAACCCCAGGCCGCCTACCTCAATCACAAAACTCGCTGCGGCAACGCTTAGAATCCTGCCGCTTAGTTGCGCGATCATCGGTGCGCCTGTGCTATCGCCGCATAGCGGTTCGTGGCCGGGCCGCGCCACAGCTGGGTGATCGCCAATGCGAGTGCATCGGCCGCATCCGCCGGCTTCGGGGTTTCGCTAAGGCGCAGCACCGTCCGCACCATCGTCTGCACCTGGGCCTTGTCAGCGCGGCCAGAGCCGCTGATGGCTGCCTTTACTTCGCTTGGCGTGTGATGGCGCACCGGCAAGCCAGCGCGGGCCGCGACTAGGGCCGCGATACCGGCGGCCTGCGCGGTATCCAACACTGAGGTCCGGTTGTGTTGGGCAAAAACCCGCTCGATCGCAACGATGTCCGGCTGATACGTGTTCAGCCAATCCACCAATTCAGCTTCAAGCCGAACCAGCCGCAGGGGTGTGTCTAGATCGGTGGCGGTGCGAATGACACCGACCGCCACCAGTTGTGGCGCTCGTCCCAACTGCCCCTCGACCACGCCGACGCCGCAGCGGGTCAGGCCAGGGTCTACCCCGAGCACCCGCATTCTTAGTCGTCTCGTTCCATGGCCGCGGCAGCTGCCGCAGTAAGGCTCAGGTTGCTATAGACATTCTGGACGTCGTCGGAATCTTCTAGCGCGTCGATGATCTTGAACACCTTCTCCGCGACGTCGGCATCGTCGACCTCCTGGCTGTAGGAAGCCACGAAGGCCACCTCGGCGGAATCGTAATCCAGGCCGGCCGCCTCAATCGCCTGCCGGACCGGCACCAGGTCTGGGGTCTCGCAGCGGGCTTCCCAGGACTCGCCTTCGTCGCTAACCTCCTCTAGCCCGGCGTCTAGTGCGGCCTCCAGCACGTCGTCTTCTTCCAAGGTGCGCTCACCTTGCTGCTTAGACACCACCACAACGCCTTTGCGTTCGAAGATCCGCTGGACGGAGCCGACATCGGCCATCGTGCCGCCGCTGCGTTGCACGGCAACTCGCACATCCGATGCGCTGCGGTTGCGGTTGTCGGTGAGGCATTCGATCAGGATCGCGACCCCAGCCGGCCCGTAGGCCTCATACATGATGGTTTCGTAGTCGGCACCGCCGGATTCGGCGCCAGAGCCGCGCTTGATCGCGCGCTCGATGTTGTCGTTTGGTACCGAGGACTTCTTCGCCTTTTGGATGGCGTCATACAAGGTTGGGTTACCAGCCGGATCGCCGCCGCCGACGCGAGCTGCAACCTCAATATTCTTGATGAGCTTGGCAAATAGCTTCCCACGCTTGGCGTCAATCGCCGCCTTTTTGTGCTTGGTGGTCGCCCATTTCGAGTGGCCTGACATTGGTTACCCTTCGCCTGTTTTCTTCGCTTGTGCTTGGCAGATCATATCTCGCCGTGAGGGTTTCAGTCTCGCCAGACGCGCTGCTTAGCCTGCGCTGGCCCGGGGGCTGACTGTTCCCAGAGCCGCTGCCAGCGCGGCAGGCTTTGCACCACAGGGGTCTCAGCCTGGCCTTGCAGCGTCGCCCACCAAGACAGCTCGCCGCGGCTGCGTAGCTCAGTCAGACTGGAATGCACCTCGTCGAGCATCTCCGCCGCAGACTTGCCGCGCGGATGAATCGCCGCACCGAAGCGCACGCTTACCCGCGGCCTGGTTCGCAATGACAGCCGTTGCAGCTCCCGCAGTTTGAATCCACCCAGCACCACTACCGGCACCACCGGGGCCCCATACACATTGGCGAGCTCGACGGCTGCGGCCGCGTAGCTTTTCGCGTCGTCCCTTGCTTGCAATACTGCGACGCTGCGGCCCGCCTGCAGCGCCCGGTCGTGGCGATGGCTGGTGGTGCGCAGCCGCTTGGGCAACACCAGGCGTAACAGCTGCCAGTCCAGCGACCCGGTTTCAGAAAGCACGAAAATGGCTGGCAAACTCAATCCCTGCAAAGCTGCCGGCCCGTTGGTGTGCAGTTCGACGCGCCAGGCCAGCAGGCTCGCCATATCTGGGGCCGCCGGAATGTCGCTACGGTTCAGTCGCCAGCGCACGATCCGGCCCTCGCGTGGCACGTCGGCTGGGCGGCGGCGCAGCAACCCGAAGCCGCTGCCAGCGAACGCCCAAAGATCACCGAACAGCGTGATCCGCCGCCGGGGCGGCTTCGACTCAGCCCACGGCGCCACGCTGCGGCTCACGGTGTCACCCCGACTGCCCGACCTGGGCTGTGCAGATAGGTGATTTGAGGGCTGCGCCCGACTTTGTCGGCTGCGATCTCCAACGCATCGAGGTAGGTGCTGGCTACCCGATGCCCGAGCTTCTCCGCAACGCCACGATCAGCTGCCACCCAGATCAGCTCGGCGATGGTGGTACTGGCTTGGGCGATCGCGTACCACTGATGAAACACGTGCAGCGGGTGGAATGCCCCATGGTCGCGGTATAGCTTGCGGTACCACGTGTCGTGCATCGCGGTCGCTTCGTGGCTGTCCTTGATCTGCTGCGGCTCGAGCGTTTCGGGCAATACCGTATTCAGGAAGTCGTCGCTGGGTACCCGGGCGCGATTGGCGTCATTCCTGGTGAGCGGATGGAACCCAATGACCACGCAGTCCTTGCGGCCGAAACTACCTGCTTCGTGCGAGGTGACCTGTTCGACCAGCACCTGGTGGGCCGCGCCGATCGGTGAGCCAATCGCGTAGGCGGCATCGATCTCTTGGCCCCAAGCCGAGCTGACTACCACGTCAGCCGTTGGCTGGATCGCGACCGCGTTGGCGGTGCGCCACACCTGCTGTGCCTGGGTCAGCACTGGAGTGGGGTGGCCTGCGGCGACATCGAGCACCGCGTAATCAGCCAGAGTGCTCACCAGCCTGCCCTGCGCCGAGTCGGGCAACAGCGCGGCGAGTTGCCGGATGGTCGCAAAGTTGGCTTGCGAGCCTGCCTGCCAGCGCCATTCGCGACGGCTGAGGAAATTCATGCCATGGGTGAATAATGGTTGGCCAAGTGTCGCCTGCAGGTGGAAGTGGCGTCTGCCAGCCAAGACGAGTTCCTGGACGGCAGCCCGCCGAGCTGCCGTGGCGCCAAGACCGCGGCAGGCGTTTATCGTCTCGTCGTCACAAAGGCCAAGCCAGGAGCAGTCGCTGTACCCGGGGCCGGTCTGCAGCCCGATGGAGACCACCACGTCCGCCGCCGCGACCTGCGCATTAATCCGAACCTCATGGCCTTCGACGCTGCCCACCGACACCAGGTCGGCAGCTGTTACGTCGTGACTTGCGATCAACTCGTCGGGCAGGAACGACATGGCTACCCGGTCGCCCAACACCTGGCCAACTCGGGCCGGCGACCAGCGCGGCCGCAGTCCAGCGGTGGTCACGATGTGCACATCAGCCACACCTGCCCGGGCAGCGGTCTCAAGCACCAGCTCGATCATGTTTCGCCGAGCATCGAAACGAGCCGCTGGCAGCGGTGTCCCTTCGTCCACGACGACCACCGCCAGCTTCGTCTCCGGCTGCAGCAGATTCGCCAGCGGCTCGGATTCCAACGGAGCAGCCAAGGCGTGCTGAATCAACCCGACTGGATCAGTAGAAGCGGTTGCTTCGGCGGGATAGACCACCTGTGTGCCGGGGCTGAAGCGAGTCAACCGCGGATACGCGCCTGCCAAGGTCAGCAGCGGCGGGCTCTTCGGCCCAATCTCCAAGACAAAACCCGGGCGAGTCATGGCGTGGCTTCTTCGTACTCGGCCCAGTCAATGATCGACCAGCCGGACTTGCGTGCTTCCCGCATCAACGCCACATCGGGGTTCACGATGACGGGGTTGCCCACGGCGCTGAGCATGGGAAGGTCTACGTGGCTATCGGCGTAGGCGTACGAGTGGTCGAGTGAGAGGCCATGCTGGGCCGCAAAATGCCGTAGCCAGGCCTTGCGTGACTCCCCCACCATCGGTGGGCCTGCCAGGAACCCGGTGCATACCCCGTTATCGTCGGTGACCAGATCAGCCGCGATGATGTGATCAAACAGTCCCTCGAACGGGCGGGTCAGTGGCCTGATCTCGCCGGTCAACAAGACTGTGGTGTGACCTGCGTCGCGATGCTCGCGGATGCGGCGCAGCGCGCCGGGTGCGGTGCGTTCCAAAATCTTGGTTGCTAGCTCCTCATCGACTAGGCGCTCCAATTCGCGCAAGTTCGCCCCGGCATAGCGACGATAGAACCGACGCAGGAACACGCCTCGATCCTTGCGTTCGGCGCTAATGTAGTTCGGCAGCTGGGCGGCGACCCGCAGCAACTCCACCAACCGTTCGATCGGCCCCAGTTCCCGAAGCTTGCCCCACAGGTAAGCCTCGATGACGTTAGTGCGGGCGATCGTGCCGTTCAGGTCGAATACCGCGATTGCGTTCGCGGGTGCGGTCTCGCTGATGGCTTTGAAGGTGCGGGCGCGCTGACCGCGACGTTTCCGGCTGGCCTCCAGTCGTTTCATGGGATCCGTGATCGCGGGGATATGGACCTCTTGCATGTAGTGCCGCCACTCGAAACTTGCGGTGTCGAAGCTGAACTTTGCGACGTCATCGGGGTGCAGCGACCGATGCAGCGCCAGGGTGCAGTCGTCGACGAAGTGCAGTTCTGAGTGCAGATACTCGCTGTAGAGCGTGAGGTACTTGTTTAGGAAGTTCAGCCTGCGGGTAGTCCGATCCAGGTTGCGGGCGAAGGCCAGGGTGCGTTTGCTGCGGGGCACATAGCTCAACAGCTGGTTGCCGATTCTGGTGGCCTTTTCGGCAAACCAAAGCTTACGTTCAAGCGGCTCAGCGCCGGGGAACTTCCACTCGGGCAAATCGGCAGCAGCTTGGCCATCGGAGTAAGGATGCTGCTGGAAATATCCGCGAACGTGCTCGTAGATCTCGCGGAACGTCAAGGGATTCCGGGCGCCGGAATTAGAGTGATAGAACTCCGGCTGGCCAACCTCGGGCTTGGTAGCCGCGACCGCAATGATCGTATTCACCACCAAATCGCATGGCACGATATCGATGACGGCGTCGGGTGAGGCCGGGAACTCCGGCAGCTGCCCCTTGCCGTAGGCCAGGATGATCGGATCGGCCATCTTGAACCCCTCGATCCAACCGGGGAAGGGATCCTTGAGTGACGATTCCACGATGGCCGGGCGCACCACCGAGACCCGGAAGTCCTTCCCGGCCTCCACGACAACGCGCTCCGCCATCGCCTTGGCGAACGTGTAGGCGTCGGTCCAGCCCAGTGAGCGGGCTCGTTCGGTGCCAGCGACCACCATCTCGTGATCCACCCATTCCTGCCGACGGCGTTCGATATCGGCGGCAGTGGTCAAGAACCCGGCCCGACGGTGCTGCAACTCCGCCTGCTTGCGAAGCAGGGTTAGCTGTTCGGAGCTGCGAGACCGCGCCTCGACATGCTCGCGCATTGCTTGGGCCGCAGCGGCTTCGATTCGGTAGTCCACGTCGTGTTCTTGTTCGGCCTCCGGGATCGGGCCACGGCGTCTGCCGGCGGTGTACGCGGTAGAGACATGGACGTAGTGCGGCACCTTGATCAGGTCGCCGGCCTCGTTTGAACAGGCTTCCCGCAGCCTGGCCAGCAACGCTTTGGTACCGGTCACGTTGGTCGCGAAGGCTTTGTCCAGCGGCGGATCGAAGGAAACGTCGCCGGCGCAGTGGATCAAGATATCGAGGTCGCTAGGCAGCTTGGGCACGCTAGGCAGATCGCCCTCGACCACCTCGACGCGGTCAGCCATTAACTCGGCCACGCCACCGGCTTGGGCTACCAGGTCGGCGAAGATTTTCTTGTTCAGCACGCCCCGCACCCGATCGGTTGCCGACGAAGCGCCTTTGGGACGTACCAGCAGCGCGGTCTTGGCGTCTGGCACGTCGGTCAGGATCTTCCACAGCAACTGCTCGCCGATGAAACCGGTTACGCCGGTAAGCACGATCTTCTTGCCAGCCAGCAGCTCGGTGATCCGGCCTTGCAGCAGCGGCGGTTGATGGACTGGCGCCTGCGCCGTGGCGCGGTCTTGGGTTTGGTTTTCAGGCATTGCTACCTCCAGCGATCTTGAGAGCATCGGTCAGCGTAAAAGAATTGGTATAGAGGGCGGTGCCGATGATTACGCCCTCGATTCGGTCTAGTTCGCGCAGCGCGGCAATATCTGCCAGTGAGGAGACCCCGCCGGAGGCGACGATGGCCGCGCTCGTGGCCTGGCCGACCTGTTGCAGCAGCTGCAGATTCGGGCCGGTTAACGTGCCGTCGGCTTGTACGTCGGTGACGACGAAGCGGCGGCAACCGGCCTCGCTGAGGCGCTGCACGGCTTCGCGCCACGGCCCCGCGGACATAGTCCAGCCACGGCTCGCCAACACTTCGCCGCGTACGTCTAAGCCGATGGCGATCTGTTCGGGGTAGCGCGCCAGCAGCTGCGCGGTCCACAGCGGGTTCTCGATTGCGGCGGTACCGAGGTTGAGCCGGGTAGCCCCGGCGGCCAGCGCCCGCTCGGCGGCGACCTCGTCGCGGATCCCGCCGGAAACCTCAACCGAAATACCTACCGCATCGACCAGGCGTTTGATGACCTCGACGTTGTTGCCGCGGCCAAAGGCGGCGTCTAAGTCGACGACATGCAGCCAGGTTGCCCCTTGCTGTTGCCACTGCAAGGCCAATTCGATCGGATCGCCGAAGTCTTGTTTGGTCTCGGCGACGCCCTGAACGAGCTGCACCGCGCGGCCAGCGATCACATCGACAGCAGGCAATAGCTGAATAGGCTTCACAACCGTTGAGCCTATCGGATCAGCCAAGCGATAGTTGCAGCCAGTTGCGCAGTAGCCTTACCCCTGCGCGGCCGCTCTTCTCGGGGTGGAACTGGGTCGAGCAGATCGGCCCGTGTTCCACTGCAGCCACGAAGCGGCAGGACTCATGGCTGGCATAGTGAGCACCCGCAGCGGCTGTCACCGCGAACGAGTGCACAAAGTAGAACAGCTCGGCCGAAACGCCCTGGAACAGTCGGGAATCGGGCTGGACCTCGATACGGTTCCAGCCCATGTGCGGCAGCCGTCGCGCCTCGAGCTGAGCTACCGTGCCGGGGAACACGCCCAGGCCGGGCGTGACACTGCCATGCTCGGCGCCAGCTGCAAACAGCACCTGGTGCCCGACGCAGATGCCAAGCAGCGGCTTCGCGGCAGCCACCCAAGACAACACCAGGTCAGCCCCGCAACCGCGTTGCAGCCCGGCTATGCAACTGGCAAAGGCCCCTACCCCGGGCACGACCAGTCGGTCGCAGCGCGATAGCTCGGCTGTGGAATCGCTGACTACCACGTCCGCCCCGGCCGCCACTAAGGCTCGGCTGACGGAGTGCAGGTTGCCTGAACCGTAGTCCAGGATGCCGACGCGGCTCAGAGCGATCCTTTGGTACTCGGAATGTCGTCGTGGCGTGGATCCGGCTCGATTGCGGCGCGTAAGGCCCGGGCCAACGCCTTGTACTGTGCCTCGGCGATGTGGTGCGGATCCATCCCAGCGAGCACGCGCAGGTGGATGCAGATGCCGGCGTTGAAGGCCAGCGTTTCCATCACGTGCCTGGTCAACGCACCGCAATAAGCCACACCGGAGCCACCGATCATGGCGGTCACCTGTGATGCTGGCTCGCCTTGGCACACCGCATATGGGCGGCCTGCGACGTCCACGACGCACTGCGCCAACGCTTCGTCTAGCGGGATCATGGCGTCGCCGAAGCGGCGAATGCCGCGCTTGTCGCCCAGCGCTTGCCGCAGGGCTTGGCCGATAACGATGGCCGTGTCCTCAACGGTGTGGTGCGCGTCGATGTGCAGGTCGCCGTTGGCCGTCACTTCCAGATCGATCAGCGAGTGCTTGGCTAGTGCGGTCAGCATGTGGTCGTAGAACCCGACCCCGGTCTCGATTCGGGCGATCCCGGTTCCGTCCAGGTCGAGCGAAACGCTCACCTTGGACTCGCTGGTTTCCCGCCGCAGCGTCGCTTTCCTACTCATGTAGCCCGCCTTTCTGGATTGAGCTCAACCAGCGCCTGTTTCAATAGTTCCATTTCGTCGGCTGTACCAACCGTGGCACGAAGATAGCCTTCCGGGCCAGTCTCGCGGATCAAAATGCCGCGCTCCAGTAGGCCAAGCCAGACGGCATGGCGGTCGCCGAACCGGCCGAACAGCACGAAATTTGCGCCAGAGTCTAAAGCGTGGAATCCCGCCGAGCGTAGCCAGGCGGTGAACTCGCGCAACCGGTCGGATATTTCCTGCACCCGAGCCAGCAACTCGTCGGCGTGCTCGATGGCCACCTGGGCAACCACCTGGGTCTGCAAACTCAGGTGGTACGGCAATCGCACGACGCGACAGACATCGACGATCTGCGGCGATGCCACCAGGTAACCGAGCCGACCGCCGGACATCGCGAAGGCTTTGCTCATCGTGCGACTTACAATCAGGTTGTCGTGGCGTGGCAGCAGCGTAATCGCGCTGGGCTGGTTGGCGAACTCCTGGTAGGCCTCATCGACGACGATCAGCGTGCTGGTGGTTGCGCAGATCTCGTCGATGGTGGTCAGCGGCAGCACGGTGCCGGTGGGGTTGTTGGGGTTTGCCAGCAGCACCACGCTGGGCTGGTGGGCCTCGATAGCGGCCAGTACCGTCTGCGCAGAAACGCTGAAATCGGCCTCCCGGGGCAACTCCACATAATCGGTCAGGGTATTGCGGGCGTACTCGGGATACATCGAATACGTCGGCCCGAAGGTCAACACCGTGCGTGCCGGGCCACCGAAGGCAGTCAACAGCTGCGTCATGATCTCGTTGGACCCGTTCGCTGGCCACACCTGCTCAGGGGTGATGCCGTGGCCTAGGTAGCCAGCCAACGCCGTCCGTAACCCCATGGCCTCCCGGTCTGGGTAGCGGTTTAGGTCGCGCGCGGCCTCGCTTAGCCGCTGCCCCAACTCCTCACACAGCGCTGCACTGGGCGGGTATGGGTTTTCGTTGACGTTAAGTCGAACCGCCACGTCCAGCTGTGGTGCGCCATATGGCTCCATCCCGATCAGGTCTGGGCGCAGCGGCAGCCGATCAAGCTTCATGGCTGTTCCGTACCGCGATTGCAGCTGCGTGGGCGGGCAGGTTCTCTGCTGCCGCGAAGTGCTGGATGCCTTCGGCGATCTGCGCAAGCGCGGCGGCGTCGTAGTCGATGACGTGCACGAAGCGCAGGAAACTGCGCACGGTCAGCCCTGAGGAAAAGCGGGCAGCCCCCGAGGTCGGCAACACATGGGTGGAACCGGCCGAATAGTCCCCCAGACTCACCGGCGAATGCGGCCCGACAAAGATCGCTCCGGCGTTTCGTACCTGCTGGGCCAACTGTGCCGCGTTACGGGTGTGAATCTCCAGGTGTTCAGCGGCGTAGGCGTCGACGACTTCGCGGCCTTGCGCCAGGTCTCGCACCAAGATGGCGGCCGACTGCGGGCCGCTCAGCGCCGTGGCGACCCGTTCCCGGTGCTTGGTGGCAGCCACCTGTTCGGCCAGTTCGTGGTTGACCTGCGTAATCAATCCAGCCGAGTCGGTAACCAAGATGGAGCCAGCCATCGGGTCGTGCTCGGCCTGGGAGATCAGATCGGCGGCCACCAGCTTGGCCTGGGCAGTGTCGTCGGCAAGAATGGCGATCTCGGTGGGGCCAGCCTCGGAATCGATGCCGACCACGCCTCGTAGCGCACGCTTGGCCGCCACCACGTAGATGTTGCCGGGGCCAGTAACCAGCGAGACTGGCTCGCACAAGTCAGACACCCCATACGCAAACATGGCTATCGCCTGGGCGCCGCCAACCGCATACACCTCGTCAATTCCCAACAGGTGGCACAGCGCCAGGATCGACGGATGCGGCCAGCCATCGAATTCGGCTTGCGGCGGCGAAGCCACCGCGATGCTGCCAACCCCCGCGGCCTGGGCCGGTACTGCATTCATGATCACGCTGGAAGCAAGCGGGGCAAGACCTCCTGGCACGTACAGCCCGACCCTCTCCACCGGAATGCTGCGAAGCCCTACGTGAGCGCCGGGCGCCAATTCAACCGGCGGCGAGTCAGGGAGCGACTCCAGTTGTGCCGCGACCAATCGTCGCCGAGCAATGGCCACCTCAAAGGAATCCCGCAGCCGCGGATCTAGCTCGGCAAAGCAACGCTGCAGCAGTTCCGCCGGAACCCGCACGCTGGCTGGCGAGCAGCCATCGAATTGTTGGCTGAATCGTTGCAGGGCGGCCAGCCCCTCGACCCGCACCGCATCACAGATCGGTTTCACCTGCGAAACGGCGCTGGCAACGTCAAACTCGGCGCGTGGCAGCGCCGCGTGATAGTCGCTCAGCCCGGTAAAGTCACAAGTTCTCAACATCGGCTGCCACTTTATCCTCACCCAGCTCGTGCGGCGTCTCCGGCCACACTGCGGAAAACAACATCAGCGGAATCACGGCGGCAAATGGGGCAACCAGCAAGGCTGACCAGGCGCTCAATTGCAGGTCAATGGCGACGGTATCCCCAGGGCTAGCCAAGGCTAGGCGCTCATGAAAATCAGCGGGCGATAACGCCAAGCCCAATTGCCAGCACAGCACACTTAATAGTGTCGCCATTGCCAGCGTCAGGATGAACAGCCACCAGCCGGCGTTGCGGAACCACAACCACGCCAGCACGCCGATGAACAGGCCGCCGACAGCGGTGAGCAAAACGAAGAGCGCATCAGCCGCGAAAACCGATGCCAAGCCATTTTCACTTTGCACCGCAGTGAGCTGCTCGGTGACGACATAGCCGGGCCGGAAGCTCGCGAAGGCCCAAATGACAGCTGAGCTGCCGCCCGCCGCGGCGGTGGCGGCAACTAGCCACAGCAGCCGCCACTGCACCCCAACGCCCAATCGCCAGTTTGCTGACTTCACGAATCGCGACATGGCTATTGCCTTTCCACCCGGACTGCGGCTGCGCCAAGTAACACCTTCAGATCTGCAAACAGCCCCGACTCAGCGTGGACCCGGTACGCATCCCCCAGGTTAAACGCCGTAACGCGATCCTCGCTGCTAACCCGCAGATGGACCTCGCTGCGGCCGGGGTGACCGGTTAAGACGTTCTTCAGGCTGGAGATCACGTTAGGGGTACAGCGGGCGGCCGGCAGCGACAAGATCACCGTAACGTTGTCATCGCCTGGCGCATTGGCGCTGGTTTGGCGAATCTCGCGGGCACGCATCCGCACCCGATCTTCGGTAGCGTCCACATCGCCGATGATGGTTACCAGGGTGTCGGGCTGCAGGAAGTCCGCGACCTGGTCGTAGGTCTGAGTAAAGATCAAGACTTCAATGGAGTTGACCAGGTCTTCCAAGGTCACCACGGCATAGATTTTGCCGCTCTTATTGATCTTGCGTTGCACTGACGTGATCAAACCACACACTGAAGTGCGCCCACGGTAACCATCAGGCATGCTCAACTCGGTGACGCTGTGCTGCCCGTTGGCCTTGATCACGTGCTCCAGCCCGTTCAATGGGTGATCCGAGACGTAAAGTCCGAGCATTTCTCGCTCAAATGCGAGTTTCACCCGCCGCTCCCACTCGGCAACCTCGGGAACCTCGACGCGGAACAGCTGAGTTGACTGGGTGCCACCGTCCATCGCGAACAGATCGTCCTGCCCGTTGGCGGCGTTGCGCTTCACGTCAATCACGCCGTCGACTGCCTCCTCGAACACCGCCATCAAGCCTTGCCTGGTGTGGCCGAGCTCGTCGAAGGCACCCGCCTTGATCAGCGACTCGATTAGCCGCCGATTGCAGATCGGCAACGGCGCCTTGTCCAGGAAGTCGGAAAAGCTCTTAGCCGGGCCAACCTTTTCACGTTCGGCCACCCATGCAGTAACGGCCTTGTCGCCTACATTACGAACCGCGCCCAACCCGAACCGGATATCGTCGCCGACGGCGGTAAAGGCTAGTTCCGAGGAGTTCACGTCGGGCGGCAACACCCGGATCCCCAAGTGCCGACATTCCGCCAAGTAAAGCGCCGACTTATCCTTATCGTCGCGCACTGATTGCAGCAGGGCCGCCATGTACTCGGTCGGATAGTTCGCTTTCAAGTACGCGGTCCAATAGGAGACCACGCCATAGGCGGCAGAGTGCGCCTTGTTGAAGGCGTACTTGGAGAAGGGCAGCAGCACATCCCACAACGTCTTGGTCGCATTCTCGGAGAAGCCACGTTCGGTCATCCCGGCCGAAAAGACCTCGAACTGGGCCTCCAACTCTTTGGTTTTTTTCTTGCCCATGACTCGGCGCAGCACGTCAGCGCCGCCCAGCGAATAGCCAGCCAGCTGCTGCGCGATTGCCATTACTTGCTCCTGGTAAACGATCAGCCCGTAGGTCTCGCTCAGGATTGGATCCAGCGCTTCTGCCAACTCCGGGTGCAGCGGCTGCACCGACTCGCGGCCGGTCTTGCGTCGGGCGTACTTGTTGTGTGAGTCCGCCCCCATCGGGCCTGGGCGGTAGAGCGCACCTACGGCGGAGATGTCTGCGAAGCAGTCGGGCTTCATGGAGCGAAGCAGCTGGCGCATCGCCGCTCCGTCGAGCTGGAAGACGCCCAGCGTGTCGCCGGCGGCAAGCAGTTCGTAGGTCTTGGAGTCGTCCAGCGAAAGCGAATCCAGATCGACGTCTACCCCGCGGTTGCGTTTGATGTTTTGCACCGCGTCATCAACGACGGTGAGGTTTCGCAACCCGAGGAAGTCCATCTTGATCAGCCCGAGGGACTCACAGCTGTGATAGTCGAACTGGGTGATGATGGCGCCATCCGCCTCGCGCTTCATCAGCGGAATAACGTCCATCAGCGTTTCGGCTGACATGATTACCCCGGCGGCATGGACGCCCCACTGCCGCTTCAGCCCCTCGATGCCCCTGGCGGTATCCACCACGGTGCGAACCTCGGCCTCCCGGTCATACAGTTCGCGAAACTCCACGCCTTCGGAGTACCGCTCATGGGATTTATCGAAGATCTCGCTTAGGGTCACTCCCTCGCCTTGCACGTCCGGCGGCACGGCCTTGCTGATCCGCTCCCCCAACGAGTAGTCCATGTCGAGCACCCGGGCGGCGTCCTTCACCGCGGCCTTCGCCTTAATCGTGTTGTACGTGACGATTTGGGCCACCTTGTCGCTGCCGTACTTGTCGCTGACGTACCTGATGACCTCGCCGCGACGACGATCGTCGAAGTCAATGTCGAAGTCGGGCAGCGAGACGCGCTCGGGGTTCAAGAATCGCTCGAACAGCAGGCCATGCTCCAGCGGATCCAGATCAGTGATGCGCATCGCATAAGCACAAATCGAGCCGGCTCCGGAGCCCCGCCCTGGGCCAACTCGGATCCCCTCTTTCTTCGCCCAGTTGATGAAGTCGGCCACGACCAGGAAGTAGCCCGAATACTTCATCGAGGTGATCGTCTTGATCTCGAAATTGGCCCGTTCCCGGATTTCATCGGTGATGCCGCGGGGATAGCGCTCGCGCAGCCCGCGCTCCACCTCCGCGATGAACCAGGACTCTTCGTCGTAGCCATCGGGGCAATCGAACCTCGGCATGTACGCGCCCAGGCTCTCGGTGAAGTCGATCTCCACCCGATCGGCAATCTCCAGCGTGTTGTCGCAAGCCTCGGGTAGCTCAGCAAACAGGCTGCGCATCTCTGCAGCGCTCTTCAGGTAGTAGCCCTGGCCATCGAAGCGAAAGCGATTCTCCTGCGCCTTACGCGAGCCAGACGACACACACAACAGGGTGTCTTGGGCGTCCGCATCATCGGCGTGGACGTAGTGCAGATCATTGGTGGCAACCAACGGCAACGAAAGATCCTTGGCTAGCCGCAGCAGGTCCTTGCGCACCCGGCGCTCGATCTCCAAGCCATGATCCATCAGCTCGATGTAGAAGTTGCCCTGACCGAAGATGTCAACGAACTCACCCGCGGCCTGCCGCGCGTTCTCGTATTGCCCAAGCCGCAAAAAGGTTTGGATCTCGCCGGAGGGACAACCCGAGGTGCCGATCAACCCGTTGCCGTAGGTCTGCAGCAGTTCCCGGTCGGCGCGCGGCTTGTAAAAGAAGCCTTCGAGCGAGCTGCGGGTACTGAGCTTGAACAGATTGTGCATGCCAGCCGTGTTCTGGGCCCACAAGGTCATGTGGGTGTAGGCACCCTTGCTGGCCACATCGTCGCCGGTGCCGTCGCCGAACTGGACCCGTTTGCGTTCGCTGCGGTGGGTCCGCGGCGTGAGATATGCCTCTAGTCCGATCACCGGCTTCACATCGAATTCCTTGCTGGCCGCGTAGAACTCATACGCCCCGAACATGTTGCCGTGATCCGTGATTCCCAGCGCAGGCATCCCTTGGGCTTGCGCGGCAGCAAACAGCTCTTTGATCCGTGCCGCACCGTCCAGCATCGAAAAGTCAGTGTGGCAGTGCAGATGCGCGAAGTTCTCGGCCAACCCAATCTCCTTCTTATCGTTGCACCAGACTAGTCGGTGCTGCTGCCAAACTGTTTCAGCACGCGGCTGCCGCAGACCATACCGGGGTGAGCCCGGCAAAGCTCACTGCTCTTGGGACAAGATCACCTCGGCGAAGCAAGACCGGCTCCCGGTGTGACAAGCCGGCCCCACCTGGTCGATCTCTACCAGTAGCGCGTCGCGGTCGCAGTCGGCACGAACGCTGCGCACGTGCTGCACGTGCCCAGAGGTTTCACCTTTAACCCACAGCTGTTGGCGGCTGCGAGAATAGTAGGTGCCGCGGCGGGTCTGCAGCGTCGCTGCCAGCGCCTCCCGGTTCATCCAGGCCAACATCAGCACCTGGCCAGTCTCGGCGTCCTGCGCGATCGCAGGTAGTAGCCCTGCCTCATTCCACCGCAACTGCTCAACCATCGATGCGTCCATCAAACTAGCTCAGCTTTTCCAAGATCAGTTCCCGAACCTTCGCGGCATCAGCCTGCCCACCCATTGCGCGCATTACCTGCCCAATCAACGCACCGGCGGCCTGCTGCTTGCCGCCACGGATCTTGTCCGCCACCTCCGGGTTCGCCTCGATGGCGGCGTCCACGGCTGCTGACAACGCCGCCACATCGGAGACCACGACCAAGCCCTTGGCGGCTACGATGTCCGCCGGTTCGCCCTCACCGGCCAGTACCGCATCGAATACCTGACGGGCGATGCGATCAGTGATCTTGCCGTCGTCTATCAGCTGTTGCACCTCGGCCACTTGCGCGGGCGTGATCGCCAGCTCGCTCAGCTCGATGTCTTGTTCGTTCGCCCGGCGGGCCAGTTCGCTGACCCACCACTTGCGGGCGGCCTGCGGGGCGGCTCCTGCCGCCACCGTCGCGTCGATCAGATCAAGGGCGCCAGCGGCCACGACGTTGGCAAGTTCAGCGTCGCTCAAGTTCCAATCCTGCTGCAGTCGACGCCGGCGCAAGGCCGGCGGTTCCGGCAGCGTGGCCCGCAGCCGCTCCACCCATTCTGCGCTTGGGGCGATGGGCACTAAGTCCGGCTCGGCGAAGTAGCGGTAATCCTCGGCTTCCTCCTTGCTGCGGCCTGGGCTGGTGGTGCCGTCGGCCTCGTTGAAGTGCCGGGTTTCTTGTTTCACTCGCTGGCCAGCATCCAATAGCGCCGCCTGGCGGCGCATCTCGTAGCGCACGGCCCGCTCCAGGGTGCGCAGCGAGTTCACGTTCTTGGTTTCGGTGCGGGTGCCGAGCTCGCTGGCACCAATCGGCATCAGCGAGACGTTGACGTCGCAGCGCAGCGAGCCTTGTTCCATCCGCACATCCGAGACTTCCAGTGAGCGCAGCAGATCGCGCAGATAGGCGACGTAGGCCCGGGCTACCGCTGGGGCGTTGGCACCGGTGCCGCGAATCGGCTTGGTCACGATCTCGATCAGCGGCACCCCAGCGCGGTTGTAGTCCAGCAGCGAGTACTGGGCGCCGTGGATCCGGCCGCTGCCGCCAACGTGCAGCGACTTGCCGGTGTCCTCCTCCATGTGCGCGCGCTCGATCTCGACCGTGACGCTCTCGCCTGCCACGTCGAGTTCCACCTGGCCGTCGAAGGCGATCGGCTCGTCATACTGCGAGGTCTGAAAGTTCTTCGGCATGTCGGGATAGAAGTAGTTTTTGCGGGCCATCCGCGACCAGGGCGCGATTTCACAGCCCAGCGCCAGGCCGATTCGCATGGCCGATTCCACCGCCTGCTTATTGATTACCGGCAGTGACCCTGGCAGCCCGAGGCACACCGGGCAAGTCTGGGTGTTCGGTTCGGCCCCGAAGTCGGTGGCGCAGCCACAAAACATCTTGGAAGCAGTCGACAGCTCGACGTGCACCTCAAGCCCCAGGACGGGCTCGTAGCGCTCTAGCAGCTCGGCAAAGTCAATCAAGTCGGTCATGCTTGGCTCTCCAACGCCGCCCCAATGCGATAAACCAGGTGATCCGCCAGCGGCGGTGCGATCACCTGGAAGCCAACCGGTAGCCCGGCCTCGTCGGTGCCAACCGGGAACGAACCGGAGGCGTTGCCCGCCAGGTTCGACGGGATCGTGCACAGGTCGGCTCGGTACATGGCCATCGGGTCACTCATCCGCTCCCCCAACTTAAACGCGACGGTCGGGGTGGTCGGCGATACCAGCACGTCAACCTGGGCGAAGGCTGCCTCGAAGTCCCGAATCACTAGGGTGCGTACCCGCTGGGCTGAGCCGTAGTACGCGTCGTAGTAGCCAGCCGACAGCGCGTAGGTGCCGATGATGATGCGGCGCTTGGCCTCCCGGCCAAACCCTTCCTCCCGAGTCAGGTTCATGACCTCCTCGGCGCTGTTGCTGCCGTCGTCGCCTGCCCGCAGGCCGTAGCGCATTCCGTCGAAGCGCGCCAGGTTGCTCGACAGTTCCGAGGGCTGGATCAAGTAGTAGGCAGGCAGCGCGTAGTCGAAAGCCGGGCAAGAAACCTCGACGATCTCGGCCCCCATCGCCGCCAGTTTGGCAACGGCCTCATTGAAGCGCGCTGTGACGGCAGGCTCGTAGCCATCGCCGGCGAACTGCGTCACCACCCCGATGCGCATCCCAGCGACATCGCCCTGGCTGGCCGCCGCGATGACATCGGGCATCGGCTGGTCGATGCTGGTGGAGTCCATCGGGTCATGACCGGCGATCACGTCGTGCAGCATGGCGGCGTCCAGCGTGGTCCGGGCGCAGGGGCCTGGCTGGTCCAGGCTGGAAGCCATCGCTACGACGCCGTAGCGCGACACCGCGCCGTAAGTGGGCTTCACCCCGACCGTTCCAGTCACCGCGGCGGGCTGGCGGATCGAGCCGCCGGTATCGGAACCGATAGCCAGCGGACAGTACCCGGCGGCCACCGCCGCGGCCGAACCGCCGCCGGAGCCGCCGGGCACCCGCGAAAGATCTACTGGATTGCGGGTCGGCCCGAAGGCAGAGGTCTCGGTGGAAGAGCCCATCGCGAACTCATCCATGTTGGTCTTGCCGAGGATTACCATCCCGGCTTCGCGGATGCGCTGCACCACCGTGGCCTCATAAGGCGGCACCCAGTCGGCTAGCATGCGCGACCCACAGGTCGTCGGCATGTCTCTGGTGCAATGGTTGTCCTTGATCGCGATCGGCACCCCGGCCAGCGGTGCCAGCTGGTCACCGGCCGCGCGGCGGCGATCAATCTCGGCCGCCGTATGCAGCGCGGCGGTTTCAGCAATGTGTAGGAATGCGTTGGTCTCGCCATCGCTAGCGGCGATCCGGTCCAGGTGGGCCTGGGTTAGCTCGACGCTGCTTAGATCCCCGGCGCGCAGCGCCGCTGACTGTTCGGCGGCGCTCAGTTGGGTGAGATCGCTCATGCTTCCTCGCTTAGGATCTGCGGTACCCGGAAGCGTTCTTGCTCGGCGGCCGGAGCGCCCGAGAGGGCCTGCTCGCGGGTTAGCGAGCTGCGTACTTCGTCGTCGCGAAAAACGTTGGTAAGCCCAATCGCGTGTGTGGTCATGGGCACGTCGGGTGTGGCCACCTCGCCGACGGCTTGCACCGATTCCAAGATGACATCCAGCTCAGGCGCCAGTTCCTGGCACTCCTGCTCGCTCAGCCTGATTCTGGCTAACTCGCCCAACCGGGCGACGGCTTGCGGTGTAAGCCCCACGGTTCCTCCTCGGGTGTCCGGGAACCAATACTAGAGTGCCTAGGACACCTCGGCCATCAGGCTCCCGTCATCGCCAGGAAAAACATGCGCGCCAAGAAGAACACGGCCACGCCGATCGCGACCACGACAATCGGGGTCAGAGCCCGCTGCCACTTCTTAACGCGGGTGCTTGGTACCTGGCTGGGCCCCCAGACGCCGCGGCCTGGTTGCGCCCGCAGCGGGCTTGGGCCGTTTAGGTTCAGGTCTGAAAAAAGTCCCACGCCTTGCATTCTAGCCTTGGTACAACCATTCGCTTAGCTGCTCGGCAGCCTTGGCTTGGCGGCGCAGTTGTCTCGTCACTTGCGATGGCTGCCAACCTGCCATTCCACAGGCTGTTCCGACGATTAGTCGCGAGGCATCCGGGCTGCCAATAGCCTGCAAGATGCGCTCGGCTGTGGCCACCATTTCGGCTTCCTGCTGCTCCGGGTTGCCGGTGTCTACCACCCCCAGCACCACCGTCCGGCCGCTGGCCCACCAGGCAGCCAGCTGATCTAACTCGTCAGTGCCTCGTAGCAGTGCTGCATCTACGCTGACTGCCTGCAGCTGGGATTGTTGGGCGAGCTGCAGCCAGCTGCCGCCTGCGCAGCAATGCAGGATCGAATTGGGCGCAAAGCCCGCCAAGCCCGCGCGCAACTGATCAGCTGGGACTCCCGGATGTCGCCGTAGCCCGCTTTGGGTTCTGAGCGTGCCCGCATGTACGGCAACCAACAGCGGCTCGTCTAGCTGGTGGCGCACCGTTGCGGCGGGCAGGCGGTTGGCTAGCTCGTCGGTTAGTTGGGCGATGCCGATGGCCAACGCGTCGGTGACCTCGCGCACTGCTCCGGCGTCGCTAAGCAGCAGCTCGCCATTACGGCTTGCTACCGATCCGGCTAGCGTCCAGGGACCGGCGAATGCCACCTTGAGCGTCTGGTCGAATCCGGTCAGTAGTTCCTCGACGTCGTCTAGGTCACCTCGCCATTGTGCCTGCGCCCGGCGCTGCGCCGACGAGGGATGCGAAGCCAGGCGCCACTGTCCCCGATCCAACTCGAAGCCAAGCTCTGGCAACAGCGCCAGCGCCCGCCCGATGATTTGTGAGCCTGGTCCGCGGGCAGGAAGTTCGGGCAACGGCAACAGCCGCGGGTAGCTCTGCGAGACTACGCCAAGCGCGCCGCGATAATCGGTGCCGGGCAGCGAACCAGCTGCGGTCGTGATTAGCATCAGCTGGCCGCCGAGATGATGCCGGAACAAACCACCCGATCGCCGTCGTAGGCCACCAGGGTTTGGCCTGGCGCGATCCCCAGCGCTGGCTGTGCCAACTCGGCCAGCATCTGCCCATCTTGGTAACGAACCTGTGCGGGCACGGGCGTCGAATGTGCGCGAAACTGGACTAGGCCTTGCCAAGCGGCCGCGACCGGCGATTGTGGCCACGAGATCCGATCGGCGCGAAGCTCGGTTACGGCCAGGTCGTCCTTGCTGCCCACGACGACGTCTCGGGCGACCGGATCCAACCGCAGCACATAGCGTGGTTTGCCGTCCGCGGCAGGCACCCGCAGCGACAGGCCCTTGCGCTGGCCGACCGTGTAGTTGTGAGTGCCGTCATGGGTGCCAAGCTGGGTGCCATCGGCGGTCACTATCCGCCCCGGCGCCTGGCCCAGCTCCTTGGTCAAGAATGCTTGGGTGTTGCCGTCTGGGATGAAACAGATGTCGGTCGAGTCAGGCTTGCTCGCGACGCCCAGCCCGAGGCGTTGCGCTTCGTCGCGAACGTCGGTTTTCTCATCCTCGGCTAGCGGGAACCAGCAGCGCTGCAACTGCTGCTGATTCAGCCTGGCCAGCACATAGGACTGATCCTTTCGCATGTCAGCTGCGCGGTGCAGGGCCACGCCGGGTGGCGTTGGCACCAGCTTTGCGTAGTGGCCTGTGGCCACCTTGTCGTAGCCTTGCTCGACAGCCCGATCGAGCAGCGCGGCGAACTTGATCCGCTCGTTGCAGCGCAGGCACGGATTCGGCGTACGCCCGGCACGATACTCGTCCAGAAAATCAGTGAGGATCTCGCGTTGGAACTGCTGCGAGAAATCCCAGACCGCAAAGCCGATGTTCAGCTGGGCGGCTACTTTGCGAGCATCCTCGACATCGGTCGGCGAAGCACAGCCGCGAGCGACCACGCTATCGGTGCCGGCGTTTTTGTGCAGCGCCAGATGCACCCCCAACACCTCGTGCCCGGCGGCTGCTACCCGAGCGGCGACGACGGCCGAATCGACCCCGCCTGATAGTGCGACGACAACCCGCATCTCGCCTCCTTCGCTGTGAGTTGGGCACCGTCGGGTAAGCCTAGCTTGTCGGTCACCGCGGTGCCGAGTCACAGCCGAGTCTGCCGAGGCAGGCCCAGATCCGGCTGAATCGCTGCCAGCTTTAACCGGAATCGTCGTGAAACATGGCAAAATGTCGCCGTTAACTAAGAAAGAAACCATGGCGAGACAACAAGCGATCAGGCTCGGCGCAGAACTGCTGCCCGGCGGAGCCCGGTTTGCACTCTGGGCTCCCCGCGCGGCCCGAGTGCAGGTCTGTTTTCCAAACGACAACCGCGTCGACCTGACCCCACACAGCGACGGCATCTGGCACGGCTTCGTACCTGGAGTTGCAGCCGGACAGGCCTACGGCTTCCGGGTGGACGGCCCGTGGGACCCGGCGGCCGGGTTGCGGCTTAACCCGGCCAGGCTGCTAGTCGATCCCTATGCTCGCCAGCTGCGTGGCGGCATGGACTACGACGGGCCGTATCTCGACCACGTTGCCGGAGATATCAATCGTTTCAATCCCGCCGACTCTGTCGGCACCGTGCCCTGGAGCGTGGTCGTGGCTGACTCAGATCCGCCCCGGCCACTGGCTCGACCAAAGCAGTTGAGCGACTCGGTCATCTACGAGCTGCACGTTCGCGGCTTCACCATGAATCATCCACGAGTGCCCGAACAACTACGGGGAACCTACTTGGGCTTAGCTCGCGAGGCAGTAATCGAATACCTGCTGGAGCTAGGCATCACCGCTGTCGAGCTGTTGCCGGTTCAGCATTTCGTTTCGGAGCCCTTCCTGGCTCACAAGGGGCTACGCAACTATTGGGGCTACAACACCGCCAGTTTCTTCGCCCCACATGCGGCCTATTCGGCTACCGGTGATCCGGTCAGCGAGTTCAAGACCATGGTTTCAGCGTTCCACGACGCTGGTATCGAGGTCATCCTCGACGTCGTCTACAACCACACCGCGGAAAGCGGCGATGGCGGGCCCACACTGTCCTACCGGGCCATCGATCAGGATCAGTATTACCGCTTCTGGAACGGCGGGCGCAGCTACTGCGATGTCACCGGTTGCGGCAATTCGCTCGACACGTCTCAGCCGCAGGTACAAGCCATGATTATGGATTCACTTCGCTATTGGGCAACTGACATGGGAGTCGACGGATTCCGATTCGATCTGGCAACCACGCTTATCCGGGATCAAGACCACCGGGTCAACCACTCCCACCCGCTGAAACAGCAACTGGAAACCGATCCAATACTGCGAGAAACCAAGCTAATCGTTGAGCCATGGGATCTAGGCTCAGACGGTTACCAAGTCGGCAATTGGGGGCCGCGATGGTCGGAATGGAACGACCGTTTCCGGGACGCTATCCGCGACTTTTGGCTCGCCGGCCCCACCGGGGTACAGCATTTGGCTACCCGGCTTTGCGGTTCCCCAGACCTATTCGGGCCACGAGGTTGTCCGCCGCAAGCCAGCATCAACTACATCACCGCCCACGACGGTTTCACGCTGCGCGATGTGGTGAGCTACAACCACAAACACAATGAGGCCAACGGCGAGGCCAACCACGACGGCAGCAGCCACAATCGCAGCTTTAACCACGGCATTGAAGGACCAACCGACGACCCGGCGATCCGCGCCGTGCGCACTCGGCAGGCTCGCAACCTGCTTGCCACGTTATTGCTGGCTGCAGGGGTGCCCATGATCACCGCAGGCGATGAATTCGGCCGAACCCAGTTGGGCAACAACAACGCCTATTGTCAGGATTCGCCAATCTCCTGGGTGTCTTGGACTGACGATGGCGATTGGAGCGAGAACCGCGAGCGAATCGCAGACCTGCTCGCCCTGCGCGCCAACGAGCCGCTGCTGCGGCAAACGCACTTCCTAAATGACCACAATCCGATCGACCAGGCTACGGGCCGATGCGAACTCACCTGGGTCAACGAACAAGGAACTGCCATGCAAGAGGGCGACTGGTGGGACCAATCGCGCCGCACGCTGGGCCGCTATCTAGTTGACCAGGACCACGCGTTGCTGGTTTGGTTCCACTCTGGGCACGATCCCATCCAGGTTCGACTCCCAGATTTCCCCTGGGCCAACGGCTACCAACTGCGCTGGCACTCCGCAGAGCAGGCGGAGTTCCCCGAGCACAACTTCGCCCCAGGCCAACAGTTGCGGTTGCCTGGGCGCTGCGTAGCGATACTAACCGCGCAGCTCTCGGCTAGTGAATAACCGCAGCTAGGCCCAACTCTGCCGGATCGGCGAGCAGCGGATGCGATGGCACCACCCTGGCCGAGCAACCGATGTGGCCGGGATGAAGCGCGGCTATGGTCACTGCGAAGCGGGTCAGTCCCTCGGCTGAGGCGCCGGCCTCCGCTTGGTAGATCCGAAGATCATGCAGCTGATCGTCATTATCAACATCGCCAACGATCACTTGCACCGCGACATCGTCTGTGGTCAACGCGCCAAGCTGGACGTCGACGCTCACGCGCAACTCGTCGCCGGTGTCGATCTGCCCGGTAACTCCTATGTCCATAGCTGCAACTTCGACTGATCCCCACTCGCGGCGGACGCGAGCCTTCCAGGCGGCCAGTTCCGCCACGGTCTGTTCGTCGGTCAGCTTCGCGGCCGAGATGGCAGCCGGGGTGTACATGGTCACCAGGTAGTCGCGCACCATCCGGGAAGCCAGCACATTTGGTGCCAGATCAGCGATGTTGTTTCGCATCATCTCCAGCCACTGCGTCGGATTGTGATTCGCGTCAACCGTGTAGAAGGCCGGAATGATCTCATTCTCGATCAAGCTGTACAGGTACTCGGCCTCGAGGGCGTCGCGTTCCGCGGAATCTTCGATCTTGTCCACGGAGGGAATCTCCCAGCCAAACGCTGGGTCGTAGAGTTCGTCCCACCAACCGTCGCGGATTGACAGGTTCGCCGCCCCGTTCATTGCGGCCTTCATCCCGGAAGTACCGCAAGCTTCGTAGGGGCGCAACGGATTGTTTACCCACACATCGCAACCGGGGTATAGCCGCTTGGCCAGGCCCATGTCGTAGTCCGGTAGGAAAACCAGCTTGCCGCGCACGTCGGGCTGATCGGCGAACTGGACCATCTCCTGCAACAGTGACTTTCCAATATTGTCCGCCGGATGTGCCTTGCCCGCGATCACGATCTGGATCGGCGTCGTTGGGTGATTAAGCAATGCCTTTAACCGGTCGGGCTGCTTAAGCATCAGCGTCAGCCGCTTATAGGACGCAGCTCGCCTAGCGAACCCGAGGGTCAACACCTGTGGGTTGAGTGCCGTGGCTGCCCAATCACCGGGGAGCCCGCGGGTGCGGCAAGACTCAGCCAATACCTCGCGCGCGGTTTGGATCATGGTGGCCCGCATACGGCGCTTGAGCCCCCACAGCACGTCGTCGCTGACCGATCTGATCGCGGACCAGTCGTAGCCGTCGACCACCGTCTCCGAATCACCGGTGCGAGCAGCTAGCAGTTCCAACAGCTCGGGATGGACCCAGGTGCGATGGTGCACGCCGTTGGTTACCGAGCCGATTGGCACTTCAGTACCGTCGAAGTCTGGCCATAGCGGCTGGAACATCTCCTGCGAGACCTCACCGTGCAGTTGCGACACACCGTTTGCCCGCTGGCCAAGCCGCAGCCCAAGCACCGCCATGTTGTAGCGAGAAGCATCGCCGCCGTCATAGTCTTCGGCACCCCAAGCCAGGATTTGCTCGATACCGATGCGGGAATCGAAGTGGGCGAATTGTCGCTCAACCAGCTGCCGGTCGAACCGGTCGATGCCAGCGGGAACCGGGGTATGGGTGGTGAAGACGGTCGCCGCCCGAGTGAGCTCCACGGCTGCGTCGAGGCTGTGCCCGGCGTCCAAATATTCGCGGATTCGCTCGAAACCCAAGAAGCCAGCGTGACCCTCGTTGCAGTGATACACGTCAGCCGGTGCATGCCCGGTGATTTCGCAGTAGCGACGCAGTGCCCGCACCCCGCCGATGCCCAGCAACACTTCTTGGGCCAACCGGTGGTCGGTGCCGCCGCCGTACAACCGGTCGGTGATGTCGCGGCTGGCTGGATCGTTGTCATCGCGATCTGTGTCGAGCATCAGCAGCGGAATCCGCCCGACCTCAGCGATCCAAATCGACGCGTGGACCTCACGGCCGTAAACGTCGACAGTGATGCTTTGTGGTTCGCCGTCAGCATTCAGCAGCGGCCGTACCGGCAACTCGTTCGAGGCGAGCACCGGGTAGCGTTCCTGCTGCCAGCCAGCGGCATTGAGCGACTGTCGGAAATAGCCGTGTCGATACATCAGCCCGATGCCAATCAGCGGCAGTCCCAAATCCGAAGCCGCTTTCAAATGGTCGCCAGCCAGGATTCCCAAGCCGCCGGAGTACTGTGGCAGCACCTCGGAGACGCCAAACTCAGCCGAGAAGTAAGCAATCGACTTGGGCGCCTGCGGGTTAGTTTTCGCATACGACTGAAACCACAACTCCGAGGTCAGGTAGTTGTCCAGATCTTCAATCTGTAACGCGAGATTTCGCGAAAACACCGCGTCTTTTGCCAGCTGTTCGATCCGCTGCGTGCTTAAACCTGCCAGTAGCTTTACTGGGTCGTGGTGAACCTCTTCCCACAACGTCGGATCAACTGCTCGGAACAGGTCTTGAGTGTCTTGATTCCAGCTCCACCTAAGGTTACGAGCCAGCCGGTCTAGCGAACTTAGCCCTGCTGGGAGCATGGGCTGAACTGTAAAACGTCGGTATGCGTGCACCCGCATAATCTAGTGGGTTAACAACACTATTGACGAATGCGGGCACCAATGAGCGGATCTGGGCGCTAGTGTGAGTGGCGTGAAGCCACGTGTAGCGCCAAGCAGCCTTCAACAGATCCAGCGAAGGACCGGAGGCCTTGGCCGCATTCCGGTTACCGACGTTGCCCCCCGCGTCGAAAACGGCACCTACCCAGTCAAGGCCGTCCCGCACGAGCGGATTTTGATCGCCGCCACCGTCTTCCGGGAGGGCCATGACGCGGTGAACGCGTCGGTTATCCTCACCTCGCCAAGCGGTAAGCAACGCCGGATCGACATGGTCCAAGTTGAGCCCAAAGGTCTGGACAGGTGGCAGGCGCATGTGCGGATGGCCGAGCTCGGCGATTGGAGCTTTCGAGTAGAAGGTTGGTCGGATCCCTGGCTCACCTGGCAACACAACGCGAAGATCAAACTTGTGATTGGCCAAGACGTTGACCTGATGCGTGCCGAGGGGCTCTCACTGTTCGAGAAAGCGGCTGCCAACGCGGAAGCCGAGCACACCAGTTCGGCCGCTCAGCTGCTTAGGGCAGCCGCTGAATCGATGCGCGCTGACACCCCAGCCGAAGAGATCCTGGAGTTGGTCACGGCCCGGCCATTCGAACGGGCAATGGCAAGGTTTGGCCCCCGCGAGCACGTCTCCGCGACCGCCGAATACCCCATCCGGGTAGAGCGACGCCGCAGCCTGTATTCCTCCTGGTATGAGTTCTTTCCTCGCTCGCAGGGCGCTTGGGTTGATGATGAAGGCAATTGGCATTCTGGCACCTTCGATAGCTCGCATGAGCGGCTCGAAGCGGCCGCAGCGATGGGCTTCCATGTGGTCTATCTGCCACCAATCCATCCCATTGGGCAAGCTTTCCGCAAGGGACCCAACAACTCGTTAAACCCGGAGCCTGGCGATCCAGGCTCCCCCTGGGCGATTGGGTCTGCGGCTGGTGGCCATGACGCGATCCACCCTGAACTCGGCGATTTCAAGTCGTTTAAAAAGTTCATCGCCAAAGCCAAGTCGCTTGGACTGGAAGTGGCCATTGATCTTGCGCTGCAAGCTTCCCCCGACCACCCGTGGGTTACTGAGCACCCGCAGTGGTTTTCCACCCGCGCAGACGGCACGATCGCTTATGCGGAGAATCCGCCGAAGAAGTACCAGGACATTTATCCGCTCAACTTCGACAACGATCCCGAAGGCATCTACGCAGAGGTGCTGCGGCTCGTGCGGTTCTGGGCCGACTTGGGCGTCACGGTCTTTAGAGTCGACAATCCCCATACCAAGCCAGTCGAATTCTGGGACTGGCTGCTGGCCAAAGTGCACGAAAGCCGCCCTGATGTGATCTTCCTGGCTGAAGCATTCACCAAACCAGCCATGATGAAAGCGCTTGGCGTGGTTGGCTTCCAGCAGTCCTACACCTACTTCACCTGGCGAGTAACCAAATACGAGCTGAGCGAGTACCTGGTGCAGCTGTCCGGCGAGATGGCTGCTTACTATCGGCCGAACTTCTTTGTTAACACCCCCGACATCAACCCATTCCATCTGCAGTCTGGCAACCCAGCTGCCTTCGCGATCCGGGCCATTCTCGCGGCCACGATGTCGCCGTCGTGGGGGGTGTATTCCGGCTTTGAGCTGTTTGAGCATGTGCCCAACGAACCGGGGCGTGAGGAGTACCTGGACTCGGAGAAGTACCAATATCGGCCTCGTGACTACTACGCCCAGCCGAACCTCAACCTCCTGATCGGCCGACTAAATGAGATTCGGGAGCAACACCCTGCGCTGCAGCAGCTACGAGATGTGCGACTGGTCGAAACCCAGCATGACGATGTGCTCGCCTTCGCCAAGTTCGACGGCGAGGACGTGGTGCTGACGGTCTGCAGCCTGAATGTGGAAAACAGCGTCGAGACCACCGTGTACCTTGATCTGGCGCGCTTCGGCTTCGACCCAACCAGGCCAGTTAAAGCCCTGGACGAACTCTCGGGACAGACCTATAGCTGGTCTGCAGCCAACTTTGTCCGGCTGAGCCCGGGACAACCAGCCCATATCCTCAGCCTCAGCCAATGAGACCCGCTAGCAGCACCACAGCGAAGGAGATGTCATGAAGCACGACCTATTCGGCGGTCTGACCGGTCAAGACCTCGAGGGATTCCATTCTGGCGGCGACACTGAACTGTGGAAACGACTTGGCAGCCATGTGTTGACCATCCCCGACGAGGATGATGGCGAGGTAACCGGGGTACGATTTGCGGTTTGGGCGCCGAACGCGAAGGCCGTGCAGCTATTGGCCGATGTCAATTCATGGCAAGGAACTGACATGCAACTAGTGCCCGGCTCCGGGGTTTGGGCGGTCTTTGTACCCGGCATCGGCGATGGCACCTTGTACAAGTACCGCATCCTTTGCGCTGACGATGTGTGGCGGGAGAAAGTCGACCCGTTGGCGCGGTTCAGCGAGCAAGCACCCGCGAATGCTTCGATCGTTTACACCTCCGCCTACGAATGGTCCGATGACCAGTGGCTGGCTCGTCGAGGCGAGATGACGGCGCACAAGGAACCGATCAGCGTCTACGAAGTGCACCTTGGCGGCTGGCGGCAAGGCAAGTCCTACCTAGATCTGGCCGATGAGTTGGTCTCCTACGTAGCCTGGCAGGGCTTCACCCATGTCGAGTTCATGCCGCTGGCCGAACACCCATTCGCTCCGTCGTGGGGCTACCAGGTCTCCGGCTACTTCTCCCCCACCTCCCGCTTCGGCAAGCCCGACGATCTGCGCTATCTCATTGACCGGCTTCATCAGGCCGGTATCGGCGTAATCATGGACTGGGTTCCCGGCCACTTCCCCAAGGATGACTGGGCGCTCGGCCGGTTTGACGGCACCGCCCTGTATGAGCATGCCGATCCGCGCCAAGGCGAACACAAGGACTGGGGCACCTACATTTTCAACTACTCCCGCAACGAGGTTAAGAGCTTCCTGGTCTCGAATGCCCTGTACTGGTTGCGCGAGTTTCACATCGATGGGCTGCGAGTCGATGCCGTCGCCTCCATGCTCTACCTCGACTATTCGCGCAACGAGGGCGAATGGGTTCCCAACGAATTTGGCGGGCGCGAGAACCTCGCCGCGATTGATTTCCTGCGCTACACGAATCGCCACATGTACGAGCGCGAGCCTGGCGTAATGATGATCGCCGAGGAATCGACAAGCTTCCCCGGCGTCACCAAACCAGTGCATGAAGGCGGGCTCGGATTCGGCTTCAAATGGAACATGGGCTGGATGAACGATTCGCTGCGGTATCTGGCGCTTGACCCGATCTATCGGCAGTACGAGCACCATCTCATGACCTTCGCGATGGTTTATGCCTACTCCGAAAACTTTGTGCTGCCGATCAGCCACGACGAGGTGGTGCACGGCAAGGGGTCGATGCTGAACAAGGTTCCGCAGGACGACTGGCGACGGTTCGCTACCTTGCGCGCCTACTACGCCTTCATGTGGTCTTTCCCCGGCAAGCAGTTGCTGTTCATGGGATCCGAATTCGGCCATCGGCCCGAGTTCAACGAGTCCACCAGCCTGGAATGGTGGGTAGATGCGCTGTGGGGCCACGGCGGTCTGCAGCGTCTGATCCGCGATCTGAACCGCATCTACCGGGCCAATCCGGCGCTTTACCAGCTCGACAGCGAATCCGCTGGATTCACCTGGATCAACGCAGACGATCCGCAACACAACACTTTCAGCTGGGTACGTCACGACGAGGACGGCTCGGCCATCGCCTGCATCACAAACTTTTCGCCAGAGCCGCTGCCCGAGTACGTGATTGGCCTGCCTGCGGCGGGCACTTGGGAGGAGATTCTCAACACCGATGTCGCCACTTACGACGGCTCTGGCCAATACGGCAATCTCGGCGCGGTGCAGGCAGAAGAAAAACCATGGGGACATTTCCCGGCTACTGCCCAGGTTTGCGTGCCACCGCTAGGCGCGGTGTGGCTGCGATGGGAACCGCGTGAGTGAATTCACCGTCTCAATCAAAGCGATCGGTGCTGGCATAGCCAAGCTCTCCTGGGAGGCCCAACGCGTCCCGGCAGCGGTGTTGGAGCGGGCGGTGTCACTGGCAAGCGATGATGCCTTGCTGGCGCAGGGCTACCGGCGGGTGGTGGTCGAAATCCCGGCCGGGGATCGCAACGCCAAGCGGGCGCTGCATCGAGCCGGCTTCCGGCGGGAAGGCACCATGCGGGCGGCATGGGCCACGCCGGCTGGTGACTATGAGGATGTGCTGCTGTATGCCCGGCTAGCCACCGACATGGTTTACGGCCCGGTCGGTTTCTCCGGCGTGTTGAACTCCGTTCTGCCCACCAAGCGAGTCATCGGCCACGCCCTATTTCGCGACGGCTACGGCAACGTCTTGCTGCTGGAGACCACTTATAAGGACGATTGGGAACTGCCCGGTGGGGTAATCGAGCCAGGGGAATCACCCAGAGTGGGTACCTGCCGGGAGATCGCCGAGGAGCTTGGTGGCCTGTCAGTCTCTCTTGGCCAACCGAGCCTGGTTGACTGGTTGCCGCCCTACTTGGGTTGGTCGGACGCTATCGAGTTCCTCTTCGACGCTGGCGAATTGAGCGAGAACCAGGTGGCCGAGCTTCGCGTCGGTGATGCCGAGATTAGGGCGCTGCATTGGGTTGCCCCGGAGGAAGTTGCCGAGCGTGTCACCGAGCTGTCGGCTCGGCGCATCGAACTGCTGCTTGCCGGCGGCGTGGGCCACACCGAGGACGGCAGGCTCACACTGTAGCTAGAACAGCAGACTGGCCATTCGCCTGCGGGCCTTGAGCACTTCTGGCGCGGTGTTGCCCACGACCAGGAACAACTCCAATAGCCGAACCCGGATGCTGTCGAGGTCTTCGGCTGACGCGCTGGCGCCAAAGTTCAGCAGCCGATCGAAGGCCTGGGCGGGTTGTCCCTGCGCGATCTCGACATCTGCTGCGGCTAGTTGGCTGGCCAGATCTTGTGGCGCCGCAGCCGCCTTGGTTGCCACCTCGGCCGGCGCCAGCTTGGTCACTCGTGCCAACAGCGCCGCCTGCGCCCGGCCAGCTGCCACTTCCAGATCATGCGGCGTTTCGGCTAGCAGTTTGTCGTACTCGGCGACAGCGGTTTGGTAGTCGCCCGCCTCGATGGCTGACTCGGCGGCGGCCAACCGAGGATCGGTGGCTGCTCCTTCGGCGCTAGCTGCGGGAGCCGCGCTCTGCGCGGGCGCGGTGCCGGTTATGCCATTGGCGAGCGCCAGCTGCGCGACCTGATCTAGCACCTGATCGATTTGCTCGGCATCGGCGGTGCCTTGGAACAGTGGCGCGAGCTGCGCGCCGATCAGTGCGACAACCGTCGGCACTGCCTGCACCCCCAAGGACTGCGCTAGCTGCTGGGCACTGGCGATTTCTACGCGGGCGAGCAGCATCTTGCCGGCTCTAGCATTCACTCGTTGCGCCAGCGTCTCGGAGAAAGCCTGGCCGCCAGCGTCGCTGGCGGAGAAAAACTCCAGCAAGACCGGGTAGCGGGTCGATTGTTCGGCTAAGGCCTGAACGTCGGCTTCCGTGGCGCTCACCACATAACTGGAGCCGGTGCCAGCTGGTGCTGCCGCCAAAGATGACAAATCAACGGCTCCGGGACGCGAGAAATCAGAATTGCTCATGTCGACCATTGTGTCATGCCAGGATTGGGGCTATGGCAGCAAAGCGCGCCGGTCTACCGGCTCTTGACAGTGACCTCATCGACGTTGACGCCGTCCTTGCGGCCTACTATGACACCCAGCCCGATCCAGATGATCCGATGCAGCGAATCGTTTTCGGCACCTCCGGCCATCGCGGCTCGAGCTTGGATGGCTCGTTCAACGAGGCGCACATTGCCGCGACTACCCAGTCGATCGTGGAGTACCGGGCAGCCCAAGGAATCACTGGGCCGCTCTTTATCGGCAAAGACACCCATGCGTTGTCTGGGCCAGCCTGGCAGACAGCGCTGGAGGTGCTGCACGCTAACGGTGTCACCGTGCTTTCCGAACGGCCCGATGAATACACCCCGACCCCGGCGGTTTCCCGGGCTATTGTGCGGCACAACCGCGGCAGGACCCTGGATCTGGCAGATGGCATCGTCGTTACCCCGTCGCACAATCCACCGCGCGATGGCGGCTTCAAGTACAACCCGCCCCACGGCGGCCCGGCGGGCAGCGAAGCGACAGCCCAGATCGCCGACCGGGCCAACGAGTTGCTTCGGCAACCGGGTCAGATCCGTCGCAGCAACTACGAGCGCATCAGCGCCGAGTTGACCCGCTACGACTACCGCACCCCGTACTGTGACGAACTAGGACTGGCGGTAGATCTGGCCGTGATCGCCCGCGAAGGCGTTCGTATCGGAGCCGACCCGTTGGGCGGCGCGGCGGTGCAGTACTGGCAGTACCTGGCTGAGAACACGAAGCTGGACTTGACCGTGGTGAACCCCAAAGTCGACCCGACCTGGCGGTTTATGACTCTGGACACCGACGGCAAGATCCGTATGGATTGCTCCTCCCCCAACGCGATGGCCTCGCTGGTGGCTTCCCGACACGACTACGACATATCCACCGGCAACGACGCCGACGCTGACCGGCACGGGATCGTGACGCCCGATGCCGGGCTGATGAACCCCAACGCTTATCTGGCCGTGGCAATCTCGTATCTATTTGCCCACCGGTCAGGCTGGCCAACGACCGCGGGCATCGGCAAGACTCTGGTCTCGTCGTCGCACATCAACGCCGTCGCGGAATCGCTGCAACGCAAGCTGATCGAGGTACCCGTCGGGTTCAAGTGGTTCGTTCCTGGCCTGAGCGATTCCTCGGTCGGTTTCGGCGGCGAGGAATCGGCTGGTGCTTCCTTCTTGACGATGGCCGGGGAGACCTGGACCACCGACAAGGACGGGCTGCTGTTGGCGCTGCTCGCCAGCGAGATCCTGGCCGTCACCGGGCGCAGCCCGAGCCAGCACTATGCGGAACTGGTGAGCCGCTTCGGCACCTCGCACTACGCCCGCATCGATGTCGATGCCACGCGAGAGCAGAAGGCTAAGCTAGCGAAGCTAGACCGGAAATCGGTAACCGCCACCACACTTGCCGGGGAACCGATCCGCGACATTCTCACCCATGCCCCCGGCAACGGGGCCGCCATTGGCGGAATCAAGGTGGTAACTGACACCTCGTGGTTCGCCGCGCGGCCTTCTGGCACGGAGGACAAGTACAAGATCTATGCGGAGTCGCTGGCTAGTGCTGAGCAGTTGGCGGCCGTCCAAGCGCAAGCGCAGCAGGTGGTTGACGACGCCCTGGCGGCAAGCTAGGCGGTTTCGGCTGAAGTAGTTGGCTTGCCTTTGGATGTGGGCATCGCCTTGCGCAGCCCTAGCCGCTGAATTACCACTTGGATCATCTGGCAACGCTTGTCCGGGCTGCCGACAAATCGGATTTCGCGTAGCCCTTGCCCCTGTGCGGCCGACTCGAAGACGAAATGCCCGTAGCCGAGCAGTTGGCCAAGGATTGTTCTGGTTAGCGAAATATCGAGGATTCGGCTCATGGGCATGATTGCCACATGCTGGGTGAATACCCCATGCACTCGAAAGACTCGAATGTTGGTAATCACGAATCGATCCATGTGCTGCTCATGCACCTTGCCCAGCCCGAAAAGTAAAACCACCAAGCCTGCTAGCAGCGGCAGCCAAAAGAGTCCTTTGGCTGGAATCATCAGCACGAACAACGGGATGCTTAGGGCTGTTAACAAATACCAGCCGATACTTGCCGCCCAGTGCTTGGCCACCTCATCGAGAACGACCTCACCCTCCTCGTGGAGCAGGTGCTGATCGATGTCGGGGTTAACTAGCCGCTCGAGCACGTCGATTAGTCAGGAGGCCAGCCTGGTGAAGAAAGTTCCCAGCGCTTCAAACGCGCCAAAGAAAGTTTTCACTGCCTCTGCTGCTGCTTCCGGCCGGGTAAACAAGTAGAACACGACGAAGGCCGCCACGAGCACAACGAGGATCTTTTTGATCCAACCGACCATATCCGCCTCCGATGATTACCTAGAGCTTCAAGACTAGTTTGCCTTGGCAACAGATATTTCCGGGGAAGCCACGCCGAGAAAAACTTCAAGTGTGCCGCTGTCGCCTGGCTGGCGACAATGTGGGAAACTGTAGGCATGATAGACGCTGACCTTTTCATCTGCATCGACCATGTAGGACTGGCTGTCCCCGATCTCGACGAGGCTATCGCCTTCCACACCGAGACCTTTGGCTGGCGCGAACTGCACCGCGAGGTTAACGAGGAGCAGGGTGTGGCGGAAGCAATGATGGGAACCGGTGCCCAGGGCGCGGAAAACGCCAAGATTCAGTTGCTAGCGCCGCTGCGCGAAGACTCGGCGATCGGCAAATTCCTCGCTAAGAATGGACCTGGGATCCAGCAACTCGCCTACCGGGTTGCTGATCTCGATCATGTCAGCGAAGTGCTTCGCTCCCGGGGGATGCGGCTGCTTTACCCTGAAGCCAAACGCGGCACCGCAAACAGCCGGATCAACTTCGTTCATCCCAAGGACGCCCGGGGCGTGTTGCTGGAACTCGTCGAACTGCCTGCTGAGAGCTGATCATGTCACAGGAGCAGACTGACAACGCCGGTCTCGGCCTATTTGAAGATGCTTCTTCGGCAGCTGGTGGGTTTCCCACGGCCATGTTTGGCTACGACCGGCATGCGGTAGACACTTTCGTCCGGGAGCTTGAGGCCAAACTGGTACAGCACCGCGCCGATCTGCGCGAACAATCGCTGCGGCTAGACCACGTTCGCCGTGAGAGCGGCGAAACCGAGTACGGCAAGCTCGGAGCCCAGGCCAAAGCACTGCTGGTCGCAGCTGAACAACAGGGCCTAGATATTATTCGCAAGGCTGAAGGCGAAGCCGAACGCGTCAAGGGCGAAGGTCGCCGCAGTGCGGCCGCGTTGCGGGAAGCCGCCCAGCGAGAGGCCGACGAGGTGCGCCTATCCGGGCTGTCGGCGCTGCGCAAGCTTCGCCAGGAGCAGGCCGAGGCCGGTCGACAAAGCCTCGAAAACGCCAAGCGTGACGCGCACTTGATCACCGCTGATGCGGAGACCAAGGCCACCGTCAGGCTGCAGACTGCTGAGCAACAGGCCGCGTCGATGCTGGAAGCAGCTAAAGCCCAGGCGGCGCAGATCGTACAAGAAGCCGTCCAGCAGGCCGCGGAACGCTCCGAAGAAGTCGAGCGTCAGGCCACTGCTCGTACCGAGCAGCTCGCCGAACTTGCCTCGCAAACTGAGCAGCGAATCGCAGCACAGTTGGAAAGCGCTGAGAACAACCAGCGTGAGGCCGCCAACAACGTCGCGGCGGCCCGAGTGGAAGCTGGCCAAATCCGCAGCGAGGCCGTCGCTGCGGCCGAACAGTTGCGGGTCGGCGCAGCGCGTGAAGCTGAGGAAACGATTGCGGCGATGCGGGCCACGATTAGTGAAGCTGAGACAGCCGTTGAAGAGCGGTTGGCGTGGCGCCGCGAACAGCTGGAACGCGAGATCGCGGCATTAGAAACCAAGCGCTCAGCCATCATGGCGACGATGGCGAACCTCCGTGAGCTGGCCTCTGAAGGTATCGAAGCAGACACCGAGCCAACCCAAGTGTTAGATCCTGGCGGTTCGACGGATGACTGATACCCCCGGCGACCGCGGTGATGGCCAAGTTGGCGAGCCAACCGGCGAGCCCGCAGCAGCAGGAGGCGACAAGCCGGTTTCCAGGCGAGCTCGGTATCAAGGTTTTCTGCGCCGATTCTTTGGCAAAGCAAAGGGCAGTGCGAAGCAGATCTTGACCGCGCCGCCCGAACCGCGCATCGTGCCGGTGCCACCGGTGGTGGTCAACAGCGAGTCCAAGCTGCTGCGCTACTCCCCGTTTTCGCTGGGTTTCTTTGGTGCGCTAGGCGTGCTGGTCGCGCTGGGCCTAGCTCGCGCCGTCGTGCAAGTCCAAAGCGTCCTTGTGCTCGTGCTATTGGCGTTATTCCTGGCGCTTGGCCTGTCCCCGGCGGTCGATTTCCTCACCCGCCGCCGCTTGCCTCGCGGAGTGTCGGTGCTGATCGTCGCAGTGGCCAGCCTTGGCGTAATCAGCTTGGGCGTCACCGCCCTGGTTCCGATCCTCACCGAGCAGACCCAGTTGCTGGCCCAAAACCTGCCGTACTTGCTGGACAACCTGCTGCAAAATCCGCAGCTCGCGCAATGGAACGAGCAGTACAAGATCGTTGACGAGGTGCAGCAGTTCCTGACCTCCGGCAAGCTGCTACAGCAGCTATTCGGTGGCATCTGGAACGCCGGGCTGTTGCTAGCCAACGCGATGTTTTCGTTGATAGTCACCACGGTGCTGACCATCTACTTCCTCGCCTCACTGCCGACGATCAAGCAGGCGATATATCGGTTGGCGCCAGCCAGCCGCCGCGATCGCGCGCGCTACCTTGCCGACGAGATCTTCCGCGGTGTCTCCAACTACATCACCGGCATGTTCATCATCGTGACGGTGGCGTCGGTTTCGGCGTTCGTATTCATGAACATCGTGGGCCTTAGCAGCTACTCGCTGGCCCTGGCCTTTGTGGTCGCGCTGTTCTGCTTCATCCCGCTGGTAGGCTCCTCGCTCGCCATGGCGGCCGTCGCCATAGTCGGCTTCGCGGTTAATCCGCCCATCGGGGTCATCACGATCATCTACTTCCTGATCTATCAGCAATTTGATAGCTACCTGCTGTACCCGACCGTGTTCCGGCACACCGTGAAAGTCCCAGGGGCGCTCGTGGTGCTGTCAGCCATCATTGGCGGCATGTTGTTGGGCGTGATCGGGGCCCTGATCGCCATCCCCACAGCCGCAGCACTGCTGTTGCTGTACCGCGAGGTGCTACTACCCCACCTCGACGCCAGCTAGACTAAGGCGCGTGCGTCTGGTCATAGCTTCCTGCCAAGTCGATTACGCTGGGCGGCTTACCTCTCATCTGCCGATCGCAAAACGACTAATAATGCTCAAGTCCGACGGCTCCGTGTCGGTTCACGCCGATGATCGGGCCTACAAACCGCTGAACTGGATGTCCGCGCCCTGCACGCTGACAGTAAGCGAGCCCGACGATGAGGCCCGCGAGCGTGGCATCACCGAGGTCTGGTCGGTTCGCGCCCCCAACAAAGACACCCTGCAAATCCAACTTGGCGAGGTCTTCCTCGATTCCGAGCATACCTTCGGGGTCGACCCGGGGCTGCAAAAGGACGGCGTCGAAGCCCACCTGCAAGCCCTGTTGGCCGAACACCCTGCCACGCTCGGCGCCGGGTATCAACTGGTGCAGCGGGAGTATCAAACACCGATTGGCCCGGTTGACCTGCTGCTGCGCGACGATACCGGCGGCTACGTTGCAGTCGAGGTGAAGCGACGCGGCGAGATCGACGGCGTTGAGCAACTAACCCGATACTTGGAGCTGCTGAACCGAGATCCGCTGCTGGCACCAGTACATGGCCTGTTCGCGGCCCAGCAAATAAAACCGCAGGCCAAGGTGTTGGCAACCGACCGTGGTATCGGCTGCGTCACGGTGGACTACGACGAACTTCGCGGTCTTGACAACCTAGCTGAGCGGCTGTTTTGATGCCGCGTTCTCGATCTCGCAGCAAACATGCGCGTCCGCACCGCCCGCTGGCAGTGAGCACCGCCGCCACGCGCCGCCAACTCTCCAGAGGCGTCTACATCGTGAAGCAGGTTCCCGCCGCGCAAGCTGCCAAGAGCTACGTCTGCCCCGGCTGTAACACCCGCATCGCCCCTGGTCAAGCACATGTAGTTGCCTGGCCCCAACAGGCGGGGTTGGGCGAGCCAGTCGGAATCACCGCGCGCCGCCACTGGCATCGCCACTGCTGGAGTATTGCGCAATGAAGTTCCACCTGATGCAAGTCGGCCGCGGCAGCCAGCCAGTGGTGTTCCTGCACGGGCTGTTTGGGCAGGGGCGCAACTTTTTGTCAATTGCGAACCAGCTGCAATCAGCTGCCACCTGCTACATGGTGGATCTACCAAATCACGGCCATTCGTCTTGGACGGTCGGCTTCACCCTGATTCAGCAAGCCGATCTGGTGGCTGATTGGTTGCGCGACAACTTCTCACATCCGGTAACCCTGGTTGGGCATTCGTTGGGCGGCAAGATCGCCATGTTGGTGGCGCTGCGCCATCCGCGCCTGGTAGCGAAACTCGTGGTCATCGACATCGCGCCTAGCGAATCGGAAACCGTCGCTGGTTTCGCTTCGCTAATCACCGCGCTGCAGCGGCTCCCCTTGGAAAAATTGGCGACCCGCGGGCAGGCCGACGAGCTACTTGCTGAGATCATCCCAGATAAAGGCACGCGAGCCTTCCTCCTGCAGAATCTACGCCGCCATAGCGGGCACTGGAGCTGGCTGGCCAATCTTGACCTCCTCGCCGATTCTCTGCCCGAGATCGCCTCCTGGCCCGAGGTAAGCGGTAGCTTTACTGAGCCGGTGCTGTGGCTACTTGGCGGCAACTCCAGCTACGTGCAGCCGGAACAAGAAGCCGCCATGCGCGACCGGTTTCCGACAACGATTCGACTTGTAGCCAAAGGAGCCGGGCACTTGGTGCACGTCGATAGACCACAGATAGTCGTCGATGCGATTCGGCAACTACTGGCTTAGCCGACGCTCACCGAAACAATGCTGGCGTCCGCGATTGGCGAGGTTTGGTCTGCCGCATCGATGCCTTCCGCCGCGATCCCTGCAACCACATCAATACCGGCTTTATCCATTGTGCCAAACACGGTGTATTCGGGCGGCAACGGGGTATCAGCCCATACCAGGAAGAACTGGGAACCGCCGGTGGCGGCATTCCCACCGCGGTTAGCCATGGCAACCGTGCCCGCCGGGTAGGTCATGCCCGGATCGGTTTCGTCGGGAATCGTATAGCCAGGGCCACCAGCCCCGGTGGCGCTGGGATCACCACATTGCAAGATAAAGATGCCAGTATCCACCAACCGATGACAGACCGTATCGTCGAAATAGCCCTGCTGCGCCAGCGACAGGAACGAATTTACGGTGCACGGTGCCGCCTCGCGGTTCATTGTCAACGCGACGTCACCAGCCTTGAAGTGGAGTGTTGCCGTGGCCGTGCCCGCTTTGGCAATCCCAGTCTCAGCTGGCGGATCAACCGGTTTTGCCGGGGTACCTGCGGCCGGATACGCGCAATCAACCCCGGCCTGCGCATCAACGCTGGGTGCTGACTGGTTCGCATCCTGGCAGCCGGTCGGGCCTATCAACAATCCAATTGCCACAACGGTCAAGGCAACACGTTTCAACCAGCAAGACCGATCTGCGTGTCGAAGGCTACGGCACAGTGGACGAAGCAAACAGTGCTATCGGACTCGCAGTTGCCCTCGGCGGGATACCGGAACGGGTACAGCAGATGCTGGGTCTGATCAGCAACGAGCTGTTCGATCTTGGCGCCGACCTGTCCACCCCGCTTTGCACCAACCCGCCCTGGCCACCGTTGCGCATCGGCCAGGAAAACATCGACCGGCTTGAGCAATGGTGCGATGAGCTCAGCGCCGACTTGCCGAAGCTGCGATCCTTCCTGTTGCCTGGCGGCACCCCAGCAGGTGCCCAACTGCACGTTGCCCGCACCATCACCCGGCGGGCCGAACGGATCGCTTGGCACTGTCTCGAAACGTTCGGCTCGGACGTTGCTGAAACCACCGGCGAGGGCGGCGTCAACCCGCTGGCGATAACCTACCTAAACCGACTCAGTGACTTGCTGTTCATCATGGCCCGCACCGTCAACGGCACAACCGGCGAAGTGCTGTGGGCCCCAGGCGACCAGCGTTACAGCTCCAAATCGTCGTAGCAGCTTCCCGGGGGCGCCGCTTCGAACCACGACAGCAGCGCCATGGCAGACTCGCGCTTCGCAGCAAAGGTATAGCTTTGCTGCGCTGCTGCCGACTCGATACCCACGATCCACATATCGTGGCCAAGATGCAGCATGCTCGGTTCCGCAGTCGTATCGTGACTGGCGGTCGCCCTCACCCGCGACAGCCGCAAAGTAGGCCACGGTTTCAAGGAGAATGCGCCGAACCACTCGAAGGAACTGCCGCGCAGCCGAGCCACTCCCATGGCCCAATCCCCGGGCCGCTTACCTAATAGGTCACAGTCGAAAGCTCCAGGCTGCCGGGCTAGCCACCAGCGGCGGATAAGCCAAGCTGCCACCATCGCGGCAGCCAGCACCACGAGCAACACCGGTAGCCAAGACCAGTCACCCATACCTGACATACTCCTAACTGCCGCCGAATGGTTCCCGGTAACCCGGCTTACTTTTTCGCGCGCTCGGCGACTCGGATCTGAGCCTCCAAGATCAACAGTCGACGCTTCTGCTCGTCAGAGATATCGCCGGCCTCACGTAGCTGCCGCAGTGGCGCGGCTTCCTTAAACACCGCATCCAAGCTAATTTCGCTGGCTATTGCGCCGGCTGGCGTCAAGATCCAAACGTGGCCCTGTGAGACCGATAAGAACCCGTCCTCGACGGCAACCACTTCAGTCAGGCCATCGGCAGTGACGATCTCAACCACGCTCGGCACGAGCGCCGCGAGCAACGGAGAGTGGCCGGGCAAGATCCCGATGTCGCCCTCGACAGTGCGCGCGATTACGTTCACCGCATCGCCTTCCCAAATGACGCGATCGGCAGTTACCACCTCAAGCTTTAGCGGCTCCCGGGCCACGGTCAGAGCTCCTTCTTGAGCTTGTCCCAGGCAGCCATCACATCGTCCATGTCGCCGACATTGAAGAAGGCCTGCTCCGCAATGTGATCGACTTCGCCGTCACAGATCATCCGGAAGCCCTCGATGGTGTCAGCAAGCGGCACGGTAGAACCCTCAATGCCAGTGAACTTGGTCGCCATATAGGTGTTCTGGCTCAGGAACTGCTGGATGCGGCGAGCCCGGTTTACCAGGATCTTGTCTTCTTCGCTCAACTCGTCGATGCCAAGAATTGCGATGATGTCTTGCAGCTCCTTGTTGCGCTGCAGGATCTGCTTGACCCGCACGGCCGTGTCGTAGTGCTCTTGCCCGACGTATTGCGGGTCAAGGATACGGCTGGAGGAAGTCAGCGGATCAACCGCCGGGTACAGGCCGCGGGAGGCAATGCTGCGGCTCAGCTCAGTGGTCGCGTCTAGGTGCGCGAACGTGGTCGCCGGGGCCGGATCGGTGTAGTCGTCGGCAGGCACGTAGATGGCCTGCATGGAGGTAATCGAATTGCCCCGGGTAGAGGTGATTCGCTCCTGCAGCGCCCCCATCTCGTCGGCAAGGTTCGGCTGATAGCCCACCGCAGAGGGCATCCGGCCGAGCAGCGTAGAGACCTCCGAGCCAGCCTGGGTGAACCGGAAAATGTTGTCAATGAACAACAACACATCCTGGTTCTGCACATCGCGGAAGTATTCGGCCATGGTCAAGGCCGACAGGGCAACCCGCAGGCGTGTGCCCGGCGGCTCGTCCATCTGGCCAAAGACCAGTGCGGTGTCACCAAGCACCCCTGCTTCTTCCATCTCATGGATGAGATCGTTGCCCTCACGGGTACGCTCGCCGACGCCTGCGAACACCGAGGTGCCGCCAAAGTTGTGGGCGATGCGGTAAATCATTTCCTGGATCAGCACCGTCTTACCGACCCCAGCGCCGCCGAACAAGCCAATCTTGCCGCCCTGCACGTACGGGGTCAGCAGGTCCAGCACCTTGATGCCGGTCTCCAGCATCTCGGTCTTGCTTTCCAGCTCGTCAAACTTCGGGGCGGTCCGGTGGATTGGCCAGCGTTCGGTTACCTCGATCTTGCTGGGATCCACATTGAGCACGTCACCAGTCACGTTCCAGACATGGCCCTTGGTGACGTCGCCAACCGGCACGGAAATCGGGGCGCCGGTATCGACTACCTTGACGCCGCGCTGCAGCCCGTCGGTAGGTTTCAGGCAGATGGCGCGCACCATGTTGTGCCCAATGTGGAGCGCAACCTCCATCGTCATGGACCGGGTAGCGCCCTGTTCACCGGAGCCAACGTCCGGCACCTCAACGAGCAGCGCGTTGTAGATATCTGGCATCTGGTCCTGGGGGAACTCGACGTCCACCACGGGCCCAATAACCCGGGTAACCCGACCGATACCAGTGGCCTTGTCGACTGTCGCTGTCATATCTTGCTTCCTACTCGCTAGTGGCTTCGGCGAGCGCGCTGGCGCCACCGACGATTTCGCTAATTTCTTGGGTGATCTCGGCCTGGCGTGCCTGGTTTGCTTCGCGGGTGAGGGTACGGATCAGTTCTCCCGCGTTGTCGGTCGCTGCCTTCATAGCCCGCTGCTGGCTCGCGAGCTGCGAGGCCGAACATTCGAGCAGGTAGAACCACAACCGGTTGCGCACATAGAGCTGCAGCAGCTGATCCAATACTGCCTTGGGGCTCGGCTCGAAATCGTAGGGCTCAATGGCAGGCGACAAATCGGGGGCATCGGCGATATCGCTGCCTTCCTCTACCACTTCGATTGGCAGCACCCGGCGGGCACGTGCTTCCTGCACCAACATCGAGCGCATCCGCGTGTAGACCGCATAGATTTCGCAGCTGCCGCCATCCTCATAAGGCGTGCGGAAGGCACTGAGCAACGCGTCAGCGATGTCCACCGCATCCGCGTAGGTAGGAGCATCGGTGCAGCCGCGCCATTCCTTAGCGATCTTGATGCCACGGAAATTGTGGTGCCGGATGCCCTTGTTACCGACCACAAAACGAACGACTTCCTTGCCCTCTGACTGCAGGCGCTCTACTAACTGGGCTGCCACCTTGATGGCGTTGGTGGAATAAGAGCCGTTCAAGCCACGGTCGGAAGTAAATAGCACGACCACTGCGCGGCGCGGGTTTTCCGCCTCTTGGGTCAGCGGATGCTCGAAGTCGGCGTGCGCCGCTACTGCGGCCACGGCCCGGTTCAGTTCCCTGGTGTATGGCAAGCTCTGCTCGGCGGCCTTCTTCGCCTTCACAATTCGCGAGGCCGCGATCAGTTCCATCGCCTTGGTGATCTTTTGGGTGGCTTGGACAGAGCTCCGCCGCTGTCTTAGCTCACGCAGACTGGCAGCCATAGGCTCAGCCCTTCTTTACGACGATCTGCTCGACCTCGACCTCGTCGCGGTCAAGCGGCTCGTGCTGTTCCGTGCCAACCAACACTTTGCCTTCCGATGTGCGGAACGTGGACTTAAACTTGCTGAGCTCGGCGCGCACGGCTTCCTTCTCGTCATCCTCAAACACCCCACTGGTGCGGATCTGGGACAACACGTCACCGGCGCGACGCAGGTGATCCAGGAAGCCTTCCTCAAACCGCAAGACATCGTTCACCGGAACCTCGTCCAGCAGGCCCTCGCTGCCAATCCAGACGCTGACCACCTGCTCCTCGACCGGATATGGCGCGTACTGGCCCTGCCGCAGCAGCTCGGTCAACCGGGCGCCACGCTCCAGCTGCCTACGAGAGGCGGCATCAAGGTCGGAGGCAAACATGGCGAATGCCTGCATGTCGCGGTATTGGGCCAGCGTGATCTTAAGCGAGCCCGCGACCTTCTTCATCGACTTAACCTGGGCAGCACCACCGACGCGAGACACCGAGACACCGACATCAATCGCCGGGCGCTGGTTCGCGTTGAACAGGTCAGACTGCAAGAAGATCTGGCCGTCGGTGATCGAAATCACGTTCGTGGGAATGAAGGCCGAGACGTCGTTAGCCTTGGTTTCGATGATGGGCAGCCCGGTCATCGAACCGCCGCCCAATTCGTCAGAAAGCTTGGCGCAACGCTCCAGCAGGCGGCTGTGCAGGTAGAACACGTCGCCGGGGTAGGCTTCGCGGCCAGGCGGGCGGCGCAGCAGCAGCGACATGGCGCGGTAGGCCTCTGCCTGCTTGGTGAGGTCGTCAAAGATGATCAGCACATGCATGCCCTGGTACATCCAGTGCTGCCCGATCGCCGAACCAGCGTAGGGAGCGATGTATTTGAAGCCTGCCGCATCAGACGCTGAGGCGTGGACGATCGTCGTGTAGTCCATGGCACCGGCCGCCTGCAGCGCACCGCGTACCTCGGCCACTGTCGAGCCTTTCTGCCCGACCGCGACGTAGATACAGCGAACCTGCTGCTTTGGATCCCCGCTGGCCCAGTTGGATTTCTGGTTGATGATCGTGTCCACCGCGATCGCGGTCTTGCCTGTCTTGCGGTCGCCAATGATCAGCTGCCGCTGGCCCCTGCCAATCGGGATCATGGCGTCGATGGCCTTGATCCCGGTCTGCAGCGGTTCACTGACCTCCTGCCGATCCATGACGCCAGCGGCCTGCAGTTCCAATGCCCGACGGCCATCGGTGTCCTTGATCTCGCCTAGGCCATCAATCGGATTACCCATCGCGTCGACGACGCGTCCCAGGTAGCCGTCGCCGACTGGGACGCTGAGCACCTCGCCGGTGCCGTGCACTCGGGATCCCTCCTCGATGCCTTCCGAATCCCCGAGAACCACGACGCCGATCTCGCGTTCGTCCAGGTTCAGCGCGATGCCCATCGTGCCGTTCTCGAACCGAAGCAATTCATTGGCCATCACCGAGGGCAGTCCTTGGATCCTGGCGATGCCGTCACCTGAGGTAACAACGGTGCCGACTTCGCTCTCGCTGGATGCGCTGGGACGATACGATTCGACGAAATCGTCCAGTGCGCTGCGGATCTCTTCGGAACTAATGCTGAGTTCAGCCATTCCAACGGCCTTTCGGTCTAGGTAGTGTGCAAGTGGCGTCGGGCGTCTTGCAGCCGCCGGGCCACGGTTGATTCAAAGATGTTGTCGCCGATGTGAACGCTCATACCGCCCACCACGGCCGGATCGACATGGATTTGGAGCAAGACTGGCTGGCCAACCTTTGCCGCCAGCGCGTCGCGCAGCCGCTCTTGCCTCGCGGCATCAAGCGGGCGAGCAACAGTGACCTTAGCGATTTGCTGTCCAGCCAGCTCTGCGGCGCTCTCCTGATATTGCTGCAACAGCCGCAGGGTGCCTTGTCGGCCAGCGGCTCGCTCGATCAGTAGCATCGCCTGCGGGCTGACGGCGTTACCGGCCAGGCTACGTGCCAACTCCACCTTCGCCTGCCGAGACGCCCGCGGCTCTCGGAACGCATCAAGCAAGGCGGCCTCGTTGCTGAGAAGTTCCTGGAAGCTGAATAACTCGGCTTGGACTCGGTCTAATTCCCCGGCTGTCTGCGCTGCTGCGAGCGCGGAACGCACCCCGGCAGCTTCGACACCTTGCATCAGCGCTGCCCCGTTGCGCCAATCCTTGCTAACCAACTCAGCTATGGCCACCAGCGTGGCTTTCGATAGCTTCGCCTGCAGCAGCGCGGTAATCAACTGCTGTTTGCGCTCGCCGGCTGCGCCAGGGTCAGCCAACCTGCGGCACAACTGCGGTTCACGCTCCAACAAGTCGGCGAACTCAAACAGCTCTTTCGGTGCTGGGCTAGTAGTGGAATCGAGGACCTGGGCCATCTGCGTCAGCCTGCCATTTCTAGCTCGGCTAGGAACCGATCAACGGCCCGATTTGCGCGTTGATCGTCTGCCAACGATTCACCGACGATCTTGCCAGCCAACGTGGTAGCCAACCCGCCGATGTCGCCCTTTAGCTCAGCCACCAGATGCTCTCGCTCGGCGGCAAGTTGCTGCTGACCACTGGCCAGGATCCTTGCCTTTTCGCGTTCAGCTTCTTCGCGTGCGGTAGCCAGCAACTGTTCGCTCGCGCTCTTGGCCTCCTCGCGAATGGCCGCTGCTTCTTCGCGAGCGGCAGCCATCTTCTGCTGATACTTAGCCAGCATCGCCTCGGCGGCTGCCTCGGCTTCGGCGGCCCGGCGAATACCGCCCTCGATCTGCTCATGCCGCTGCGCGTAGAGCTTCTCGAAAGCCGGTACGACCGTCTTCCACATCACGAAGAAGATGATCAGCATCAATACGATGCCGACGATAATCTCCGAAGGGTGGTGTGGAGTCAGTGGAAACAGCCCAGACTCCAGCACCGTAATTCCCGGTGCCATAGTCGGGATCATCTCAGGACGAAGGCCAGGGCGAAGCCGAACAGCGCCAGCGCCTCAACCACTGCGAAGCCGATGAAGGCGGTGCTCATCATTGCGCCACGAGCCTCCGGCTGACGGGCGGTACCGTTGATAACGGACGCAAAGATCCAGGCCACGCCAACGGCCGGGCCCAGCGTCGCAACGCCGTAGCCAAGTACGCTGAGGTTACCGGTGAGTTCGAGAAGGGACATTAGGTTTTCCTTTCAGGGCTAGTGCGCCTCGGAGATCGACGACGACACGTATTGGGCAGTCAAGACGGTGAAAACAAAAGCTTGCAAAGCACCGATGAACAATTCCAACAAGAGAATGACCAGGCTGAAAATCAGGGATGCCCAACCGGCCAGATTGATCCCGATGTTGTCGGGCAGCTGCACCAGGAAGGCACCGCCGACGACGAGGACCAAAACCATCAAGTGACCGGCAAACAAGTTGGCGAAAAGTCGCAGCGCAAGCGTGATCGGCCGGGTAACGAAGGTGGCGATGAACTCCAGTGGGATGATCAGCGGCCACATGTAAAGCGGGACGCCCTCGGGAACAAGCGACCGGCGAATGAACCCGAGCCCAAACTTGCGGAATCCGGCCCCGACATAGACCAGCCAGGACAGTAGCGCCAGCGCTAACGGATAGCCGATGTTGGAAAACGTCGGATACATGAAATAAAAGAACTCGCCAAACCAGTTATTCACCAGGATGAACGAGAACAGCGCAAGCAGGTAGGGGATGTAGCGGCGATACTCGTGGTGCAGGGTCTCCCGGGCGATGCCGTTGCGGATGAACTCATAGACGTACTCCGCGAAGAACTGGCCGCGGCCAGGCACCACCTGCAGCTTGCGGCTGGCTAGCAGCCAGAACACGATGACTAGGATCGCCCCCAACACCGCCTGGGCGAATGGCTTATTAACCCAGTCCGGTAGCAAGCCAGGTGCAATCGAGCCCCAGACAAAGTCGTGCGAGCCGGGCGGGGTATAGCCTCCCCCGCCGCCGTCTAGTGGCAACAGCACCATCATCACAGTTGGCTCCCGTACCGTTTAGCAATCAAATAAACGCTTAACCCCATGCCTAGCACCAGCCCAATTGGCAGCATGAACCAGGTCCCCAAGAACTGGTCAACGAGCCAACCCAGCCCACCATAGGCAAGCAGCCCTGCCAACAAGTAGCTGAACAACATTGTGCCTTCAGTCGCACCTGGGCTCCGCTTTGGCGATGAATCGTCATTGAGGTGGCTCATGGTGGCTTGAGCCTAGCGGAAAACCCGGCCTAACACACACTCAGCTATCCGATGTGTCGTCGTAGCTGGCAACGCGCTGTCGCGAAGCGATGAAAGCCAGCCCGGCTAGCCAGGCGCAACAGCAAGCGACTACCCCGATTGCCAGCCAAGACTTGTCGATAGCTGCCGCCGCCGAGGGCTGTTGCAGCGCCAGAAATGCCACTGCGCCCAATACCGCAGCACGCAGCAGAAACGAGCCGGTAACCACCGCGATCCCAAGCCGTGGCGGCAACTGCGTTGCCCACAGCTGCGCGAGCTGACCTACCGTGAAAAACAAGATGACGGCCGCTAGCGCGATCGCAACACCAACCATCGCGGTTTTGCCGGCGACGAGCCAAGCAATGCCGATTAGGGCGCCCCCGACGAGATTTGCGGCAAGTAACCCCCCAAGGAGCTGTTGGCGACCGTAGCGGGCTATCACCCGGCTGCTATTCATGCGGCTGGGCTCCCCCGCCGCCCCGGCCGAAACGTGACCAAAACTAGAGCTATCAGCGCCGCCAGCACCAGGAAGGCGGCCAGGATCCGGTCTAGGAACACCAGCACTATCAGTCCCACTGAGAAGACCGCAGCCCAGGCGTACATGAGTAGCACCGCCCCGCGATGTGAGTGGCCGCGCTGCAGCAGGCGGTGATGCAGATGCTGCTTGTCAGCCACAAACCAGTGTTGGCCGCGGTGGGTGCGGCGAATGTAGGCAGCTACCAGATCAAACATTGGTAGGGCTAACGCCGCCAGCGGCAGCAGAATTGGCAACAACGATGGCAAAATGTCGCCCTGCTCGGGGCTGAGCACCGATGCGTCCACCTGACCGGTAAATGAGATAGTGCTCATGGCCATTAGCAGGCCCAACAGCATTGCGCCGGAATCGCCCATGAACATCCGCGCCGGATGGAAGTTGTGCACCAAAAAGCCCAGGCAGATGCCGCAGGTCGCGACGGTGATCAGGCTAGCTGTCGTCGCCAGCGCCAATCCCTGCTCGTAGGCCAGAAAGTAGGAATAGGAGAAGAAGGCGCCAGCACCGATCGCGATTACTCCGGCGGCCAGCCCATCCAGCCCATCGACGAAGTTGACGGCGTTGACGCACACAGCGATAAATAGCAGCGTGATCAGGATGCTGGAGGCGTCGTCCAGGGCCACGATTGAGTCTGGCAATGGGATCCAGTAGATGCGTACCCCCTGCAACACCACGACGCCAGCCGCCAGCGTTTGACCCGCCAGTTTGACCATCGCTGGCAGGTCGAACAGGTCATCGAGCACCCCGACGACGGTTATCATGACACTTGCCAACAGCACAGCCAACGCGTCGTGGGAGACGGTGACGTGGCTGCGCAGGAACGGTAGCTGTGTTGCCAGCAACATCGCTGCGGTCAAGCCACCAAGCATGGCGACACCACCGTAGTAAGGCATCGGCACGCTGTGCACGTCGCGCCGCCGTACCCGCGCCACAGCACCGGTGCGCAGCGCCACTGCCCGCACCGGCCCTGCCAACAGGTAGGTCACCAGTGCCGCAGTGAGGGCAACCAGCAGGTAGACGCGCATACTTAGGTTTCCAAATCGGGACAGAGTTCTAGCAGCTGCGGTGTCGTAACAACACCTTCCCGCAGCAACCGCCCGCTCGCCGAGGAACTGAAATCCACAATGGTGGAGGGGGTGACGCCGGGGGTGGGACCAGCATCGAGATAGACCGCCACGCTCTCGCCCAGTGATTCTTCGGCCTGCTGGCAAGTCGTAGCCGCCGCCTGGCCAGACACGTTCGCTGAACTCACCGCAAGTGGGCCGGTGCGGCGCAACACTTCGCGGGCGTAGTCGCTGTCTGGTACCCGAACCGCCACCGTGCCACCGGTCTCCCCCAGCTGTAGCCGTAGCGTTTTGTGGGCTTTAAGAATGAGCGTAAGCGGACCTGGCCAGAACTCCTCGGCTAGCTTCTCGGCCGAAGTCGGCACCTCAGTCGCCAGCGCGGGCAACATAGCCGGCTCTGCGATCAGCACCGGCGAGGGCATGTCAGTGCCGCGTTTCTTGGCCGCCAACAACGCACTCACTGCCTCGGCGGAGAATGCCCCAGCAGCGATGCCGTAGACAGTGTCGGTGGGCATGACCACACACTGCTGATCGGCTATTGCAGCCGCGGCAGCGGCGTAGGCCTCCTCGGCCTGGGTACGCATATCGAAGCTAACTGGTTGGCTCACGGCTTAATCCTGCCATGAGGTGCTAAGGCAGTGACGAATCTGTCTCGGCCAGTCAGGTCCCGGTGGGTGGCTGCCTCCTCGAAGCCGCTCGCTTGGAAAATTTCGCGAACCGCTGCGCCGTGGTCTTCATGGTGTTCGCAGACCACCAGGCCCCCGGGACGCAGTAGCCGGGCCGAGGTCTGGGCGACGACGCGAACCGCGTCGAGCCCATCCTCGCCGCCGAACAGCGCCTCGGCAGGATCCCCGGCCAGCACCTCGGCTGGCAGTTGCGCTGCTTCGGTCAGGGGTAGGTAGGGCGGATTGGCCATCACCACGTCGGCTTTGCCGCTCAGCTCGGGCAGCGCCTCGGCTATGTCGGCCAACACCAGCTGGATCGGGTGACCGGCAACGTTGTGGCTCAGGTAGGCGAATGCGTCAGCCGATTTTTCTACCGCGATGATCGACACATCGCGGGCTTCGGTGGCGACGGCCAGGCTGAGCGCACCACTGCCCGCGCATAGTTCAACCACCAGCGGCACGGCGTCGCAATTATGCCGAAGAAACCCCAGCACCGGCTCTACCAGCAATTCGGTTTCCGGCCGCGGCACGAACACGCCAGGGCCCACCCGCAGGGTGTTGTACCGAAAGCCCACGCTGCGGGTTAGGTGCTGCACCGGCGTACCGGCGGCCCGCCGCTGCACCAGGGTCTTGAACTGGGCTTCCTGAGCCGGAGCTACCTCGGTTATCAGCGGCAGCCTCGCGGTGGTACAGCCAAGTGCGTGCGCCAACAGCTGCCGAGCGTCGACATCCGGGCTGGCGGCGCCAATTAGCCGCAGCCGTTTCGTCGCTTCAGATAGCAGTTGACGCGTCGCGCTCACGCGGTCACATCACCCAAACGATCAGCCAGGTCTTGCTCGGCCAGGGCGTCCAGCAACGCCGTCAGCTCCCCCGCCAGCACCTGATCTAGGTTGTGCGCTTTAAAGCCGATTCGATGGTCGGCGATGCGGTTCTCGGGGAAGTTATAAGTGCGGATCCGCTCGGAGCGATCCACCGTGCGCACTTGCGACTTGCGGGCGGCCGACGCGGACTCGGCCGCTTCGGCCTCAGCCAGGGCAGTCAACCTGGCCCGCAACATCCGCATGGCTGATTCCCGGTTTTGTAGCTGGGATCGCTCGTTTTGGCAGGCGACCACCACGCCGGTTGGCAGGTGAGTGATGCGCACCGCGGAATCGGTGGTGTTCACGCCTTGTCCCCCAGGCCCGGAGGATCGGTACACGTCGATGCGCAGATCGTTCTCGTCGATTTCGACCTCGTCGGGTTCGACATCCGGCATCACCAGCACGCCTGCCGCCGAGGTATGGATGCGACCCTGCGATTCGGTGACCGGCACGCGCTGCACCCGATGCACGCCGCCTTCAAACTTGAGCCTGCCGTAGGGGCCGACACCGTCAAGGGGATTGCCTTTGACGACGACCGTGATCGACTTGTAGCCGCCAAGATCGGTTGCTTGTTCGTCTAGTACCTCCATGGACCAGCCGATCTGCTCACAGTGGCGCTGGTACATCCGCAGCAGATCACCGGCAAACAGCGCAGACTCTTCGCCGCCCTCGCCGGACTTGATCTCCAGGATCGCCGGCGCATCATCGTTGGGATCGCGTGGCGCGAGCAGCCTAGTTAGCCGATCTGTCACCTCGACCAATTCGGCATCGATGGCAGCCAATTCATCGGCAAATGACGGCTCTTCAGCCACTAACTCCGCGGCGGCTTCCCGATCGGCCGTAAGGTGGGCGTGCCGATCAAGATTTTCCACAATCGGCCGAAGTGCTGCGTAGCGTCGCCCGACCTTCCTGGATTTGCCCGGGTCGGCATGGAGCGCCGGGTCAGCTAGCTGCGTCTCCAGGTCGTGGAACTCCGCCACCAGGCCTGCTGCGGCCTCGAACATGGTAGAAGAAGCGCCCTAGCTCTTCTTGGCGTAACGGCGCTGGAACCTCGCGACCCGACCACCGGTGTCGAGAATCTTTTGCTTGCCGGTGTAGAACGGGTGACATTCCGCGCACACATCAGCGTGCATAACGCCCTTGGCCACCGTGCTTCGGGTGGTGAAATGGTTACCGCAGGTGCACTGCACCTCGGTCTCAACATAGTTAGGGTGTATTCCCTGTTTCATCGGATGCTCCTTGTTCTACCGGTGTGCCGGGTCGCTAACAGCGTGAACCGGCACCGCCGCACCATTATTCCATTAGGTTGCTAAACCGCCAACTTGGCGCTCAGCCCTCAGCCGCAGGCGTGGTCTTAAGCACGCTAAGCAGGAAGTCACGGTTGTTCTCAGTCTTACGCATCCGGGCCAGGAGCGTCTCCAGCGCCTGCTGATCCTCCAGCCCAGACAGGGCGCGGCGAAGCTTCCAGATGATGTTGAGTTCGTCGCGGCCTAGCAGTAGCTCTTCGCGGCGGGTACCGGAAGCGTCCACGTCGATGGCCGGGAACACGCGCTTGTCGGCGAACTCGCGACGCAGCCGCAGTTCCATGTTGCCGGTGCCCTTGAACTCTTCGAAAATTACCTCGTCCATCTTCGAGCCAGTCTCGATCAGTGCCGTAGCCAAAATGGTCAACGAGCCACCGTCTTCGATGTTGCGAGCGGCACCGAAGAACTTCTTCGGCGGATACAGCGCGGCCGAATCGACGCCGCCGGAGAGGATCCGGCCAGACGCCGGAGCCGCCAGGTTGTAGGCACGCCCCAATCGGGTGATGCCGTCCAACAGGATCACCACATCGTGGCCCAGCTCAACCAGCCGCTTTGCCCGCTCAATGGCAAGCTCGGAAATCGCGGTGTGGTCGTCGGCGGGACGGTCGAAGGTAGAGGCGATGACCTCGCCGGAGACGGTGCGCTGGAAGTCGGTAACCTCCTCGGGTCGCTCGTCAACCAGCACCACCATCAGGTGTACTTCCGGGTTGTTTGCGGCGATCGCGTTAGCGATGGCCTGCATGATCATCGTCTTGCCAGCCTTCGGCGGCGACACGATCAGCCCGCGTTGCCCCTTGCCGATCGGCGAAATTAGATCGATGACGCGGCCGGTCATCTGGGTACTGGTGGTTTCCAGTTGCAACCTAGCTTGCGGGTAAAGCGGCGTTAGCTTGGCGAACTCGGGGCGGTTCTTTGCCTTCTCGGGATCGTCGCCGTTGACCGAGTCGAGCCGAACGAGCGGGCTGAACTTTTCTCGCCGCTCGCCCTCGCGCGGGGTACGGATCGCGCCGGTGACGACGTCGCCGCGGCGCAGCCCATGCTTTCGCACCGTGGCCATGGACAGGTAGGCGTCGTTGGGGCCGGCCAGATAGCCGGTGGTACGCACGAACGCGAAGTTGTCCAGAATGTCGACGATGCCGGACACGTTGACCAGCACGTCGTCTTCATTGATCTGTGGTTCGTTTTCAAACCGGTCCACGTTGCTGCGGTTGCGCCGGTTGTTGCGATCCCGGTTTCGGCGTCGCCTGCTGCGCCGCCCGCTGTTGTGGTTGTCTTCGTCGTAGCCCTGCGGCGTGGCTGCTTCGCTACCGGAGTTTCGCTGCGCGCCCGTGGCCTGGCCAATGGCAGCGGAAAGCCGTTCGCTTACCTCTTCGTTGACCTGCTCCTGGGACTCTCGATCCCGGCTACGCCCGCGGCGCCGACCGCGATTGGGCTTGTGCTGCCCGTCACGCGATGAACTTTCCTCAGCGGCACGGTTGGTAGTGTCGCTGGCCGCAGTCTGCTGCTTGGGCTGGTGGTCTTGCGGCTGCTTTCGTTGCGGCGCAGCACCTGCGGACTTGGCCCCGGCGATGGCGGTGATCAGTTCACCTTTGCGCAGGCCAGATACCCCGCGCAGGCCAAGACTGGTGGCCATTGCCTTTAGCTCAACCATCGTCTTGCCGGTGAGAGCGTCAGTAGCTGATTCGTTCAACAGCTATTCCTTCCCTAGAGGGAGTCGGGCGATGAAATAAACCCGAGGCGAAAACACAAAAGATCCCTTGCTTAGTTTGCACTCATTTCGCTGCGCGATAACTGCGCGCGCTCGGATCGGTGATTAGTTTACCAGCCGGGGCGGTAGGGGCGAAAATCAGCGAGCCTGGGCAACTTTCACCGCGTCGCCCAGGTGCAGTTCATGCGCGACGAATCCCGGGAACTGCTGTTTCGGGCAGGGCCCTAGCGCGAGCACCGACGGGCCAGCGCCGGACAACGCCGCTGCGACGCCGAGGGCTTGCAACTGGTCGATGAGACGCATCGATTCGGGCATCAGCTCCCGCCTAAACGGCTGATGCAGCAAGTCGCGAGTAGCTATCGGCAGCAGGTCTGGCCGCATGGTGAGCGCAGCCACCAACAGGGCTGATCGATTGGCTTGGCGTACCGCGTCGCCATGCGGCACTTGGGTTGGTAACACCGCGCGCGCCTGGTGGGTGCTGGCAAAGTGTTGCGGCACAAAGAGTGTGAAACTGATGCCCGGGGCCAGCGGCAACTGCAACAGCTCGGCTGGGCCGGAGGCTGGCTGCCACGAAAGCACCGCGCCGCCAACGACCGCAGCGCCGACATTGTCGGGATGGCCTTCGATCTCGGCGGCCAGCTGAAACAGCGGCGCTAACTCTAATTCGGGCCCGCGGCTAACCGCCCAGCCCAGGGCCAACCCGGCGACGATGGCACCAGCCGAAGAACCGAGCCCACGCTGCTGCGGGATCTGGTTCCGGCAGGTCAGCTCGAAGCCGCCCAACTGTCCGCCGAACTCGGCAACTCCGCGACGTAACGCCTGCACGAGCAGGTTAGATTCATCGCTGGGCAGTGTTGCCGCGCCCTCGCCTAGCAAGTTGATCTTGGCTTGGTCGCCACCGGGCAGCAGAGTCGCTTCGTCGTACCAGTCCAGCGCGACGCCGATTGCATCGAAGCCGGTGCCCAGGTTCGCCGAGGAGGCCGCTACCCGGACCGAGTAGGTGTTCACGAGTAGCCCTCTACTCGGATCATCCGAATGTCGTCACCTACATACTGCACGCGAGCTAGATCAGCGATAACGTCCGCTACGCCCGCTTCGATGGCGTCGTGGGTCATGACGCCGAGTCGGGCGTTAAACCGAGTTGCCGAGTTGTCAAGGTTGGTCTGATTGACCGTCTGCAGGCTGACGCCGTTTCGGCCGAAGATGTCGGCTACCTTTGCCAGCACTCCGACGCGGTCCTCGACATCGAATCGCAGGTAGAACCTAGCGGCAGACTGGCCGATCGGCGCCATCGGCAGGGATTGGATGCCGACGCTGAGATGCGATTGTGCTCCTCGATGGATATTGCGGGCCGCTGTCACCACATCGCCCATGATGGCGCTAGCGGTCGGGGCGCCACCGGCTCCCTGGCCGAGAAACATCAGCTGGCCAGCTTCCTTCGATTCCACGAAAATCGCATTGAAAGCTCCGGGCACCCCAGCAAGCGGGTGCCCGGTAGGGATCATCGCCGGATGCACTTTCGCGATCACCTTGGGCGTGGGATCGTCGCTGAGTTTCGCTACCGCCAGCAGCTTGATGACGCAGCCCAGCTCTTTGGCTGCCGCGATATCGGTAGCCGTGATGGCGGTGATTCCTTCCCGCATCACTTGATCTAGCGACACGCTGGTGTGGAAGGCCAGCCCGGCTAAGATCGCGGCTTTCGCAGCGGCGTCAAACCCTTCGATATCCGCGGTCGGATCTGCCTCAGCAAAACCGAGTTGCTGTGCCTGGGCGAGGGCCGCATCGAACTCAAGCCCGTCGGTGGCCATCTTGTCCAGGATGAAGTTCGTCGTACCGTTCACAATGCCCATCACGGCGGTGATTTCGTCGCCTACCAGTGACTCTCGTAACGGCCGCAGGATGGGAATTGCCCCCGCGACGGCCGCCTCATAGAGCAAGTCGGCCGAGTTCTCGTAGGCAACCTGCGATAGCTGCCCAAGGTGGTCGGCAAGCAGGGCCTTGTTGGCGGTCACGACCGAAGCGCCGTTCGACAGCGCGGCGAGGATCAACGAACGTGCTGGCTCGATGCCGCCGATGACCTCGATTACCAGATCGAGATCGTTGTCGTTGACCAAACCAGTCAGATCGGTAGTCAGCAATTCTTGCGGCAACCGGGGCCGAGGCACGTCCAGGCGGCGAACCCCGATGCCAATCAACTCAAGCCGTCGACCGATGCGTTCGGCCAGCGAATCCCCTTGCTCCAGGATGATCCGGGCCACATGGGAGCCGACTACCCCAGCCCCAAGCAGTGCCACTCGTAGCGGTGCGTTTTCGGTCATTATTCGCCCACATCCAATCGCATCAAGTCGGCCAGCGTCTCGCGCCGCAGCAACGTGGCAACCCGGCCCTCGAAGACAGCAAGCACCGGTGGCCGAGGTATTTGATTGTAATTGGAGGCCATTGACCTGGCATAGGCCCCGGCGCCTGGCACTGCCAACAAATCACCGGCCTGCACGTCGGCTGGCAAGAACACATCGCGGATGAGAATGTCGCCGCCCTCGCAGTGCTTGCCAACCACCCGACACAAAATCGGGGCTGCATCACTGAGCCGATTAGCCAGTGCGCAGGAATAGTCGGCCGCGTACAGCGCAGGCCGAATGTTGTCGCTCATGCCGCCGTCGACCGAGACGTAAACCCGCGACTTGCCGCCGTCGAGATCTACGGTCTTAACCGTGCCTACCTCATAGAGCGCTACTCCAGCCGGGCCACTAATGGCGCGGCCAGGCTCGATTGACAGGTTGGGGCGCTCCAAGCCCAGCGCGCGGCACTCGTGGGCGACCATCTCTTCAAACGCGGCCGCCAATTCCGCTGGCTGCTTGGGGCTGTCCGAGGCGACATAAGCGATGCCAAAGCCACCGCCAAGATCTATCTCCCCCAGCTGCGCCCCGGTCGCGCTGGCGAACTGATGCGCCAGCTTCAGCGTGCGCCTGATAGCTACCTCGAAGCCGTGGGTCTGGAAGATCTGGGAACCGATATGACTGTGGATGCCGCGTAGCTCGATGCTGGGCGAGGTGTGGCAGCGCACCAAGCCAGCCAGCGCGTGCCCACCCATAATCGACAGCCCAAACTTCTGGTCCTCGTGTGCAGTTGCGATGTACTCGTGGGTGTGCGCCTCCACCCCAGTGGTTACCCGAACCAGCACCGCCACTTTGGTCGCTAGCTCGACGCAAATTTCCTCAATACGGCTGATCTCGGCCATCGAATCAACGATGATGTGCCCCACACCCTGCTCGATAGCGAACCGCAGCTCGGCGTCGGACTTGTTGTTACCGTGGAAGCCCAGTCGCTCGGCTGGCATCCCCCCGGCCAACGCGATCCGCATCTCCCCCATGGTCGTAACGTCAAGGCCAAGATCTTCCTCGAACGCCCACCGGGCCACGGTCTTGGTCAATAACGATTTGCCGGCGTAATAGACGCCCCAATTCGCAAACGCCTGCCGAAACGCTCGGGCGCGCGCCCGAAAGTCGGCCTCGTCCAGCACATAGGCCGGGGTGCCGTGTTCTTGGGCGAGCGTAAGCAGGTCGACGCCGCCGATCACGATGCGCCCCTGGGCGTCGCGTTCGGTGCCGATCGGCCACAGTTTCGCCTCAAGCTGGTTTAGGTCGCTGGGCGGCAACAGTGGTGCCGCTGTGGCGTGGCCGACTTCGGCATGGATAGCACCGGCTATGTGGGTGTTTGTCATAGTTGCCCCAGCCTGCCAGATGATTTGCCGCCAGGGCAGCTACCGGCACCAGATGAGACGCCGCTGATATGGCCTCGCCGAGGCTCATACGTGCCAGAACGCGACACATTTGCTAGCCTTACTCAGTCATCTTTGCTGTTGACGCATTGCCCCCGTAGCTCAGGGGATAGAGCACCGCCCTCCGGAGGCGGGAGCCGAGGTTCGAATCCTCGCGGGGGCGCCAGCCGCTACCACTATGCAACTTGGAAGGCTGTCAGATGCCGAGACGCAGAACACACTGGGTTCTAGCGATCGTCTCAGTATTTGTTGCCACGTTGTTGCTCAACCTGTTAGAGCTTGCCCATCCGGGTGCCAGCTTTGTCGCCAACGACGTGAGCTACTACGGCTACCACTTGAACGAACTGGACAAGGGCTCAGCAACGGCCATGCAGGAGTATCCGGTGCCCGCGCTGTGGTTCATCCAGTTGCTGTATCGCCTCGGTGGCGGTTGGCAGACCTGGCGGCCGCTGTTCGCCATCGTGATGCTGGCGATAGTCATTGCGGTCGCAGTCGCGTTGTTCCGGGCTGGCCGAGCACAAGCTAGTTTCTTCTGGGTCAGCTTCACCGGCGCGATGGGCGCAATCATCTGGTTTCGGTTCGATCTCGTGCCAGCCGCGTTAGTCGCCTTCGGCGCCATGTACGCGTTCACGCGGCCTCGCCTGGCGGGTGCCTTGGTGGCAGCTGGCGCGGCGGTCAAGCTATGGCCAGCAGTGCTGCTGTTTCCGCTCGCCGCTCCTAGTCCTCACCGCCGCGGCCCAGGCCAACAACGCTTGGTCGGCTTCGTGGTCGGCGGCCTAGCGCTGGCATTGATCTCACTGCTGGTTGCCGGCTGGGATCGCAACGTCTCACCGCTAACCTGGCAAAGCGAGCGGGGGCTACAGATCGAATCGGTGGCGGCCTCGCCGTTCTTGTTCTTGCGCAGCTTTACCTCACTGCAGCTCTGGCCGTCCGGGATGAGCGAATTCAATTCGATCGAACTCACTGGCCCAGGAACCGGCGTAGCGGTGATGCTCACCAAGGTTTTTTTCGTAGCCACGGTAGTGCTAGCCGCAACGTTGGCGTTTCGACTGAGCCGGTTCGGTACCGCGCCAGCCGATGTGCCGCCAGCGGCAATGCAGTTGGCGCTGCTTAGCATCGTGTTGGCGATCATCGTTGCCAATAAGACGCTCTCGCCGCAATACATCGTCTGGCTCGCCGGGCCAGCCGCTGCGCTCACCCTCGTCGAGGATCCGCCAGCATGGCTGATCCGGCCTCGCCGAGTGATTCTAGTGTGGTTGGTGGGCATCGCGGCCCTTACTCGCTACACCTACCCCTGGGCCACGCTTGGCATCATCGCCACGCCGAACGGCAACGGCTTCGAGACCTCGTTTCTACTGCTTCGCAACCTTTGCCTGGTGCTGTTGTTGGGCTACACCAGCTGGCTGACTTGGCGCGCGGCAAGAGTGCCATCCTTGTCGCAATGATTTAGACTGAACGCACTCGGCGCAACCGGGCGCAACGAAGCTACAAGGAGACGTGGCGAGACCACACGGAATATGTCTGCAGCTGACCATAATGAAGGTTTTGGAGCCAATTCCTGGCTCATTGACGAGATGCGTGACGCCTATCTAGCCGATCCCAGTTCGGTTACCGAAGCTTGGCAACAATTCTTTGCCGCAGAAGCTGGCGACTTGCCCAAACCGACGGAACCCGCACC
>PDWJ01000300.1_pt1 | contig 74945 bp, 63 predicted proteins | sample 1430881 | NCBI WGS metagenome assembly PDWJ01 (sample SAMN01162460, study PRJNA174530) | Oral metagenome, whole genome shotgun sequencing project. | biome: Marine environment; feature: Marine mammal; material: Swab sample of the gingival sulcus; isolation source: swab sample of gingival sulcus...
TTTAGATAGTGGTTTAACGAAACAACCATATAAAACAAGAGGGGGGGGAATGCTTCCTGGCCTACCGCTTAAAATTCAACCTTATATCAAATATCCAGTGCCGTTCTTAATGCTTGACATTGCATCTACGTTGCTATATATTTTTTAAGTTTGTTTAAACGCTACGGGCCTATAGCTCAGTTTGGCAGAGCCACCGGCTCATAACCGGTCGGTCCCTGGTTCGAATCCAGGTGGGCCCACCACGTAGTGCAAGACCTGGAATCAGAAGGGAATGCGTACGAATTGTTAGAAAAAATGAGGCAATGCCTGCCAGTGAAAGCGACGATAATAGTGAAAAAGATCAAGAAAGGATGGGCAGGAGATATATGAGTCTGCCTGTAATGCAACACATTGATAAGATTTTAAAAAGCGTGGATGATGCCACGCTTTTTTTATTTCTGTATCCCTAGGAGCGAATATATGCGTCACCTAACCGTTAGAGATGTCATTGACATCATCAACCGTATTGCGCCCTTTGAAATGGCGGAAAAGTGGGATAACTCAGGTTTACAGACGGGGCACCCAGACTGGCCGGTGAAAGGGATAATGGTGGCTTTGGATGTTACGCCCGAAGTAGTGGAGGCCGCATGGGCGGCTGGCTGTACTTTGGTGGTTACCCATCATCCCCTGACCATGGCACCTAAAAAATCAATGGATTTCAGTACCATGCCGGGTAAGGTGGTATACATGTCCGCCATTCGTGAGATTGCTGTGGTGTCGGCCCATACCAATCTTGATAAAGCCCATGACGGGTTGAACGATTGTTTTGCTCAAAAAATCGGTATTGATTGTCGGGCCCCTTTGCTGATTGATAATACCACGGCGCAGGAAACACCTGTTGGCATTGGCCGGATCGGTACCATTGCAGCACCGATGGCTTTGGGGGACTATGCCCGTGAAATAAAACGCCGCTTGGATATTCCCTATGTCCGGGTCATTGGTGATCCGTCGATCCAGGTGTCGTCGGCAGCACTGTGTACCGGCTCTGGCGGCTCGCTGACCCCCCAATTTTTAAGTTCAGATGCAGATGTCTATATCACCGGAGACCTGAAATACCATGAAGCAAGGGATATTGAGGCTGCCGGAAGGGCCTGTATTGATGTGGGCCATTTTGCCTCTGAACATATCGTTGTGGGCATGCTGACCCACAGGCTTGAAAAGGAATTAAAACTTCAAGCGGTTGAAGTTGAGATCCTTGGATACAAGAGTGAGAAAGATCCATTTAGAATGATTTGAGGATAAATTATGGCGAAACCAGAAATTGCCACGCTTGTAAAACTCCAGGACGCAGAGACAGAAATTGTCCGGCTTCGGGAGGTGATTGATCTTGTTGAGAAAAAAAAAGAAAAACTGGCGTCACGACTGGCGCAGTTTGAAACAGCGTTACAGCAGAATAAAGAGGCCTTTGACGCCGCTGCAAAATCCTGCCGAGAACATGAACTTGAAATTAAGGTGGTGGACGAGCGCATTGTAAAGAGTAATGAAACATTACGCAATGTCACCACCAACAAAGAATACCAGCTGCTTTTGCGTGAGGTTGATGACAACAAAAAACGCAAAGATCTTCTCGAAACGCAGTTATTAGAGTTGATGGACGAGCGTGACAAATCAAAAGGGATCGTTGAGGAAAGCCAAAAGGAATACGCTCTTTTAGCGGAACAGATTAAGGCAGAACAGGCCGAAGTTGAAAAGCAGACCACTGAAGACAGGGAAAGTCTTGTCGCGTATCTGAAACGCCAGGAAGAGATCGGGGCCTCACTTGATCCCCGCCTTTTGACGATGTTTAGAAAAATTTCAAAGATGAATAACGGATCTGCTGTCAGCCAGGTTCGGGATCGGATCTGCATGGGCTGTTTTATGAATGTGCCGCCCCAGATGTATATTGAGGTTCAGCGGGGTAATGAACTGATTTCCTGCCCCCAGTGCAGTAGAATCCTATACTATGTAAAAGAATAACCCCTATGTAAGGGTAAAACGTTTCGGCCTGACCGGACCAAACGATCGCTGGGCAAAGGGGAACCCTTGCCTGGAGGAAAGTCCGAACACCACAGGACAGGACGCTCCATAACGTGGAGTCGCGGCGACGTGAAGGAAAGTGCAACAGAGAGAAGACCGCCTGACCGCCCATTGACGTGGGCGGTTAGGTAAGGGTGAAACGGTGCGGTAAGAGCGCACCAGTTTCCCGGGTGACCGGGAAAGCTTGGTAAACCCCGTCCGGTGCAAGACCAAATAGGGAAACGCTTGAGGGCTGTCCGTCCGAGTTTCCGGGTAGGTTGCTAGAGGTGCATGGCAACATGCATCCCAGATGAATGATCGTTGACCCGCTGACGGGTAACTGGCGGCAGGTAACAAAATTCGGCTTACGGGCCGATCAGGCCGAAACTTCACTATTTGAATGGAATGAGACCCACTTTTTTCGAAAGACCGGCATATGAATGATCAATGTGATATTACCTTCAAGGAAAAGGCAAATATTTTTTCCTTTGAATATTTAAAATGTATATTGTTCATCAATAGTTTGGAAGATGACGATTATATTTTCACTAAAAAGTTGCACTCAAAGCTGATCACCACGTCACATATTCTTGAAGATTTTCTGGATTTTCACGGCGCAAAGAAAAATAAAGAATGGATATTTTATAGAGAGCTGTCAGCCACGATTCGGCACCTTTCTCTGGCGTGCTATTCTCAGCACCATATCCTGAGCCGAATGCGGTTCTATTCCCTTGAAACATGCGATCTTGACCTATTTAAGGTAGAAGCGCAGGAAACATTGAAAACCATTCAGGAAGCCATTAAAGCGGCGGTACCTGTAATTTTGGATGAAGCGGAACGGTTGAATATCCGCATTCCCGAGTTTGGCTATTCTCTCAATTATTTTCCGACCATCACTTCAAATGATCTGCTGGAACCTAATATTGATGAGACCCAGCCGACTACAGATCAGAAAAAGAATCTGACCCGTATTGCTTCAGAGCTTCTTGAGGTCGTCAAGGATTTTGAACAATACTCCTTTTATGAACGGTACCATATCAATGATATTCACAAGCTGGTGCCCGAACGAATAAACGAAGTGCTTATCCGCAGTTACGAAATGCGTGTTCACAACATTCAGTCATCATTTGATTCCTATGTGGTCATCAACTGTCCGGCCTCAGACACCTTGCTGTTAAACCAGTTACGGAGTCATTTTTCCATCGTTTTTCATATTCTCCAGGTGATGGGGCGACTGCTGCATTTTTACGAGCGCCACTTGAATGATAGTGGATTTAAGTATGTTTATAAGAATATCAGTTTGTCACTGTCTGATCTGATTAATCCTGATGTGCTTCTTGATCGGGCCGTCAATTTCTGTATGTACTATGCAGGAAAATTTTTGTCTTCCGGCAGAGAGATTGCTTCAACGGTCTTGAATGAGAACATGGAGACGGACAGTATTGACGTGGGCATCCCAAAAGACAGAGGATTTCACAGTCGTCCAAGTCTTTTGGTGGCAAAAATTGTACAGCACTACGGCGGGGAGGTTATTTTGCATGTGGCGGGGGATCAATTCGATGCCTCATCCGTATTAGATATTCAGTGGGCCGGTGGAAAGATCAAAAAAGAAGAAATTGAAACCGTGAGATTTACCGGCGATACCAGGGCATTGAATGATCTTGTGATCCTTGCCGGTGTTAATTATGGTGAAGATCATATGGGAAAAGGCATTCCCCTTCCCAAAGAGTTAAGCTACCTGATCTGATGTGGCCACAGACCCAAATGCCGATCCATACCATTGCCGTCGTTGTTGCCGGGGGCAAAGGTCTGCGCATGCAGTCAGACATTAAAAAGCAATACATTCAGTTAGGCGGTCTCCCGATACTGGCCAGAACCCTGTCAGTGTTTGTCCGTCATCCCCGAGTGGACAGAACGATTCTGGTCGTGCCTGAATCTGATCTTGACTATTGTCGCAGGGAAATTGTTCCTGCGGTGTCGGATTCGCAACGAATAGCGCTTGTAGGAGGGGGGAACAAAAGGCAGGATTCTGTGGCCAATGGCCTTGCAACAGCGAAAACCATGGTGGCGGTGGATAATTCTTGCCCCTTGGTTTTAGTTCATGACGGTGTGCGTCCTTTCGTTCCGCGCCAATTGATTGATCAATGTATCAAAAAGGCCCGGAAAACAGGCGCTTGCATACCGGCTCTGAATATCACGGATACAATAAAAAAGGCAGATTCAACAGGTTGTATTATAGACACTTTGGATCGAAGCAGATTGTACCGGGCCCAGACCCCGCAAGTGTTTCGTTTGGATTTACTGATTTCGGCCTATGATAAGGCCGCAGCCACAGGGTTTATCGGCACGGATGAGGCATCAATGCTTGAACACGCCGGCCTGCCGGTTCACATCGTGGCAGGAGATCCGTTTAATATTAAACTCACCACCCCAGAAGATATTCATTTGGCCGAATTTATCTTGAAAAAAATTGAGGGGTGACCCAAAATAGATGGTGCGCATTGGTGTTAGCACTTTTTGGGGAATTGATGCATCAACTGCAATCCCATGAAAATTAAATTTCGCTTCAATTCCCTAATTATTAAACAATCTCCAAGGAAAACGCAACTTTCGCTTTACTTTATAGATGATTTGTGTAATGGTTAAGCCATCATTCACGATTCAAAAATCAGCTTGGCTGTAAAAATATTCAGTATTCTGGTGTCAAGCAGGCGATGTTGACGTAACCCCTTGCTTCTGCATACAAAATCAGTCATCAAAGTCGCACAGACCCAAAAGATATTAAAAAGCTAAACCCATTTGGAGGTGCCTGAAATGGCGGAAAAACCCGCAATCAAGATCGGATATTTGAAAATCACAGATCATTTCATTCTTGGTGTAACTGCCCGCAAGCTTGAAAAAGGTATGGAGAATTTTGAGCACTGCACGTTGAAACCTGTGGTGAAAAACGGGTGGAACGAAGTTGCCGACGCACTTTCAATTAAAGCCCTTGACGGTGCGCTGATGCTGGCCCCTACGGCCATGGATCTATACAAATCCGGTGTAGATTTAAAGCTGTTGCTGTTGGCCCATAAGTCCGGCAGCGTGCTTGTGAAAAATAAACAGGCCAATATTCAAACCATTGAAGATTTTGCCGGTAAAACCGTGCTGATTCCCTACCAATTGTCCATTCATAATATGCTGTTCCATAAACTATTGTCAGAAAAGGGCCTTCGGCCGGGCCGAGCAACGGAAAATGGGGTTGATGTGACATTGGAAGTTGTGGCACCTTTTCAGATGCCTGAAGCCCTTAAATATGACGATGACGGCGAAATCGGCGGATTTATCGTCGCTGAACCCTTTGGTTCCCAAGTGATTGCCAATGGTACTGGCGAAATGTTTGAGCTGTCTAAAAATTTATGGTCTAAACACCCCTGTTGCGTGTTTGTGATGCGATCCGAGGTGATTGAAAAAAATCCCGAAGCCATTCAAGAAATTTGCACCAGCTTTGTCCGCTCAGGCCTTGCCATTGATGCACAGCCCGAGCCTGCGGCCATCATTGGTGCAGAGTTCTTCAGCCAGGATAAAGCGATTATTCACAGTGTACTGACCGACCCGCCAGACAGAATTCTAACCGGCGAATTGTTCCCTGATGTTGAAGATCTGGACACCATACAGAAATATATGATGGACGAAATGAAAATCATGACCTCACTCATTGAGCTGGAAAAATTTGTTGATACCCGGTTTGCCAAAACTGCCGGTGCAAAATAATTCAGTCGCTGCTTAAGGTCACTCTGGGTTAACTTGCAGAATCAATGAATCCGTAGATTTTGAGAATCGCATTTTCAGCCCAGCTGGGTTTCCCAGAAAGGGTGGCGACGCCATCTTTGTTGAGCTTGTCTGTTGTTTCTTTCGCCGACAATCCTTTGGATTTCAACTCAATGATAATTTTCATGACCGCTGATTTGTACTTGGACAGGTCCTCCTGGGGGGTGATGTCTGGTCTTAGTGACGGTAGATCTGGTTCCGCATGCTTTACGGGCGTCTCAGGATCAATCAGGGCTGACAGATTATCAAGGGATTCGTCTAAACGTGCGTGTTGATCCTCCCCATTTTGGGTCCGGTCATCGTCATCCGCATTGACCAGCATCCAAAGATCATCCATTGGTTTTGAAGTTTCGTCTTTAGCCAGGGAGATATCCGGCGTTGGCAATTCTTGATTTTCAATGGCAGACTTGTCAATGCGTGCTGACAGGTCATCAAGGGGGGCGCCGGATTCCGGTGTGGCCACCAGTTGAGTTAGGTCATCCATCGTGTCTGAGGCCTCGTGTGAAGGGGAGGGCGCATCAAGCAGCAAGGACAGATCATCAAGATCAAGTGGGGGGGGATTTTCATCCAGCAGTTCCAGTTCGCTGAGGGCATCAAGGTCCTCAACATCAATTGCCTGGGAATCCGGACCCGTATCGACAAGTGTAAAAAGATCATCAATATCGTCGTGTGACACCACGGGATTATCCACCAACAGGCTAAGGTCGTCGATGTCTGTCAAAGATACAGGTTCACGGGAGCCGTCATCTGACAGACCATCCGCTTTCCCCTTTTCCACCAAAGGTTTTCCAATGGTGATATCAGTATCTTTCCGGGTCTCCACGTCTGTTTGGTCAGCATCCAGCGCTGTTCCTAAATCTTCTAGATGATTTTCAACTGCATCATGGCTGTTTTTGTGAATCGCTCTGGCCGCTGGCGGATCCAATACGGGCTGTTCAGAATGATTGCTATCCAAAATCAGGGCGTGGGCTGCCTGTCCTGCAATCTCCATGGCGTGTGCATCAACGGCGCGTAACTGATTCATCTCCTGAAGGGCGGCCGCAATATTGTTCATGGCAGCCGCTTTTTTCTCTTCAGCATCTGCCCTTTTTTCGATGGCAACGGCTTTTCGCTCTTCTGCTTCCGCTCGTTTTTCGTGGGCCGCAGCAATTCGTTCCTGCTGCCCGCGTATATCCTTGACCATATCCTGGATAAACGACAAGGCCTCACGGTTCATCCTGATATCACCGTTGTCTGATTTATCTTCGCGTTTATCCCGGGATATATCAGGGGCATTTTTATTTTCTATTTCAAGCAGCGCTTCAATTTGTGTGGGCAGCATCCCGGATGAAAGCATATCCCGGATCCGAATTAACTTTGGCAAAATGCCCGGCACATATTGATGATCCCCGTGGGTTAGATATGGAGAAAACAGGGAACTGAAGCGATCAAGCATAAAGTTGACCATGGCTCTGCCGGCACCAAGTTCCCGGATAAGGTCATCAACACCCAATGGATTCAATTGGTTCATTTGGTTTCATACGACTCCATTTAATTTATCGAATCACAGGCTTTTGTGACCGGTGATCTAAAAGAAGGCATTCTGGGACACCTCGCTGTTTCCAGCTGGTTCTGATATATTTACCATAAAATCATTGATGGAGAAAGCGATTATCGCAATGACGCATCTTCTCTCTTTTTGGAACATCGAAATTAAAGCCCACAGCCGGGTAGATACTTTTTAAATCTATACAAGACACGTATTGAAATTTGCCTGCCAGAAGTAAGAAAAAGTGTCACCTGTCAAATTTTTATCTGGGTCCCAGAGGTAAAGGAATGAATTGGGCGGGACATTTTCTGGGATATGTAGGCCGGCGCATCCGGACCTGTACAATGGCCGGTATAAAAGGTTGCACCATCATGGGATGACAATTCATTGATCAGAACATCTAGCCGATGATCAGGCTCAGTGGTCCGGGTAATGGGGTTATAAAGGTGGAATCCGCCAATCACATGGTCAATATGATCTCGACCTGTGCGGCGAAGCACCGCATCCATCATATTTCCGATACCTGAGTGGGCGCATCCGGTAAACAGAACCGAGGTGTTATCCGCCACAACTAAGAGGGCCAGTTCATGGGAAAAATCATCTGCGATGAATTGGCCCTCTTCTTCTTGCCGCAAAAGGGGAGCATTGCCCTGGGGGATAAACCCCTTTTTTGAAAAGCCCGTGAATACGGTTAACTCGTTTGACACGGCCATATCTGAATCAATGAATTGGCAGCGACTTTTATCAATGGCGTCGGTGTCAAGCCCAATATAGCGAGGGGGATAACCCTGGTTACAGGCATAGTATCTGCCTTCAATGGCATCCCGGGTCATGATGATTTTTGCGGTGGGGTTGATGTGTTGAAAGTGTTGAATCCCGCCGCCATGGTCATAGTGACCGTGGGACAATACAGCCACATCTGTTTTTGAAAGATCCACGCCCAGGTGGCGGGCATTGTCTGCAAACCGGTTGTCCGGTCCCATATCAAAAAGAATGGTTCCGGCCTGTGTGCGGATGAAAAAACTTAGGCCATGGGCGTTGGCAAGTTGCGGATGCTCGGTCGTGTTCTCAATCAGACAGGTGATTTCCACGTTAAATGTCTCCTGATTTTGCGCATATCCACTGGAGACGCAGACACATTGTTTTATTTTAATCGGCTATTGGGATTAAGTGTGTTGCGTCATTGCCAGATCCCATGGTCAAAATTCCTTCTCCCTGTAAATCAAGATATTATCTGCGTTGTGCTTTGGCCGGATTTGATTGGTGCAACGATAGTTGAGGCCGACTGGCGTCCTGCCCAATATCTTGCATATCCGGCCAAAGCGGGTGCACCATTAAGGGTGGCACAGTGAATACTTACAGAATCAGGCGCTGGGGATCGCAGTTTTCCCGCAGCTGTTTAAGCTCCTCCTGGGTGGGGGGCTGGATGTCACACGCCTTTGAAACGTCAATGTCAAATTCCATGTTGTCCAGTATATCTTTAGGGGTGATACCAGGATAACATCCGATGAGGTACATTTTTTTTGTGTCATCGTCAAATCCCATGACGCCCATGTCTGTGATGACCTTGTCTGGACCGCCTTCGGAGAGGCCTGCTTTGGTGCGGCCATTGGGGCCGTCCAGGTAACCCGGGCTGGTTAGATAATCCAGCTTTACCTTAAATTTGCGTTTTTCTTGTTTCATGAAGATGATACTTCGCGATACAAAGGACGCCACATCCGCAGCCCCGCCACTGCCTGAAAAGCGAACTTTGGGCCCCACATAATCTCCGATAACGGTAGAGTTGAGATTGCCATAAATATCAATCTGGGCGGCACCCAGGATACCAACGACCTTTGTACCGGTAAACCGATTCTGCATGGTGCCGAAAGCCTCTAAAAGTCCACCGTTGCAGGACGTATGGTACATGACCCTAGAGTCACCCACAGCCAGGGGCAGATCTTTCAGTGCAGAGTCAATGGCCCCGGTTTCAAAGAAAATAACGCTCTCGGGGGCGTTAATATTTTTAGCGGCCATGGCGGCCAGCATGGAGATGCCAGTGCCGCAAAATACAATGTCTCCGTTACGAATTTCTCTTGCCGCACAGATGGTCATCATTTCTTTCAATGTATAATCCATGGTGTTTTTTCTCCCCTTATGTTCGATCCAGATGTTTGGCATAGCCCCGGTTTTTGTCGGCACAGATCATCTCCAGCCTTGCCCGCCCCACATAATCCAACAGCGCATGATGGTCTGCCTGGCCCAGTATCATGGTGTTCAGGTATTCTTTATACGCCGCATCATCTTTTGCCGCCTTTGCATGGGCTTTTAGATAGGTAGCATCGTAATCGTAATAATTGTAGCATGCAGTGGGGTAAGCGCCAAATGGGACATGGACAACCGCATCAGCATGAATAAAGGGTATCTGGTTTCGGTCAGGTTCATTTTTCATATAATCGTCGTCCAGCAGCTCTTCACAAGTTATGACCAGTGCCTTGGAGGCCTTTGCCTGCTCCACATCGGCAAAGTTCAGGCCATCAATGCGGCAGTTGCCAGTCACATCCGCCATTTGAACATGAATAAACGTCACATCTGGATTGATGGCCGGCACCAGGACTACTTTTGAGGTGTCGCACCAGTTTCCAAAGGGATTGTCCATAACCAGGAGTTTGTCTTTGGGAAGCCGGTCATTGTTTTTTCTAAATTCCTTTGAAAAGCCCCATTTTTCGATGATGTCCGTCCCTAATCCGGACCGGGTGGGTAAAAAAGGTACGCCCATGGCACCGGCCAGAAACCGTAAGGTCATATGGTAGTTGGAATAATCCTCAATCACGATCTCCTGGTTCTGAATGGCCTTCTGGAACCGGACACAGGTGGACATGAATTTACCTGTTCCACCATAGGCGATTTCAAGGTTGGCCACACAACCTGCGCCGATGAGTTCATCCACGGCCTGTCCGTTGGAGTGGGCGTACAGATGAATGTCCTTTACCCCTTGCCGAATCATTTCATATATGGCGGCCATGGGGTTTCTGTTCAGGGTAAATCCACCAATGGACATATGACACCCATCGGTTACAAAGGTATTGACGGCCTCTTTGAGACCCATCACTTTATTGCCGTTTGCTTTCATTTGTGTTCCTTAAAAAATAATAAAAAAATTAGGGATCAGCCCCCGGTAATCACACTTGAAATCCGTATTTCATCGCCATCATTGACTTTTAGATCCGGGTTGAAAGGAAACAAAGGCGTACCGTTAACAGCAATTTCCATGCCGGTACCAAGTGCTTTGCCATTTCCCATAATACGACCTTTTAGATCTGGAAACTCATTAAACATGCATCTAATGGCCTTTCCAACCGTATCTGCCGTAACCGTAACCGTTTTATTCCCACCGGTGAATCCCCGGTGGGTGATTGGTATCAGGATAGTTACCACAATTATAACCCAAACAACGAAGGTAGCCAAGTCACAACATCAGGAAATATCATGATAATAACCAGGCACAGTATCTGCAGGCCAATAAAGGGCCATACGGATTTATAAATGTCTCCCATTGAAATGGAGGGCGGCACAACCCCTTTCATATAAAAGAGGACAAATCCGAACGGCGGCGTCAAATAGGCCATTTGCATATTGACGATGAATAAAATGCCAAACCATAAGGGATCAAATCCCAAAAGCGTGATCAACGGTACATAAATGGGAACCGTGATCATGATGATGGGCAGGTCGTCCATAACCATGCCCAAAAGGAAAAAGGACAGCTGCATGGCAATCAGAACGGTCCATCTGTTGAGACCAATACTGTCGATCAGATCCTTGAGCAACATGGGCAGTCCCAGCGTATTTACAACTGCTGAGAAGGCCAGGCAGCCAATGATGATCCACAGTACCATGGAAGTGAGAAATGCAGATTTTTCAGCAGCATTGGAAACGACCTTTGCCGTTTCTTTCAGATCTTTTACCCGCAGTGCGACAATGATAATGGCAACCATGGCACCCACAGCTGCAGCCTCTGTTGGTGTGGCAAGCCCTGAGAAAATCGTACCCATGATGGAAAAGATTAAAATAAAGGGCATGGCCAGGTTTTTTACCGACACCCATTTTTCAGGCCAGGTCGCCCGTTCTTCCACAGGTATGGGGGGGGCCAGTTCTGGGTTGATCAAGCTTCTAATTAAGATATAACTCATAAAAAGACCGGCCAGCAATAAACCGGGCAGAATCCCTGCCAGGAACATTTTCCCAATAGATAGGTTGGATAACGACGCATACACAATCATGGTGACGCTGGGCGGTATCAAGAACCCGAGGGCACCGCCGCCGGAAATACAGCCAATGGCCAGGGACGATTTATAATTTCGTTTAAGCATGGCCGGTAGGGCGATCAGCCCCATGGTCACAGTGGCAGCCCCGACAATGCCTACCATGGCGGCAAAAACCACACAGATAAACACTGTGCCGATGGCAAGGCCGCCAGGAACGGGTCCCAGCCATTTGTAAATCATTTCAAAAATTTCATCGGCAATCCCGGACTTCTCCAGAATACAGCCGATAAAAATGAACAGCGGGATGGCCAGCAGGATGATACTGGTCATATTTTCGATGATGGATGGGGGCAGCATCTGCAGAAAACGCGGACCGTTGATCAAGTAAAGGGAAACAATGCCCACAGCGCCTAGTGTAAAGGCCACAGGCGTCCGCATGATGAACAACACGATAACCGCCAAGAACATTAATGCAACAATCAGTGCAGGGTTCAATTTGTCTCCTCCGTTTCAAGCGTGAAAATGCTTTTGAGAATATCCGCGATGATCTGTAGGATAAAAAGCAATGCACCTGCCGGCAGCATGGATTTTACCGGCCACAGGGGCGGTCCGAAAAGGGTGTGGGAATGCTGGTTCGTTGAAAACGCATGCCAGGCAAATTTATAACCCTGCCAAAATAAAACGATAAACATGAAAAGTGCGACCACAGATACGATGATATCTGCGGTATGCTTTACCTTACCGGGAAAATATTGGTAGATGATATCCACAGCCACATGGCCTTTTCCATTGAGTACCCAGCCGCCGGTTAAGGCAATGTAGGCCGCAAAAATGTATCCGCAGACTTCGTGGGCCCAGATGGTCGGGCTTTCAAAAAAATATCTGGCGATGACTTCGTAGACCATAAGAAGCATAAAAACAAAGATCAAATTGCAAGACGCCTTGCCGATCCATGTATTCATTCGTTCAACAATTCGTATGAATTTCTTTAAGGTTTGCATAGGCCCTTCCTTGCTTGTGAAATTATCCCTGCAGGCCGCCAATTGTTTTTATATGAAAATCTGTGTAATTCACTCAGAGCTTTCAAATTTTGTTGTGGGCTGTGCCTGGGTATTGATAAGACCAGGACGGCCCGTGGCCGTTATATCCATATTAGAGACCCGCAGGGGAATGGGTGTTACAGATTATAACCTAAAGATTTAAGGTCTTTTTTCACAAGCTCTATATACTGGGAAGAAAGTGGATCTTTGGTAAATTCTTCGCTCCACATCTTAACAGCTGTCTGGGTCCACCTGTCCATGACGCCCCTGGGTAATGCAATAAACTGGGTACCCTTGGCCTCCATTTTACCTTTAACGGCTTTGTTTTCAGCTTCAAAAAGCTGGGCAACCTTGGCAGAGCAGTCTTTAAGCGCTTTTTCAAACATGGCTTTCAGGTCATCGGGAAGTTCGTTCCATCTTTCCTGATTCATAATGATCTCGCAGTTTTGCGCGCCTGAAATTTCGGGTGTGGTCTGGTATTTGGCGACCTCATAGGTTTTGGCCAAAAAACTTTCGGCATGGTTGCCGGAAATTTCAGCATCAATGGTGCCCCTGGAAAGGGCAACATAAATTTCAGAAAAAGGAATAAAAACTGTGGGAATGCCCATTTTTTTCAAAGTCTTTGCAATGGAGCCAGACGCCCGGACCTTCATTTTCTTTAGGTCTTCCCATTTATTGATGGGTTTTTTAGACACAATGGTATATCCGTCCATGACAAGCGGCGCACCAAAGAACACCCCTTTGCTCTTATACGCGTCTCTCAAGAAGGTCATCACCTCATCTTTCTGGATGAAGTTGATAATCTCCTGAACGCCTCGAGGGTCGCCGGGAAGGGCAAATGAGGTTGCTGCCACAGGCAGGATGCCACTGTGGTAGCAGGAACAGGTCGTGCCCATGTCAATGGACCCCATACCGACGGACTCAAAAATACTCGGACCTTTTACCAGTGCGCCCGACGGCAGCACCTGAATATTGATGCGGCCATTGCTTTCCTTTTTAAGGTCCTTGACCATCTCGTTGACAGCCACTGAAATCGGATGGTTCAGGGAAAACATATTCTGCATGGTGAACCTGAATTTTTTGGCATGGGCAGATGAGGCCGACATACTGCTAAAGCCAACAGCGAGAATCAGTGTTAAAGCGGTGGTCAAAATTAAACGGATTGGGCGATTTTTCTTTTTCATTAACATACTTCCTCCTTAACGCAGTTTGTGTGGATTAATTGCTAAAATGGCCTGTCATGCGTCCCCTGATGCATGCAACATCACCTGTCAAGGTGTCCTTTACATGAAAGAACGCTGATACCTATAATTGATTTCTTTCATGATTTGTTGTGGGCCACCCCCGGTGAAAGACCGGGTCGGCCCATGGCCGTTATACGGAGCTGTCAATCGGTCCGCAATGTGCTTTGGGGTTACTTTAGCAAAGTCTGTGCCTGAGCTTAAAAAGGTATTGATATGAGTAAGTTGTATATTCCCCTGTCAGCACAGAAAATAATAATTATGCTATTTTGCATAATTTAGGGTTAGAAGCTAATGGGGCCGCTATATTTTGAGCTGCTATTAGAGTATGTTAATAAGTTAGTAGTCAATTAATGCAAAAATACATAAAAAATGTATCTTTGCATTAATTTAACGTTTTTGAGGTGTTTGATATTTAATTTTTTTATGGATAACCCATTGTAAATTTAACATTTATAGATGTTATTAGAGGGTTTAGTTTTTATGGCACATGTTTTGCTTTATCTATGCACATTACTAATACTGAAAGGCTAAGCTGTTCCGTCCTTAAATTGTTAGGAACTACATATGCCACGGTGTCAGTACACGTTACTAACGATTGTTAATCAAACAATCCCAATTTGCTAAATCAATTAAGTGGAGGCTAAAGAAAATGAGTTCAACCCAGACTGATCTGTATAACCAGTTGCGCCGGGAACATGTTGCTCAGGGGCCGGCCAACATTACGCCAGCTGTAATTAAGGACGCGGTAGGGGCCGTCATGGTAGACGTGGACGGAAAAGAGTTTATCGATTTTGCCGGCGGCATTGGCGTTAATAATGTAGGGCATTGCCATCCCAAGGTAGTTGCAGCAATAAAGGACCAGGCCGAAAAATTAATTCATTCTTGCTTTCATGTCGGAATGTATGAATCATACATCAACCTGGCAAAACAGCTCAATGATCTTGCGCCAGGTGATTTTGCAAAAAAAACCATGTTTGCCAATTCTGGTGCGGAAGCTGTTGAGAATGCGATCAAAGTCGCTCGATATGTAACAAAGCGCCCCGCCATCATTGCCTTTGATAACGGATTTCATGGTCGGACATTGATGACCATGACACTGACCAGTAAAATTAAGCCTTACAAGTATGGGTTTGGACCCTTTGCACCGGAAGTCTACCGGATACCGTATCCCTACAGCTACAGGTGCCCCTTCGGGACAACATCACCAGAAGCGTGCGGCGATGCCTGCGTTGACCACCTGGAAGCTTTTTTCATCAATAATGTGGATCCGGAATCGGTTGCGGCCATTATTGCTGAACCTATTCAGGGTGAAGGGGGATTTGTCACACCGCCGCCTCAATTTTTTGCCAAACTACACGAAGTTGCAAAGAAATATGGCATTCTTCTGATTATTGATGAAGTTCAGTCCGGTGCTGGACGGACCGGAAAATTTTTGGCCATTGAACATTGGGGCATTGAACCAGATATCATCACCCAGGCCAAGAGTATTGGCGGTGGTATGCCTTTGAGTGCGGTAACGGGCCGGGCAGAACTCATGGACACACCTCATCCAGGCGGTTTAGGCGGTACCTACAGCGGTAATCCCATTTCCTGCAGGGCAGCCATGGCAGTATTGGAAATTCTTTTCCAAGATAAATTGCTTGACCGCTCAAAAGAGCTGGGTGAGATTCTAAACAAGCGCTTTAATCAAATGATGGATGACAATGAGGTGATCGGTGAAGTTAGAGGAAAAGGTCCCATGCTGGCCCTGGAATTGGTTAAAGATCGAGAAACTAAGGAACCTGCAGCAGATATTGCTAAGAAGTTAACCCAGGTTTGCTATGAGAAGGGTTTGATCCTGCTGTCCTGCGGCAATTATGGTAATGTTATTCGTACCTTGATGCCGTTTGTGATCACTGACGAACAATTGGACAAGGGATTGTCCATCTTGGAAGAGAGCTTGAAGGAAGTTGCTGGATAATAATTCCCGTTGTATTTGTTTCAAACAGCCTGTGCCCCGGTTTGCAGCCGGGGCATAAGGCGGGATAATGCGGATAAACCGGATAAGCCGGGTAAGGATCGTTTTATGAAAGGATTTTTCAACCGTCTGCTCATTATTGATGCGACACATCGTACAACTCAGGTTGAAAAGATTGATGATGAACTAACAGCAGCGTATATGGGCGGTAAAGGCCTTGGTACCCATCTGCTGCTTGAACACAACCCACCAGGGGTCGATCCACTGTCCCCGGAGAACAGTTTGATTGTGGGGTTAGGTCCCCTGACGGACGGTGCCATTTTTGGAAGCTGTCGATATGGTATTTTTTCCAAATCTCCACAGACTGGCTTATATTCAGAATCTTACTCCGGGGGAAAAGCGGCTGTCGCTATCAGTGGGACCGGTTATGATTTTATTGTGGTCAAAGGGGCCAGCCCTGAACCGGTATGGCTTGAAATCAGTGACAATAACGTGGTCTTTCACGATGCGGAAGATCTTTGGGGAAAGGACACCTATGAAACAGAGGATCGGGTTAAAACCCTTTGCGGTCAAAAACAAAGTACGGCACTTGTGATTGGTCCGGCTGGGGAAAATCTGGTGAGATTTGCCGTTATTGAGAACGATTACTGGCGGTCCGCCGGACGTACCGGAGTAGGTGCAGTAATGGGGTCAAAGAAAATCAAGGCCATGGTGTTCTATGGGGACAGAAAGCGACAGTTTCATGACCGCAACGGCATGAAAACCTACGCAAAAAAGATGCTCAAAACGCTGAACCATCACCCTGCCACAGAGACGTATCGAAATTTTGGTACCCCTGTAATGGTGGCCGGGATGAATAATGCCGGGGCCTTTCCTACAAAGTACTGGTCCCAGGGCAGTTGCGATCACTTTGAAAAAATCAATGCCCAGAGCATGAAAGACCGGCTCAAGGCCCGTCCTAAGTCCTGCAAGACCTGCATCATGGGGTGTGGAAAATACGTGACGGTGCAGGAGGGGCGGCATAAAGGGTTAACCTTGGAAGGGCCAGAGTATGAAACCATATATTCTTTCGGTGGGCTTTGCATGATCGAAAGTATTGAAGAGATTACTTGGCTTAATGACATCTGCGATCGCTTAGGGATGGACACCATCACAGCCGGTAACCTCGCAGCCTTGGTGATTGAGGCATCTCAGCAGGGGAAAATTCCTGAAAAATTTGAGTATGGTGATGCCGACATGGTTGCAGACCTCTTGTTTAAGGCGGCCCGCCGGGAGGGAATCGGCGGCTTGATTGCCGACGGGATTAAATCTGCCGGCGAAGAGATGGGCATGGCCGACCAGACAATCCATGTAAAGGGTCTTGAGCCCGCAGGATATGATCCCAGAACGCTTAAAGGTATGGGATTGGCATATGCTGTGAGTCCTCGGGGGGCCTGCCATCTTAGGTCTACGTTTTACAAGCCCGAGCTGGCCGGAATGATTGATCCCGATCAGATTGACGGTAAGGCAGAGATGTTTATTGATTTTGAAGACCGTTGCACTCTCTTTGATACCTTGATTCTGTGTCGGTTTTACCGGGATTTTTATCAATGGGATGAATTGGCAGATCTGATATTCATGGCCACAGGGCAGAAACTGTCTAAGGATGATCTGCAGGCTATGGCGTCCCGGGTCACGGATCTGACACGCCAGTTCAATTTAAGAGAAGGACTGACCGCCAGTGATGATTTCTTGCCCAAGCGTTTGCTGACCCAGAAACTGGACAATGGCAATCTCATTACAGCTGAAGAATTGACCCGTTTGGTTCAAGATTACTATGCACTGCGCGGATGGGATGAGAACGGGATTCCAAAAAAGACTGGCACCGTTGCATAAGTGGTTGTAATTCACTGACCCGTTTATTCAAAAAACACCAGCTGTTTTTAGGATAAACGGGTATCAGTATTGACTACCTTTCAGACAGCTCTGCTGGTGTGATCCTGATTTTTTAAGTTCAATACGGAATCAGGACAGCTGGTATTTTTTTAATTTTCTGGCAATGGTGGACTGATTAATCCCTAAAAGTCTGGCAGCATTGGCTTGCGTTTTTCCTTTTTTCATTGCCATTTCTATAATTCGCTTTTCAAACTCCGCCACCATATGGCCCAGGGATCTTCCCTTTTGCCAGGCTTCCATGGCGGGGTCCTGATCGGTGACGGTTTTTTTTACACTGCGGGGCAAGTCATTATAACGAATGTTTTTTTCATGGGCCATGACCACCAGGCGCTCGCAGATATTAATCATTTCTCTGACATTGCCCGGATAGGAATATGCCACCAGCGCATCCACGGTTTCCGGTGAAACCGTAAGTTTGGGTTTATTATATTTTTTTGAAAACATATCAATATAGTGGTTAAGCAGAGGGATCATGCAGTCCTTTCTTTCTCGTAGGGGCGGAATTTTAATGGGGACAACGTTGAGGCGGTAATACAGGTCATTTCGGAATTTATTTTCTTTGATCATCTCTTTGAGGTCTTTGTTCGTGGCCGCAATGATTCTCACATCCACGGACGTATTTCGGGTGCTGCCAACTCTGGTGATGACACCGTCTTCAAGAAATTTGAGTAGTTTTACCTGGGAGGCCAAAGGAAGCTCTGCTATTTCATCTAAAAAAATTATCCCTTTGTCCGCAATCTCAAATTTCCCAGGTTTTCCTCTTTTTCCGGCTCCGGTAAACGCGCCTTTTTCATACCCAAATAACTCACTTTCTACCAAGGAATCCGGAATGGCGCCGCAGTTGATTTTCACCATGGGGTGTCCGGAGCGCTTGGAATATTTGTGAATTACATCCGCGATAACCCCTTTACCGGTTCCAGATTCCCCGAGAATCAACACAGTCGATTCCACTTCACCGAGTTTGATGGCTTTGTGAATAATTTTTTGATAGTTTTCACTTTGGGCAATGATCTGGCGGGACTCTGCCTCTTCGATTTGCTTTTCAAGCATATCCCGCTTGTAAAGTGCGGTCAATGCCTGCTTTTCTTCCAATTGTTGCTGGAGATTTTTGATTTCGGTGATGTCCCTTTCGTTGACGACCACCCTGAAAAGGGCGCCGTGCTTGTCGAATACAGGATTCCCGGTTAAGAAAAGCTGTTTCCCGGTTTTTGTTTTCTGGATCAATGAGACTTTTTTGCGTTTTTTAATGACCTCAAGGGTAACAGAGCGGTCGATGGCACCTTGCTGGACCAGTTCAATGATATTCCGTCCCTCCACTTCTTTGGCAACGATACCCGTTAGTCGTTCTGACGCTGGGTTGCAACGCAGTACCATGCCTTGCCCGTCGCAGATAAACAATCCATCGTTACTGGACTCAATGATGGTATCCAGTTCAATGGACAGGTCCTGAAAGGTCTCCATTTGATTGGTCACCTTTGCAATGGCAGTAATGTCCTGAAAAAGGGCCAGGATACCGATAGACTTGTTGTCGTGGCGGATGGTGCTAATCATTGCAGAAAAACTGCGTTTCTTTTTTTTTATTTCTATTCCTGCCTTGAGTGTCTTTTCATTCAAGACACTTTTCGCAGAGCGTTGCAGGTCAGGAAGGGTTGCGCTCAACCGTGCACCCGGGTATATGTCAAGCTGTTTTCTGGCAATCTTGTTTGAGATCACCACTTGCAGCGCAGCATCAAACACTGCAATCCCATTAGGCGTGGCGTTCAAAAGGGCAGTGCCAAACTTCTTCCAGTTCAAATTAATGGGTTCAAACATTCTGGCTCTCCTTGAATCAAAACTTGACGTTTAATATTAATGATATTTTTTGAATTAACAAGGCAAACAGACAGGAAATCTTTTTTTTAAGCCAGGCAAACAAATGTAAATTTAAGCTCAAGAATTGGAAATATGTCCATAGCAAGATACAGTGGTTGAATTCAGAATCAACCTTAGTCACGAGCAGCAAAACCCATGCGGTGAATGAACCATAGGTTTGCGGATATCATCAAGTTAAAAAGATTACTTTTTTGAGAAGGTGTAATTGTTTGATAAGACTTACAATTTTACTTATGCCTGTCATGGAGAGGTGATTAGGGGATTGCCTGAGAAGTTAAAAAAATACGTTCAAGACAACAACTTTCTTGACAAACATCCCTGAAATTGAAAATATAACCCACTAAATTTTATGATTCAGAAATATTTTTTTAGGATACTATTTTAAATTAAAAATTATAGAAAAATTTATGAACACAAAAAGTAAAATTCAGGTGTTTTCAAAATCAGGGCTGCTCTTGTTTGGTATTTATGCCACTATAATGGCTTTTTTATACTATTCACCGCTCTCACACATGGTAAGATCATGGAAGCGAGGTGATTATTCATATTGTTATCTGGTGCCATTTATTGTGCTGTACCTTTTGTGGGAAAAGAAAAACAGTTTTGCTGCGGAACCGGCAAAGAATGACTGGAAAGGTCTGATTGTTGTCGCGGGTGGTATTTTCTTGTATTGGCTGGGTGAATTGGGCGGCGAATTTTTTACGCTTTATCTGTCTTCATGGTTTGTTTTAATTGGACTGTGCTTGCTATATATGGGAATGCCTAAACTAACAACGATTATTTTTCCACTCTGTTTTATTCTTAGTATGTTTCCGCTGCCTAGTTTTGTAAATAATCGAATCACCCTGTCCTTAAAAATAATGTCCTCTAAACTGGGTGTCATGATGATGCAGGCATATGGAATGAGTGCATATCGTGAAGGCAATGTTATAGATCTTGGTTTCACCCAGTTACAGGTTGTTGATGCGTGTTCTGGTTTACGTTACCTTCTATCTATGATTGTCTTGAGTGTCCTGATTGCCTATTTTTACCCGGCACGGTTTTGGAAACGACTCATAATTGTTTTTTCATCCATTCCATTGACAATCCTGAGTAATAGCTTAAGAATTGCCCTGACGGGAATTTTGTCAGAGCATTTTGGACAAAACGCTGTAGAGGGATTTTTTCATGATTTTGAAGGGTTGATTATTTTCATGTTCACGCTTGGCGTTCTTTTAATAGAAGTCAAAATTCTGAATAAATTATTTCCAGAGCATCACAAAGAGATGTCTCAAAATGGCGATCACGATGATTCACCGCAGGCCGTGCAAATGGCGGTGAACAAAAAAGAGATAACCTTCAAATCACCACAGGTGGTTATTCCTGTGCTGTTGCTGACAGTCACCCTTGTTCTGTCTAAGAACATTGACTTCAGGGAGGCTATCCCCATGACTCAATCATTTGAGTCGTTTCCAGAAAGCTTCAATGGATGGCGAGGACAACGCCATGTCATGGAAACTAAATTTATAGATGTGCTTGATTTTACAGATTATTTTATGGCAGATTACATTAACAGTGAAGGCAGGGCAGTGGATTTCTATGTGGCCTATTATGAAACCCAGAGAAAAGGAGAGTCCATCCACTCTCCTGCAAGTTGCCTAAGGGGTGGCGGATGGAATTTTAAACAAGCCGGAAGCCAGATAATCACCTTAAATGACGGTACGCCTTTGCCTGTAAACCGTGCATTGATAGAAAAAGCACCGATTAAGCAGTTGTCCTATTATTGGTTTCCTTCCAGAGGCAGGATATTAACCAATGCCATCCAAATGAAAATATATAATTTTTGGGATGCCTTAATCCAACAGCGAACAGATGGGGCTTTAGTTCGGGTCATCACCCAAGTGTACCAAGACGAAAACATAGAAAATGCGGAAAAACGAATCCAAAAATTTATTTCAGACGTCCAGCCGATTTTAAACGCTTTTTTACCACAAAAGTCTCAATAACACGAAGGGCATTCTCATTCGGCAGTGAATTCAAGAATAGTTGGTGTTAACAGTTTGTGAATTGTAGGCTGATCGACGTTATAGTTAAAGTTTGATGCGATAAAACGCTATGTATTTATTTACTGTTTTTATATTGTCTTTATTTTTGACCCTTGCCTTGGTGCCGGTATTTAAACGACTGGCCTTCAGGATGAATATCGTTGATATGCCGGACAAGCGAAAGGTCCATGCAGTGCCGATGCCTAAAACCGGGGGCATATCCATGGCCATTGGTGCTTTTGTTCCCATGCTCATGATCTTGAACCAAGATGCATTTGTCAGCTCAATTTTCATTGGTGCGCTAATCATTGTCATTTTCGGTTTGAAGGATGATATTCAGCCCATGAGTGCCAGGCAAAAAATTCTTCCACAAATTGTTGCGGGGCTGATCGTTATCTTGTATGGGGGGGTTAAAATAAACTACCTTGGAGATTTGTTGCCTGAATCTTACATTCTACCTGACTCCATATCCATTGGGCTTACCTTATTTGTAATTGTCGGTGTGACCAATGCCATAAATCTGTCTGACGGGCTTGATGGGCTTGCCGGAGGTGTTACCCTGCTCAGCTTTATCCTGATCATGTTTCTGGCATATGACTGTGGCAACCAATATATTGCCGTTATTGCCGTTGCTATGATAGGCAGCATAATCGGATTTTTAAGGTATAATACCCATCCTGCTATTTTGTTTATGGGGGATGCGGGAAGCCAGTTATTGGGTTTTATCTTGGTTGTGCTGGCGATCATGCTAACCCAATCCAATACACCATATTCTAAAGTTCTGGCGTTGCCGCTGATCGGATTCCCCATTCTGGATACGCTCACAGTAATGTCTGAGCGTATTGTTAAAAAACAATCCCCTTTTTTAGCGGACAAAAAACATTTCCATCACAGGTTGCTTGGGTTGGGCCTTTTGCATACTGAGGCTGTATTCAGCATTTATATCATTCAGGCATGTTTTATTTCCATGGCACTGATATTCAGGTTCTATTCAGACTGGGTGCCCTTATTGGGATTTGTTATATTGTCCATGGTGATCCTTTTGTTCTTCTATATAACAGGCCGATCGGGTTGGAAAGTAAGACGGCAGGGCGTTTTCGCTGCTATGGTCAAAAAAAGACTTGTCATTCTCAAAGAGAAAAAAATTTTTATTCGTTTGGCGTTTGGTGTGTTGAGATATGGATTCTATATTCTTTTTGGGTTTCAGGTAATGGCGCCAGTGAAAATTCCAGTCATTTTTTCGGTTGTTGCTTTGGGGTGGGCCGTTGTGATTGGAATCATCTTTTTATTTGATTTTGACAAATTGAAATATATTACTCTTAAGCTATTTGTTTATCTTCTGACACCCCCTTTGATATACTTATCAGAAAAAAACTCTGCATCATGGCTGGCAAACCCGTGGCAGGAAATTAATAATCTATTGTTCATTGTTTTGGTATTAAGTATGATTGCGACATTGAATCTGACCATGCGGAAGCGGGGATTCAAGATTACAACCATGGATATCCTGGTATTTATCATTATTCTGATATTTCCTAACTTGCCAACACTTCATTTTGAAACCTTGCATATAGGATTGACTTTGGCTAAGGTGCTGGTACTATTGTTTTGCTATGATATTCTTATTGGGGAGCTTCGCAAAGAGACCAATCGGATCGTACTGCCAATGGAAATTTTAGCATTAATGTTGGCTTTGCGAGGATTTTTTTGAATAAATCAAAAGACTTTTTCTATAGTATTCGTTTTATCAGAATAAGATTTTATTTTATGATGAAAAACATACAATACCATTAAATTCTTAAAATACAAAAAAAATATAGGAGTTTTGAATGCAATCACGATTTTCAAAATGGGCGATGATACTGTTTATATTCATGCTGCTTTCAGCTGTGGTTGGCTGTGGTAGCCCTGAGGAAAAAAAACAAGCCTTTTTTGACAAGGGTAACGCTTTGTTTAAAGAGAAAAACTTTACTAAAGCGTCGCTTGAATTTAAAAATGCCTTGCAAATTGACCAAAATTTTGGTCGGGCTTATTTTATGCTTGGCCAATCCCAATTGGAGCTGAAAAATATCGAACAAGCATACGGTGCGCTCAACAAGGCTGTTGAGCTTGAACCCAATAATCTTGAGGCGCGAATGGTTTTGGGAAAACTCCTGCTGGCCGTCAGGGCTTTTGATAGAGCGGCGGCACAGGCCGATGCCATTCTTGATCAAGACAGCGGCCATCTTGAAGCCAACCTCTTGAAAGCCTCGGTGCATTTTGCCAAAAAAGAGAATACTAAGGGCGCTGACATCTTGATGAATCTCTATCAGTCAGGCGAATCTTCAGCAGAACTGTATGCCATGCTTTCAGTTCTGGCCAGATTGCAGCAGGACAAAGTTAAACACAGGCAATACCTCGAAGAGGGGCTTGAAAAAAATCCACTTAATGTGCCGCTTTTACTTGCGCTTGCCCAGCTTGAAAGTCTTGAGAGAAATTATGACGCAGCTGAAAAGAATTTATTGATGGTCATCGAACAAAAGCCTGAAAAATCCATCTACAAACTTAATCTAGCCAAACTCCATTTGAGTCAGGGTAAAAAAGACAAGGCGCAAAACATTTTCGATGATCTGCTTGCACAAGCACGTGACGATGAAAAGACCAGAATCAATATTGCTAAGTTATGGGTCGGTGCAAAAGAGATCCAACGCGCCGAAGAATTGATCAAAGAAGGCATCGATTTGAAACAGGACAATTTTGAGTATCGGCTTTTTTTGGCAGAACTTTATGCTAGAACCCGCCGCATGGATGAGAGCGAGTCCATCCTGAACGCAGCACTGAAATTGAGTCCAGATCCGGCCGATCCCAATATTATTAAAACCAAAATTGCACTAACCAAAGTCTACCTGACCCTTGCCAAAATATCCCAAGGTGAAATTCTTCTGAAAGAAGTCATTGAAAATGATCCTAAAAATATAGATGCTCATTTTTTAATGGGGCAGATTCTTCTGTCTAAAAAAGACGGCATCAATGCCATACCAGAGTTCCGGCTGGTTTCTGAAGAGCGACCTGAAATGGTCACTGCCTACCTTGGTCTTGCCCAAGCCCATGCTTTGAACAAAGAGTATGAACTGGCGCTTGACGTTCTGGAAAAAGCCCAAGGAAAATTACCAAAAGCCAGTGCCATTCCCAAAGCCATGGCAAGATTGAGCCTGATTCAAAAAGACTATCAGGGCGCTGAAAAGTATCTTAAGGCTGCTGTAGGCGCGAGTTCTGACAAACTTGGCCCATACATGGATCTGGGTGATTTTTACTATGCACGAAAAGATTATGAAAAGGCCCTTGCCCAATACAAACAAATCATAGCCCAAAAACCGGACAACCAAAGAGCGTGGCTTAAGATCGCGTCTGTCTATACGGATCAAAAAATGATTGACAATGCCCTGAAAACACTTGAAGCCGGCTATGACAGCAACCCCAATTCAGCCCTTATCTTGACGGGGCTCGTGCAGATTCACTTAAAAGCAAAAAGATATAAGGCCGCTTTGAAACTCTGTCAGGACCGTTTGGACATAAATGGGAAAGAGGCATTTACCTGGAACCTTATGGGCGTTATCCGACTGGCACAAAAAGAGTTTAGCCAAGCCAAAGAAAATTTTGAAAAGGCCATTGAACGATCACCTCAATGGGGTAAACCCTATGAAAACCTGGCCAGAATATATCTGATGAAAGGGGAAAAACAGGCGGCTATTGAAAAATTTTCTTCTGCCCTGGATAAAAACCCAAAAAATAAAGCCGCATGGATGATCCTTGGCAATATCTATGAAAAAGACCATGCATATGAACAAGCCGCAACCGTATATAAAAAAGCCTTCCAAAATAATCCAGATCTGTGGCCTGCGGCCAATAATTATGCCTTTTTCCAATCGGAGTTTGCAACATCTGAACAGGATCTTCGTAATGCGTTAGAATGGGCCATAAAGGCTGAAAAGCTAAATCCTGGATCTGGCGGCATCCTGGATACTGTAGGATGGATTTATTTCAAACTCGGAAATCTGGATGAAGCATATACCAATATTTTAAAAGCCATTGAACAGAGTCCTGAAAGTAGTATCATCAATTATCACATGGGAATGGTTCTGGACCAGCAAGGAAAAACACAAGAAGCCAAAATCTATCTTGAAAAAGCGTTGTCTGAGGGCCAAGAATTTCTAGGATCTGAAAAAGCAAAAAAAAGGTTGAAAGACTTGTAGGCTCATGATAGGCACTGTGCTTATGATAGTCTTCATATAATAAGGTCGCCTAATACAAATTATCGTTTCATGGATTTTAATGTAAAAAATGAACTGAGGAAATATATGAAAAAGAAAAGTTTAGTTCTCTCAATAGTCGTCGTTGTGGTGATGGCTGGTCTGACCGCCGCTAATGGGGGAGAATACAGGATTGGCTGTGGTGACATTCTTGAAATTGATGTCTGGAAAAATCCGGATCTTCAAAAACGCTTGGCAGTGTTGCCGGACGGAAACATTCATTTTCCGCTTGTCAAGGAGGTTCGTGCCGCTGAAATGACTGTTGGGGAGTTGGAAACGGCCATGGTTGAGAAACTGGCAAAATTCATTCCCGAACCAGATCTTTCCATCAGTGTTGCACAGGTCAATTCTCTGATGATATATGTGATCGGAAAGGTGAACAAGCCAGGCCGTTTTTTGCTCAATTCAAATATTGATGTGTTGCAAGCCCTTGCCCTTGCAGGAGGGCTAAACCCCTTTGCTAAAGAAAAGGAAATTGGCATTTTTAGAGAAAAAGAGGACGGTACCCAGATCATTTATTTCAATTATGATCAGGTGTCAAAGGGTGAAAATCTTGAACAGAATATCATGCTGCGCCGCGGAGATGTGATTGTGGTACGATAGGAATGAAGATGAACAGAATAAAACGTATGTCTGGCCTGCTCATTTTTTTTGGCGTTTTGATGATACCCCTGACGATAGGGGCAAAAACAAGTGAATACACCCCTTATCTATATGTGAGCGAGCAATACTCAGACAATATTTTCTTTTCAAGCAGCAACCCTGAAAAAGATTTTATTACCATTGCCACTGCAGGTTTTCTTTTTCGTCACACTGCAGCACGGCTTAGGGCAAAATTTGATGGGGCAATAGAGCAGCTTTTTTATCAAGACAACACGGCATTCAACGGTACAGAGGGGCAAGCCCTTGCCAGTTTGAATTATCAGCTTACTGAACGCGTCGGTTTAGGTGGCTCCTTTGGGTACTATCGGGACTTGAGAAAAGATAGAATTTTCAACAATTCTGGATTAATAGACAATAAGAACGGTGATCGAAATACCATAAACTTCAATGTGACATCAAGCTACACATTCTCCGAGATCACCCAGGGCGAAATGCGTATAGGGTATGAAAATATCCAATTAGATGATTCCACTGGGGATGAAAGCACCGCTGTTTTTACCATGGGCTTATCCCTAAACCGAAACTTATCCAGATACTTTAAAAATATTAATGGGTTACTTAATTTTTCCTACCGACATTATGCGTCAGACCGACAATACGATGTCAATCCTCAGGTTAGCAATTCTCAGGATTACCAGGCAGATATTTTTCAGCTTTATGCTGGATTTTCAAAGCAGCTGACAGCATTGTTCTCCTGTTACGCACAGGTTGGGGGCAGCTATACTGCTAACCGGGAAAGAACCAGGATAAGACAGCTCATTTTCGGAAACGTGGTTGAATTTCCGAACCAAGTCGACGATGAAAAACTGGGTGCGGTTATACTGTCAGGCATAACCTATAAAGGACTATACACCAATGTGGGGGTCTCTTTATCCCACGATATCAATGAAGGGACAGGTACCACTGGAACGGTTGAACGCTCCAAAATTGGCTTAGACATCCGTCGGGAAATTACCAAAGCGCTTTCCTTTACCCTGAATGCTTCCGTCTACCGGAATACTGGTGAAAGGACGTTGAGAGAGGACATAAATCGATTGTCTTTCAGTTGCCAACCCGGATTGTTTTATAAATTTACAAATACTTGGACCGTTTCAGGGCACTACCGGTTTATATCTACTGAGGATAGGGAAAATCACCTTACCACAAAAAGAAATCTTATTTACTTTAAACTTAGAAAAGATTTTGATTTGTAACCGGCATCATGTCGTGTGTTTGAGTGAGAACAATATACTTAACGATCGAATATTTTAATTGAGGAAAATGAATGGAAGAAAATAGTTTGACACCTAATGATTATCTCGCCATGGTGGCTCGGCGTAAGATGTCTATTATTATACCTTTTTTGGTGATTGCTTGTCTCTCAGGGCTATTAGCTTTTTTGCTGCCCTCAATCTACAAGTCAACATCAACTATTTTGATTGAGCAAAGAGAAATACCGGCGGAATATGTTCAGTCTAGCATGACCACTTACGCGGAACAGCGGATGCAAAGTATTAACCAAAGGGTCCTGACCTCAGCGAAATTATTGACATTGATTGACCAGTTTGACCTGTATACGGATCTTAAAAAAAAGAAGACCATTGATGAAATCATTTCCAAAATGCGGGACAACATTGTTCTAAAGCCGGTGAATGTTGACATTGCCGACCGACGGTCAGGGAGAACTGCAATTGCCACAATTGCATTTACCCTCTCTTTTGAAGGGAAAAATCCTAAAAAAGTCCAGCAGGTTGCCAACACGATCACCTCCCTGTTCCTCCAGGAAGACCTTAAGGTTAGAAAAGATCAGGCTTCCTCCACATTTGAATTTTTGCGGGTGGAAAAAGAAAGAATCGGACAAAAGGTAGCCGATATTGAAAAGACCCTTGCTAATTTCAAGCAAGAAAACGTTCACAGTCTTCCTGAAATGTTCCAGGTCAACATGCAGACGTTGAATAGCCTTCAACGGGGTATTGACGACAGGGTCGAGCGGCTTCGTTCACTTAATGAACAAAAAAGTGAATTAGAAGAACAATTGGCCAATACGCCTGAAACTATGGAAGACACCCTGCAGAGAAGAGATCTTAGAGAAGATGACGAAAGACGGCTTGAATCTTTGAAAATGCAATTGATTAATCTGAAGACCCAATTTTCAGATCTTTATCCTGATGTTAAAAAGCTAAAGCAAGAAATTAAAGACTTGACGATTAAAGTTGAGTCATCCAAAAAAGAAATCGAAAAAGAACCCACAAAGAATCCAGCGTTTGTGACACTTTCCGTTCGCCTTGCAGGGATACGATCAGCTATTGTTTCAGTGCAGAATAATATTAAAGATCTCGAAAAAGAGGCAAATGTCTACCGGGAAAGGGTTGCAGCCACTCCTGGAATTGAAGAAAAATATAACGTGCTTTTGACAGAGAAAACATTTCAGAATCGCAAACTTGCCGACCTGCAGGCAAAAATGATGGAAGCCCAGGTTGCTGAAGAGCTGGAATCAAAACAAAAAGGTGAACGGTTTACCCTTGTGGAATCTGCTCGATTCCCGGAAAAGCCCTATAAACCCAACCGCATTGCGATTATCCTAATAGGGCTTGTATTAGGACTTGGGGGGGGGATAGGTTTAGCTGCGTTGATGGAGTTTTCAGACACTTCGTTTAGAGATGCCGATGCGTTGTCACGTTTTTCTGGATTTCCTGTTCTTACTGAAGTCCCTATGATTGTGACCCGGGAAGATAGCGTCAAACGAAATACAAAGAAGCTGATTATTATAGGTATTGTTATTTTAGGAATCGCGCTGGCCATTTATTTATTTCACACCTATGTGATGGATCTTGCTGTGCTCCAGGCCAAAATTATGAGACAGCTGGGCTAAACCGGGGTATCGCATTGAAATAACAGGAGACAAACTAAATGAAACTAAGAAAAGCCCTTGACAAGGCCAAGGAAAACAGAAACGGCGAGATCCAGGAATCAGCCCCTGACCTGACGGATACAAACTCTACCGTATCCGGGTCTGAAACGCCTGGAAGGCAGCAGATGAACGCAACATGGAAAGCCCCGGTGTATTCAGATTCCATTGAATACCGGATTGATCCTAGTGTGGTTGAAAGAAACCGGGGCGTTAGTATCAATAAAAATTCCAGGGAAATAGAACGATATAAAATATTGAGAACTCGGATTCATCAAGAATCAAAAAGCAAAAAACTAAACACTATTATGGTGACCAGTGCCAACCGTCGTGAGGGCAAAACCATAACCACAATCAATATGGGACTAACGTTTGCCAAGGATCTGAAACAAACCGTGCTCATGGTGGACTGTGATTTTACGGGCCAGGACATTCACAAATACCTGGGGATTGAAAGCAGATACAGCCTGATTGACTATTTCTTGGATGACATAGCATTAAATCAGATGATCATCTGGCCAGGAATCGAAAAATTAACATTGATTTCCGGGAATCGAACCGTCCAAGAATCCTCTGAACTACTTTCATCGGAGATGATGGAATCCCTGGTCAGTGAAATGGGCGAACGCTATGATGATCGATATGTGTTTTTTGATTCTCCCCCCATACTGGACCATTCCGAAGCAATTGCTATGGCCCCAATGATGGACGGCATTATCATGGTGGTGGAATCGGGTATAACTCCTAAAAAAGACATCGCAAAAGCCCTGTCCATGATTCCTGAAGAAAAATTTCTTGGTTTCGTTTTAAACAAACAGGAATAACCATGTATAAGGCGCACTTCGGGTTTAATGAAAAGCCGTTTAATCTGGTACCGAACCCCTCTTTTTTGTTTCTAAGCGATAAGCATGCCAATGCGTTGACGTTTCTGGAATACGGCCTGACAGAAAAAGTAGGGTTTGTAATGCTGACAGGCGAGATCGGCAGCGGCAAAACCACTCTTGTGCGCCATCTTCTCAATCAGATTGAGTCGGACATGGATGTTGCTGTTATATTTAATACCAATGTGTTATCAGATGAGCTGATCAATCTGATTCTGACTGAATTTGAGATTGAGTATGAAGATGGTATCAGTAAGGCAAAGGCCCTGGAATTCCTATACGAATTTTTGATTCAACAATATAGTCGAAATAGAAATGTACTTCTGATTATAGACGAAGCGCAGAATTTAAGCGCCGAAGTATTAGAAGAAATTCGCATGTTGTCTAATCTTCAGACTGATGACGACATGCTACTTCAGATCATTATCGTTGGACAGCCCGAACTCAGAGACAAAATCAAAGATCCCCGACTTGAGCAGTTTGCTCAGAGAATTGCCGTCAGTTTTCATCTGTCTGCCATGACGCTTGACGAGACCCGAGATTATATTGCTCACAGAGTTGAAAAAGCAGGGGGGGATCCTGCTCTTTTTACCATGGAAGCGGTTGAAAAAATATATGAGGCATCTGCCGGTATTCCAAGAACCATCAATCTGCTTTGTGATGTGGCATTGGTATATGGGTATGCCGATGAAAAACAGAACATTGGTCTTGATATTATTGAGCAGGTGATCGCGGACAAAGGGGGGATGGGCGTGTTCACCAGAAACCGTGAAATGCCAGATGAAGCGGTGAATTCGCCGGATTTCGCATCTTCCTATGATGCCAGCCTGCTGGAGAGAATTGATCGTATTGAAAAAAATTTTGCTCAACTGAAATCCTATTATCACAGCTACATAGGCGAACTTGAATCCAGGGCTCGCTTCTGCAGGGATGAGATGGTAAATACCCTTAAAAAGGATCTTGCCCTGGAGCGAAAAAAAAATCAGATGCTTTCCATTGAATATGGAAAAATAAAAGAAAGATACGGGTTACTCGAACGTATGCACCAAAAACAATCAAGTGAAGAAAAATAAATATATGGTATAACGGCCACGGGCCGTCCTGGGTTTTATCAACATCAGGTAGAGCCCACAACAAAAATTAAAAGATATTAGTAAGTTATGCATATTTTCATATAAACGCCCCACTGTCATCACACATGCGGGGTCTTCTTTTACGACCCAGGTTCTAATTCATAGGTGAATTCAAGCAGGCGATTCACTCGTAAGGCATTGCCCCCAGGGCGGTATGTATGCAGGGTCAACGCATGTAAAAATTCGACATAGTAAATTCAGATAGTTATAAAAAGGGCAAAAAACTATCATTTTTGCAACTAACTGAATTTACAAGAATCAAAATTTATGCCAAACCTACATGCGATCACCCTGGGTATGTATGACCGTTTTTTTAACTATTTGAATTAACAACTTTTAAATTTTATCCAAAATCTACATGCGTTAGCTCTGCATAAACCCCTTTACTTTCTGACCCTCACCTTATAAAGATAGAAAATATTAGTTTCTCAACTTCATTGAGGAAATTTTCAAAAATGACAGGACAACTTGATGATAAAATAGCCGTTCTTAAGGAACAGGTCTCTAAACTGCAATCCCAAAAAAATCGTCTGATCAAAGAATTGGATGATGTCGAACTGCGCTTTGAAAGCCAGGAGCGCATTTATCGAAAATATTTTCCAGTAATTCTTGATGTTGTTGCAGCTCAGGGAACGAACTTGAGCCCGTCTTGCGGCCAACTTGCAGACGCCATGAGAAAAAAGGCGGGGCTTGCCAAGATGAATTATATTTTTGAGCAGATGAAAACAGCCATGCTCAAAGAGGATATCGGCCCTTTGACGCCGAAAAAGAAAAAAGGGATGTTTGCTGCCTTCCGGAAAAGTGCTTCCGAGGCGTTTATGGATGATTTCAAAGAAGGCTATCAGGAGCTGGTTCATTCCTTAAAAATCACCATGGATAAAAAATACGAAAAAAAATTAGGGGAATTTACCGCAAGTATAGCGGCTGCAAAGGATGCTGCGGATGTGAACGATATCAGGACGCGCATTTTTTCCCTGGTTTTTTTGTACATCTCTGAAAACAGTAAGCACTGGGAAAAGGTCAATGCATTTATCCGGGAGATTGTGGGTAAAATCTTAGAAATTGAAGCTCGTCTGACCGCTTCCTTTGAGCACACTCACTCCCTTGTGTCTGCCAACCGGCAATTTGAATCGGTGCTGGGACTGGAGATGGCTGGACTCAAAGACTCAATGAATGGGGCTGCTAGCCTGGAGGCACTTCAATCAAAAATTACTCAAGGGTTGTTATCCATTGAAAATGCCCTGCGTGAAAAACAGAAGGCAGACGATGCCATTCATTCCCGTGCAAAAAAAAATCAAGCGGCATTTAAGGCCGGATTTGAACGGCTGAAAAAGCAGCTGGCTGAAACCACGCGATATTCCGAGTCTCTTGAAAAAAAGCTGAATCAAGACCAGCTGACGGGCGCTTTTAACCGTCGTGCTTATGATAAAAAAATCTCGGATGAAATGACACGGTTCCTTCGCTATGGCAATGTGTTCTCACTGCTGGTCATTGATGCAGATAAGTTTAAACGGATCAACGATCAATATGGGCATGCCATCGGGGATCGTTGTCTTCAAGAAATTATAAAAAGGACTCACCCTTTACTACGAAAAAATGATATGCTTGCCCGTTACGGTGGTGAAGAGTTTGTTGTTGTGATGCCGGAAACCGATGCCCAAGGCGGTCAACAGGCTGCGGAAAAGATCCGGAAAACCATCGGTAAAATTGAATTTTTGTATAAAAATGAAAAGGTTAGAGTCACCGTAAGTATAGGCGTCTCCTGTGCAAAGCCCGGGGATGAAACACACGAACAGGTGTTTGAACGGGCCGATATGGCCGTATACAAAGCCAAAGAAAATGGACGAAACCAGGTTGTAGTGTTATAAGGCCTAAAGGCTGGATGGGGTAGGCAAGGACCCAGGTTCGTCCGTAACACATCATGAAAGAATCGGATCGGTTTGCATGTTTTTTTTCATAAACCGGTCACGGGCCGTCCCTGGTCTATCGAATTCCAGGCGTTGGCCCACAACAAAACAAGAAGTAATTCAGTAAGTTACTGCGACTTTTATATAACCGCCACGGGCGGACCTGGTTTTTCACCTCGGTTCGCCCACAACAAAGATAGAAAGAACCGAATGGGTTTACATCGGACTTTCATATAAAAAAAACTAACTCAGGAGTATGAATGGGATCTCAGACAGAGACGCTGAATGACGCACTGATGGAAGCCGCTTCCCATGTGATGTCAGATGACAGCATGGACACCTTGGCCAGAAGATCATTTTCCCCTAGAAAAATAGATATGTTCAATCGGAACTATTCCACCTTGACGTCCAGGGCGGAGTTCCAATTCATTAAAAATATGGAAGCCGAGCGTTTGCTGCCAGGCATTATCAACAACCCGGTGCAAGAGGTCATGGGGGCCGATGCTATTGGTGCTGATGGTGAGGCCAATTTTCATAAACAGCGCAATGTGGGGGTGGTGTTCTCCGGTGGCCCTGCGCCGGGGGGGCACAATGTTATTGCCGGATTGTATGATGAGATAAAACGGTATAATGGAGATTCAAGGATTTTTGGATTCCTTCAGGGGCCTGACGGCCTGCTGGAATCCCGGTATATAGAAATCACCGGAAAACTGGTAGACCGCTATCGGAATCTGGGAGGCTTTACCATGATCAAAACCGGACGCACCAAAATTGATTCGGGTGAAAAAATGGAAAAAGCCTTGGTCACCTGCAAGGGCCTTAATCTGGATGCTCTGGTCATCATTGGTGGAGACGATTCCAACACCAATGCCGCATTTCTTGCCCAGCATTTTAAATCCTCGGGCATTAAAGTAATCGGTATTCCTAAAACCATTGACGGTGATATTCAGGTTCAAACCGATGACGGCCAGACCCTGTGTGCCGTCTCTTTTGGATTTCATTCCGCAGCCCGAGCGTTTGCCAGAAATATCTCAAATCTTTCCAATGACGGCAGTTCCGATGTCAAATACTGGCATGTGTGCCGGGTGATGGGCCGGGTGGCCAGCCATCTGACCCTGGAAAGCGCCCTTCAAACCCATGTCAACCTGGCACTGATCGGAGAAGAACTGGCTGATTATGTAAATCAAGACCGTTTGGACAAGGCCGAGAAAAACGGAGAGGTAGATTACAACGCCTATGGTATCACCCTTCGCCATCTGTCACGGGTCATCTGTGACATTATTGTCCGACGGGCCGCCTATGGTAAAAATTACGGGGTGATGATTATCCCGGAAGGGATCCTGGAATTCATCAATGAAATCCAGGTGTTTATTATCAAGCTTAACAAAATTATCGCAGAATATAATAAGATCCATGATATTGATTTCCACCATAGCTTTCCCAATCTCTCCGGCAAGCTGGATTATCTGCGCCGAATTGCCCAAGGCATGATTGATACCACAAGTGAATTTCCCATCTGGAATATGAGAGATGACGAGCTGTTCAATCAGCTTCCCAATTTCTTCAAAGAGGGGCTGCTGGTGGAACGAGATGGTCACGGCAATTTTCAATTCTCCCAGGTTGAAACTGAAAGGATCATCATGGGCATGGTTCGTGAATATCTGGATGTTCTCAAGGAGCAAGGCGTATACAAGATTGGGATCAAGCGCTCGGACTATGTGACCTTTATGTCAGCGGCCCGCATGGATGCCGAGATGTTTGCCCCGGCGTTGTTTAAAAATCCCCAGGATGAATATGTTTTGGTAAAGCCCGAGATTATCTCCATGAAAACCTTGAAGGCCGCCCTGGTAAATGACGGAATGATCGATGCGCAAGAAGCGTTGCCCCAGGCATTGGTGGAGATATTTAAAAAATCAGAACCGGATTTTAAAATTCAGACTCATTTTTATGGGTATGACGGCCGGGGATCCGACCCCACTTATTTTGACTGTAACTATGCCTATAACCTAGGATTGACTGCGTTTCACCTGATTGCCGGCAATGCCACCGGCCAGATGGCAGCGATACTGAATCTAGAACAGGATTTTGAAAACTGGATTCCCATCGGGATTCCCATTGCCCGGCTCATGCATTTGGAAGAGCGAAAAGGGAAACTGGATTTGGTCATTGAAAAGAGCATTGTTGACCTTGAATCCAACGCCTTTAAGGTGTTTCAGGCTTTCCGTGAAAATTGGGTGGCTGCCGACGCTAAGCCTGATCGTTTCAGGAATTCAGGCCCTGTACAGTTTGCCGGTGACAACGAAGAAGATCGTCCTTTGATGCTGAAATTAAATGCCTTGACGTGAGTAAGGAAGGGGGCACTCAAAAAATAACGTTGCATTTTAAGTGCCCAGGTTTAGGTCATATTTGGATGCTCTGATTGAACAAACTATGTGATTGAAGTGCACTCAAAGACGGCCTGAAGATGTGAGATGCATAAAAAATGTGAAGTTCTTGTTGCGCGAGCCCTAAGGTAAGGCAAAGCCCCTGGTCACCGATAAGACGCTATTGGGCCTGGCGCGTTTGAGGCTGATAGGAGCATAAGGGTTCTTCTGCCAGATAGTCGCCGGTGGCCTCGTAGGCCCTTGCCCGGCAGCCGCCGCACACGGTTTTATATTGGCAGGCCCCGCATTTTCCGTCCAGGTTTTTAAAATTGCGAAGCTTGTTGAACACCTCTGAATTTTCCCAAACATCTTTAAAATGCTGCATGGTTATGTCACCGCAGGTTACATCCAGGAATCCGCAGGTCTGAACCCGGCCCACATGGGAGATAAAGCAGAATCCCGTGCCGGCAAGGCACCCTCGGGTCACGGCGTCCAGGCCATGGGTTTCAAATGTCACTTTTGTACCGTCGGCTTTGGCACGCTGCCGCAAAATCCGATAGTAGTGGGGTGCACAGGTGGCCTTGAGCTGAAGCGGGGTTTTGTCCTGCTGGTCGTAAAACCAATTCAGGGTCTCTTCATATTGTTTGGCATCAATGGCGGCATCCAGGATGTATTTACCTCGACCGGTGGGTACCAGCAGGAAGATGTGGTGGGCCACTGCGCCCAGGGATTCAGCCAGTGCCAGAATTTTTGGAATTTCATCCAGGTTATTTTGGGTGATGGTGGTGTTTATCTGAAATGGGAGACCCGCAGCCTTGGCGTATTCAATCCCCTGCAAGGTTCGGTCAAAGGCGTTTGTCAACCCCCTGAAATCATCGTGGCTTTTGGCTGAGGCACCGTCCAGGCTGACAGAGATCCGTTTGATCCCGGCAGCCTTTAATTTTTTGGTGTTTTCAGCCGTGAGCAGGGTGCCGTTGGGGGCCATGACCATTCGAAGACCAATGGTGTCACCGTAGTTGGCAATATCATAGATGTCCTTTCGAAGCAACGGTTCCCCGCCGGTGAGGATGATGATGGGCTGTCCAACCTCCCGGATCTGGTCCAGTAGACGGTATGCGGCAGTGGTATCCAGTTCATTGTCATAAGGATGGTCTTCGGCCACGGCGCGGCAGTGCTTGCAATTCAGATTACACCGCCGGGTAGTTTCCCAGGCCACCAGCCGTAACGTCTGTTTATTTCCAGACTTTCCCCCCGGATGACCGCCTGGATGTCCCCCAGGGTGACCGCCGGGATGCCCCAGCTTGACATGAGAATGGTTCATCAGCTTTTTAGCTCCCTTGCCACTTCAATGGCGGAATAGGTCAGAATTAGATCGGCGCCGGCCCGTTTGATGGAGAGCAGGGTTTCCATGATCAGGGCATTGGCATCCACCCAGCCCATCATTCCCCCAGCTTTCATGATGGCATATTCGCCAGATACATTATACGCCGCAATGGGCAGGTCGATTTCATCTTTGATCCGACAGATGATGTCCAGGTAGGGCAGGGCAGGCTTGACCATGATGATGTCAGCCCCTTCTTCCACATCCATGGTGGCTTCCCGGATACTTTCCCGGGCGTTGGCTGGATCCATTTGATAGCTTTTTCGATTGCCAAACTGAGGTGCAGATTCTGCGGCTTCCCGGAAAGGGCCATAAAATGCCGACGCATATTTGACCGCATACGACATGATCGGGGTATGACAATAGCCTTCATCATCAAGTATTCCTCGAATGGCCGCCACTCGGCCATCCATCATATCCGATGGTGCCACCATGTCTGCCCCGGCCTGGGCATGGGACAAAGCAGATCGTGCAAGTAGATCCAGGGTGGCGTCGTTGTCCACAATTCCTTTGTCGATCATGCCGCAGTGGCCATGATCTGTGTACTCGCACAGGCAGACATCGGTAATCACGGTGAGTTCGGGAACAGCGGATTTAACTTCAGAAACCGCCCGCTGAACAATACCGTCTTTGGCATAGGCCTGGGTGCCCAAGGCATCTTTTTTATCGGGGATGCCGAAAAGAATAATAGCAGGAATGCCCACATCCCTGGCGGTTTTGGCCGTGGTTACAATATGATCAATGGACAGTTGAAACTGACCAGGCATGGTGGTGATGGGTTTTTTGACTGATTTGCCCTCAACGGCAAACAGCGGCTGGATCAAGTCGTTTCGGGAGAGGGTGGTTTCCCGGATCATCCGTCGAAAATTATCATTGGCCCGCAAGCGCCGGCCTCTATATTCGGGAAAGAGCAAGGTTAAGCCTCCTGAGGGACGTCTGGTTTTTTGATTTCTTCGTCGGTAAGGTAACAGGCAGGATCAGAATCCCAGGGATCACCGGCCACAGATTTGGCCCGGGCCCTAAAGTTGCCGGCGCAAATGTCCAGCCAGCGGCATTGGGAACACCGGCCTTTGACATGTTTTTTCTTTTCCTTCATTTTCATGAGAAATTCGTTGTCAGGATCCACCCACAATTCAGAAAAGGGGCGGTCTTTGATGTTACCCAACGAGATTTCACGCCAGAACTGGTCTGGATGAACCTCCCCGTCCCAGGAGATACAGCCAATGCCCCGACCAGAGTTATTGCCTTCGTTCATTTCAAGCAGTTCTAGGACTTCAGCGGCCCGTTGTGGGTCTTCCTCAAGCATGCGTTGGTACAGGTAGGGCCCATCAGCGTGGTTGTCCACGGTGAGGATCTCCTTGGCCTTGTTTCGATCGTGGAGATCCTTGGTTCGATCCATGATCAGGTCCAGTGTTTTCCGGGTTTCTTCGTGGCTTAGGTCCTCTTTGGCAATCTCAGAGCCCCTTCCGGAATAAACCAAGTGGTAGAAACAGGCCCTGGGGATATTTTTTTCTTCCAGCAGATCAAAGATCCCTGGGATATCCTGGACGTTCCGTTTATTGATGGTAAACCGCAGGCCGACCTTGATGCCGGCCTCCTGACAATTATCCACCGCCGCCATGGCCCGCTTAAACGAACCTGGAACCCCCCGGAATTTGTCATGGGTGGCCGCCATACCGTCCAGGCTGATCCCCACATAGGACAACCCAATTTCTTTTAATTGTTTTGCTTTTTCTTTGGTGATCAGGGTTCCGTTGGTGGAGATGACCGCCCGCATGCCTTTGGAAACGGCATATTGGGCATATTCTACCAGGCGGGGATGGACCAGGGGTTCCCCCCCGGAAAACAGTAGTACAGGAACACCGAAACGGGCCAGGTCGTCGATCATGGCAAGGCTCTGCGAATGGGTCAGCTCATTCTTATATTCAATGTCTTCGGACTGGGCATAACAATGCACGCATTTAAGGTTGCAGCGCCGGGTCATGTTCCAAACGACTACTGGTTTTTTATCCTTGGAAAACTGGAGCAGGTGTGAGGGCAGTTTTCCAGATGCCCGTGAATACCTCAAGGTATCTGACGGCTCGACAGTGGCACAGTAAAGCTTTGAAATTCCAATCATTTTAATTCTTTCCTGATAAGCTCGTTAAGGTAGGTTTCATGGTCGATCAATCCTTTCTTGGATAAAAAGAAACGATTGTTGCCTGTTTTTTCCCGAACCAGGTTGAAACCATCAAAAAAGTCCGAATAGATTTTGGATAAAATCTCTTCTGTGGTGGCATTGTGGTCAATGAACTGCTGGATGAGGTAGTCTGCGGCATCTTCCTCAAACACAATGTTTAAATCATAGCTTTTGGTGATTTCCATTTCAATTTCTTTAATGTTGTCATGGAATATTTTGATCTGCTTCACCGCATCTTCGATTTCCATGACATGGGTGGTATAGTATTGAGCCACCATTCGGCTGCGAATCTGGGTCAAGGTTAATCCGTGGCGGATGGAAAACACCTTCCAGTTGTCCGTGACATAGGCTGTAATGTAGTCCATGTGGTGGGCCAGGGCGGCATGATATTCTGCCTCAAAGGTATCCGTATCATCACCTTCGAGCAGGGCAGGGAGCACGCGCTCTGGAAATTCGATGGTTTCAGGCGTGATGGCAAGGTGGGTCACCCCGGAAGAGGGCAGTTTTTCCTCAAAGGGCAGCAGGCCGACCTCTACAACGGACACCAGTCCCCTGGCACCGGTATTTTCCTGGTAGGCTTTTTGGGCAAAGGCCTTGAGCACTTCATCGGTAAAAACAATATCAATGCCGTAGGATTTAAAATCCAGCCGTTTGCTTAATATCACCGGGTTGTTGGGCATTTTAAGGATGGCATATAGATCCTGCTCCGTCAATTCGTCCAATACGCAGCGCACCGGCACCCGGCCGATAAATTCTGATTCAAATCCATAGGCCACCAGATCTTCAGAACGTGTGGCTTTGAACAGATCTTCCTCTTTTTGGGACTGGGGCAGGGCCGCTCCAAATCCAATGGCCTGCTGACTCAAGCGTTTTTTGACCACATCGGTCAGCCCGGAAAACGCACCGGATAAAATAAACAGGATATTGGCCGTATTTACTTTTTTGGCACTGCGTTTTCCGGTGCGCTGGTAGGCTTCAAGTTCCTGCATCATTGAAACCGGATCATGGGGCACCTTTAGATCCACCTCGGTTTCTTCCATGGGCTTGAGCAATGCCCGCTGTACACCGGTTCGGGAGACCTGGGCCCCGATCACATTGGGGCTGGCAGCAATTTTATCGACTTCGTCCACATATACAATACCGCATTGCGCCAGTTCAATGTCGTCATCGGCCTCTTTTACCAGATCCCGGATCAGGTCCTCCACATCCCCCCCCACATATCCGGTTTCTGAAAATTTTGTGGCATCTGCCTTCACAAACGGCACCCCGATCTTTTTGGCAATGAGTTTGATCAGGTAGGTTTTTCCAATCCCTGTGGGGCCCAACATAAGGATGTTGGATTTAATATTTCCTGTAATTTTAGACGCCCCTTCTCCGGTGGCCTCCTGGTGTCTGATCCGGTTGAAATGGGTACAGATTTTGGTGGACAGCACCGATTTTGCCTTGTCCTGGCGTACCACATATTGATCCAGATAATTGATCAGCTCCGCAGGTTTAATATTGAAGTCAATCAATTCTTTTTTACCCTTGGATGGGGGTTTGCCAGCAACCGGCTTCTTTTCAGGGTGGATGGAAGGGGAGATAAATTTGACATTTCCGCCAAATTTTTTATTGAGAAATTCTCCCAGCTCTTTTTCGATTTGTCGAGGGTCTTGCCCTGTTATACGGTGGTTTAAAGTCATAATAGGGTATAATAAGCCGCCTTTATAATAAATCAAGGTGTTAATGATTACGGGGTGCTTTGGGTTGGAACATTTGGCAGGGTTGGCCTGACGTGCGACGAACAACAGCGCTGGGCAGCTGTTTGCTTTTAAATCCCATGGCACGACAGCCGTTGGGATGGGCTGGTGACCAAGTGACATAAAAAAATTTGCATTTATGACAACGTATTATCTTGGAGTCTGCCATGTTTTTGAAAAAAGAAAACGCCGCATCCGTGTATCGGCTGCGGCGTTTTCTGAGTGTGGTGCCGAAGGGGAGACTTGAACTCCCACGGGTCGCCCCACACGCCCCTCAAGCGTGCGTGTCTACCTATTCCACCACTTCGGCATATTGGATATCGCGTATTGCGTTAACTTATTCAGACGTTGTTTCTACAGGGGCGTTTGCATCCTTCATGACACTTGTCTGGGATTGATTGCCAGACATATAGGCCAGGCTCAAGGAAGTGATCATAAAGATGATGGCAAATGCCGTCGTCATTTTAGTTAAGATCGTGGCAGGACCTGCTGCGCCAAACAGTGCTTGACTGCCGGCACCGCCGATGGATGCCCCCATTTCTGCGCCCTTTCCTGTCTGGAGCAGTACAATGAGTATCAGAAGGATACACGCTGTAACGTGCAATGCAATAACAATGGTGCTCATCTGGTTATTATACCTTATCTGTTTTATATCCAACAATACGGCTGAAGGTCCGTGCATCCAAGCTTGCTCCGCCAACCAGTGCGCCGTCTACATCTTCTATACGCATAAGATCCTTTATGTTGTCCGGTTTGACTGATCCGCCATAAAGAATTCGCGTTTCATTTGCCAGCGTCTCAGAGAACTTTTCTTTTAACAATTTTCTCAAAAATTGATGAACTTCATCCACTTGTTCCGGGCCGGCCGTCTTGCCTGTACCAATGGCCCAAACAGGCTCGTAGGCAAGAACCAGTGTTCCAAATTCTTCAGAACGTCGGCTTTTTAACCCATCTGTCACCTGTTTGTCAAGCACAAAAAATGTTTTTTGTGCATCCCGCTCGGCTTCTGTCTCGCCAATGCAGAGTACAGGGATGAGATCCGCCTGAATTGCGGCATTGACTTTTTTAGCCACAGATTCGTTGGTTTCTCCAAAATACTGACGCCGTTCAGAATGCCCAATAATGGCATATTGGGCGCCAGCCGCCTTTACCATCTCTGCAGATACTTCACCGGTATAAGCCCCCTGGGGTTCAAAGTACAGATTTTGGGCGCCCATTTGGATCGGCGTGTTTTCCACGGCCTGGGCCACCAGGGGCAAAGACAAAGCTGTGGGAGCAATAATGATCTCTACATCGCTGACGTCCCGGCACAGCTCTGCCAGTTCCTTTGCCGTCTTGACGGCCTGGGGGCCAGTTTTATACATTTTCCAATTACCCGCGATTAGGGGTTTTCTATGCATATTACATCTCCTTTGCCACCATTTTGGCCAGATCAATCATTCGATGGGAGTATCCTGCCTCATTGTCATACCATGCATAGACCTTTACCAGATTGCCGTTAATAACATCGGTGCATGAGGCATCCACAATAGACGACAGCGGGCAGGAGTTGTAATCAATGGACACCAGGGGTAAATCACTATAGCCAAGAATATCTTTGAGATGGGTGTCAGCGGCTGTTTTTAATGCCGAATTGACCATTTCTTTTGTCAGGTCGCCTTTTTCGGTCGTAACCACCAGATCCACCAGAGATACGTTGGGGGTGGGGACCCGGACGGCCAGACCGTTGAGTTTGCCTTCTAGCTCCGGCAATACCAGGGAAACAGCCTTTGCCGCTCCCGTAGTGGTGGGAATCATGGACAGGGCCGCGGCTCTGGATCTGCGTAGATCCTTGTGGGGGAAGTCCAGCAGGCGTTGCCCCCCGGTATAGGCGTGGATCGTGGTCATCATACCGCAGACAATGCCAAAGTTTTCAAGCAACACCTTGGCCACCGGGGCCAGGCAATTGGTGGTGCAAGAGGCATTGGATAGGATATGGTGAGATGCGGGGTCATAGTCTTCGTGGTTAACGCCCATAACAATGGTAATGTCCGGATCCGAAGCCGGTGCCGAAATGATCACCTTTTTCGCACCCCCTTCAAGGTGTTTGGATGCCGCTTCCCGACTTCTGAACAGGCCGGTACACTCCAGTACAACGTCCACATTTGACTGGGTCCACTCAATTTGCGCCGGATCTTTAATGGCCGATACCTGGATGGCCTTTCCATCTACGATGATTTGGCCATCTTTGGCACTGACCTCCCGGTTCAATGGGCCATGTACCGAGTCGTACTTCAGCAGGTGAGCAATGGTGTTTGTATCTGTCAGATCATTGATGGCTTTAATGTCAAGCCCGTCAGTTTCAAGGGCGGCACGAAATGCCATGCGCCCGATTCTGCCAAACCCGTTTATACCTATATTTATGGTCATTATACCCTCCTTCTAACTTCTTTGATATACAGAAAACATATTTTATATATCCATTTGTTTAATTTGATTTGGAAATTTTTTTAGGACTGCCGTTTGGTGCCTTTGAGAATATCCGTAGCCAATGAAATGCTTCTTTTACCATGTTCCACCAATGCGGCCGTAAGTGTTGAAATATCCATTTTGTGCCTGGCCGTGACCGCTTTCATTAAAATTGGCAGGTTTACACCGGAAATCACCTCCACCTGTCCCTCTTCCAAAAAGGAGTAGGACAAATTAGAAGGGGTGCCGCCAAACATGTCTGTAAGGATGATAATTCCCTTGTCGGTACGGACGTCTTTTATCCCTTGTTTGATTCGTTTGCGAAGGTCATCTGGATCCTGTTTGATATCTATGGATACCGACATCAGATGATCCTGGGGGCTGCCCAGAATAAATTCAAGGGTGTCGATCAGTGTGCTGCCGAGTTCAGCATGGGTTACAACTAAGATGCCTGTCATGTGTTTGTGTCCCTGTCAATGTCCCTGTGAAGGATGCTGGGGTGGAATCCTTTGGCGGTCAGCCGTTCAAATACGTTACGCGCAATGGCCACGCTTCTGTGCCGACCGCCAGTGCATCCAATGGCAAGGGTCAGATATGCTTTGTTTTCCTTCTTATATAAAGGAATAAGATAGTCAATCAGATCGTTATACTTTTTAAGAAATCTTTTGGTTTCTCTGTTTTCCAGTACAAATTGTTTCACCCCGTCGGATTCTCCATCCAGGGCCCTGAGTTCCGGTACAAAATAAGGATTGGAAAGGAACCTTAAGTCCATGACCAGGTCGGCATCCAGGGGGATTCCGTATTTAAACCCAAAGGAGACAATGTTCAATTTCATCAAATCCAGCCGTTTATCACCACTGTGGATCGCAATGAGATTGAGAATCTCGGATTTGAGCTGATGAACATTAAACTCGCTGGTATTAATGATATGGTGGGCCATCTTTCGGATGGGGGCCATGGTTCTTTTTTCAGCCTGGATACTGTCCAAAAGACTCTTTCCTTCGTCCAGAGGATGTTGACGACGGGTTTGACTGAACCGTTTTAAAAGGACGTCTGTATCTGCGTCTAAAAAGAAAATTTCAGGGGTTATCCCCATCTCTTCGATGGCAGATATACCGGAAACAAACGTTTGGATGAATGTTTTAGAGCGCATATCCATAACAAAGGCTGCACCCTTGACCTGGGGGTAGTCTCTGAAGGGCAATTCCAATACCTTGGGCACAAGCTCCATGGGCATATTGTCGATGCAGTAGTAGGCTGCGTCTTCAAACGCCCGGATGACTGTTGTTTTTCCGGAGCCTGAGATCCCTGTGATGATATAAACCCTTTGCGTGTTCATCTTGTACGGTCCAAATTGTTTTGGCCTGATTTTTCAAGCCGGTGTTGGGACACAGAATCAGAATGCTTCATCTTGTGCCATAATTATATTGTAGATTTCTTCTACGGATTTCGCAGATTTAAGCCGGTTCTTAAATTGATCTATCTTCAGCAGTTTGGAAATTTGAGCCAGTACTTTGAGGTGATCTCCAGAATTGTTCTCTGGTGTCAGTAAAACAAAAAAAATGTGAACCGGCCGATCATCCAAGGCGTTGTATTCAATGCCGTTACGGCTAAGACCGAATCCCACCGTCACCGATTCGACACCGCCAAGTTTTCCATGGGGAATGGCAATGCCGCCACCAATGCCGGTAGAGCCTAAAGATTCTCTTTCCATCAATACCGTGGCGATGGCGTCTGCATCGGTATTTGCAGCCGATGCCACAGCTTGCGCCAGTTCCCGGATAACGCCGGTTTTGTTGTCCGCAGCAATGTCGGCGATAATGGAATTCTGATTTAAAATTTCACTGATTTTCATTGGCTTTAAGTTTACCTTATTTTTTGGGCGGGATCAGTCAGTCCCAGTTTTATGCTGTTAAATGTAACGGCCGGTGGCATATACCCCGGGCTTAAAGTTTTTTGCGCTTGTTTGATGGTAGAATATTGAGCATTTTTCTATACTTTGCAACGGTACGCCGGGCAATTTTGATATCGGATGCCTCAAGGATGGATGAAATTTTTTCATCGTGCAGGGGCGCATTGGGGTCCTCATTTTCAATAAGATGCCGGATACGCTCCTTGACGCTGGCTGATGCCAAGGCGTCGCCCTCAATACGTTCGATGGAGGAATTGAAAAAAAATTTCAGTTCAAACAAGCCCTGGGGGGTGTAGGCGTATTTATTGGTGGTCACCCGGCTGATGGTGGACTCATGCATCTCAATATCATCAGCAATATCTTTGAGAATCAGGGGACGAAGGTAGCCAATTCCCTTTTCAAAGAACTCTCTTTGAAATTTGATAATGCTCTCCATAACAAGATAAATGGTTTTTTGCCGCTGGTGGATACTTTTAATCAACCATGAAGCAGACTGCATCTTTTCATTGAGGTAGGCTTTTGTCTCTTTGGGAATTTTTTTGCCGTCCGCTACAGCATCTCTGTAAAATTTTGAAATCCTCAGCTTGGGAAGGCCGTCGTCATTCATGACAATTTTAAATTCATCGTCCACCTTATAGACATAAATATCCGGTGTGATATAGGCTGGCTCATCTGTGTTAAATTTTCGGCCCGGTTTGGGTTCAAGAAATTGAATAATTTTAACGGCAGCCCGGACATCCTCAACGGTGATTTTCAGGGCGGCGGCAATTTTTTTACTATTTTTGTTTTCAATATTTTTTAAATGATTTTTGATGATGGCATCAATGATCGGATTGTCAATACCCAGCTGCTTTACCTGAATTAACAAGGTCTCGCAAAGATCCCTGGCACAAACGCCAGGCGGGTCAAAGGTCTGAAGATGGGAAAGCACTTCCTCCACGTCTTCCACCTGTGATTCAGCGATTTCGGCCAACTCTTGTGTGGTTGCGCAAAGATATCCGTCCCGGTTCAGGTTGCCGATGATCATATGACCGATGGCCTCCTGTTCCACAGAGAGGCCAGAAAGCATCAGCTGCCATTCAAGGTGTTGTTTCAAGGTTTTCTTTTCCGAGGTAAAGGCTTCAAAATTGGGGGCTTCTGTATTTTCCGATTCCGTGTAAATCCGTCCTGTGGAATTGTACTCGTTGATATAGTTTTCCCAATCTGTATCCGAACGCACCCGATCTTCAATAGTAACTTCTTTGATGGCGGCGTCCTCGGTTTCCGCATCTTGTGCTTCTGCCTCTTTGGCGGTGATTTTCGTTTCCGGGGCATCGTCGGTAACGGATTCATCCAGGGCAGGGTTTTGTTCCATTTCCTGCTGAATCATCTCTGCAAGCTCAATACGGGACAACTGCAGCAACTTGATGGCCTGCTGGAGTTGAGGTGTCATCACCAACTGCTGGGTGAGGGTCAGGCTTTGTTGTAATCCAAGTTCCATATTAAAGTTTAAAATTATCTCCCAGGTATATTTTTTTGGCTATTTCACTTGAAATAATTTTTTTTGGGGGGCCAGATTCAATCACAAGGCCCTGGTTCATGATGTAAGCATGGCTGCATACCCCAAGGGTTTCCCTCACATTATGGTCAGAGATCAAAACACCGATGCCCCGGTCTGTAAGCTGGGAAATGATCTGCTGGATATCAATGACCGCCAGCGGATCCACCCCAGCAAAGGGTTCATCCAAAAGGATGAACTTGGGATCTGTGGCAAGTACCCTGGATATTTCCAGGCGTCTGCGCTCCCCACCGGACAGGGAGGCCGCCTTTTGCCCGGCCAGCTGCGCAATGCCAAGTTCGTCCATCAGGGCTGCCGCCTTTTGTTGAATGTCCATGCCATTTTTGGGAAGCACTTCCAAAATGGCTGTGATATTTTCTGCCACCGTCAATTTCTTAAAGATGGAGGATTCCTGGGGCAGGTAGCCAATCCCTTTCCTGGCGCGGATATACATGGGATAGCGGGTAATATCTTCCTGATCCAGATGAACACTGCCCCCATCGGGCCTGATCATGCCCACCGTCATGTAAAAGGTGGTGGTTTTGCCCGCCCCATTGGGACCGAGAAGTCCTGTCACCTCCCCCTGGTTCACTTTTAAATCGACCTGATTGACTACGGTTTTGCCTGCATATGTTTTGACCAGTTTGTCCAGTATCAGTTGACTCATGGTGTCTTAATTGTGCTGCACATCCTCAAGGCGGTTCTGATCCTGGGCATCAAAAAAGGCCTGGACCCGTTTGGTACCGCCGCTTTCAACCATGACACGACCGTCAAGACGGAACAATGTTATTGTTTTGCCAGATATCCAGCTGCTACCGGTGAGCAGTTTTGGGGCTTTGCCTGTCAACACCAGCACTTCGTCGGCAGTGGTGTAGACCGCTTTGTCCGCCACCGCCTGTCTATCGCCGGCAGTGTATTCGACGTTCCCCGTGGCCACCAATTTTGTGACGCGGCGCCCATCTTGTTTTTTTGAAGCCGAGGTGTCAAAAAACACTTTAACGGCGTCGGCCAATAGTGTCGAATCGTTCTGGGTGGCTTTAACATTGCCGATAAATTCAACCACTGCGGCATCCTGCTCGGCAATCATTTTATCGGAACTCACATGCAGGCGATCAACGGCGTTGTGTTGCGTCAAAAGGCCATTGGGCTTGGAAGTGCCCGATTCTGCAAATACCAAACCCGTTGACAAAAGCATAAATACCGCCACAATCAGTGACAGCAAACACGCCCATTGCGTCACACAGCGAGGGGCAAGTTTATGGCAGGGTAAAGGCATCACTGAACACTCCTTTTACGTGTCCTTTTAACACAATACGGCGCTCATTGAGCTGGGTTTCCATGGCATCTGCCTCAATGGCAGCCGCTTCATTTTCAATGCGGATCCGTGAATTGGTGTACAGTATATGAGGTTTTTTATCATAATGCAATGTTTGACTTGTCATGGTATAGCCTTGATAACGGATTACCACATTGTCTGAAAACACAATATTGTGGCCCTTGGTATCCAGGATTCCCCGGCGGCCGCTTAAATCCACCACTGTACCGTCCTGGGTAAAAAATTGCGCCGTTACATCTTCAAGCACGGCCTTGTTTTCTTCCTTTAGCATGGTGGCTGAAGCTGCCTTTAGTTTCCATTCGGTGATGCCGTTTTTTTTGGAAATCTGCTCCAGCAGGTTTAGTTTGAGGGCGGCCTTGGTATCCACCTGTATATCTTTTATGGGGATGGGCGTTGTAAAAAGATGGTTTGCGTAATAAAACAGGCCCAGGCCAATCACAACACAGACCAGCAGGATGGTCAGGGGGAATATCAATGGTTTGTTTCCAGAGCCGGTCATGATAAGAACCTGGAAAGGATGTGCGCCCAGTCGCCCCGGGCCTGTAAAATGATTTCACAGATCTGGCGAACCGCTCCCTGGCCGCCGGGAAATTTAGAGGTCAGATCCGCCACCTGCTTCACTGCACTGGGGGCGTCCGCCACGGTGAAAGCCAGGCCAGCCCGGGTCATGGCCGGCAGATCAATGAGATCATCCCCCATAAACGCAACCTGATCTGGTGTCAATTGCCTTGTGTGAACAATTTGCTCGAACGCAGACGCTTTATCCGTGACCCCATCAAAAATCAGGTCAATGCCAAGGTTGCGACACCTGTGCCCCAAAGCACCAGAGGTTCTACCTGTAACGATACCGATATCCACGCCGGCATCCATGAGCAGGCGCATGCCCAAACCATCCCTTGAATTGAAGGATTTGATTTGCTCCCCCCTGTCGGTGTAGGTGATGGCACCGTCGGTGAGCACACCGTCCACATCTAAAAGAAGCAGACGAATACGCCTGAGATGGCAGAGAAGTTGTTGATCCATATGCTCAACTTGTAATGTGCTGGATGTCATTGTGCTGCTGCCCGCTTAATCTTCAGCAAGGTGGTGAGTAACGCTTTCATTTGGTCCAGGGGCATTGAGTTTGGTCCATCGCACAGGGCCTTATCGGGTTCGGGGTGGGTTTCCATGAACAGGCCGTGCGCCCCAGCAGCAATGGCCGCTTTTGACAACGGAGGGACAAATTGTCGCTCCCCTGATGAAGATGCTCCGGCACCACCGGGGAGCTGGATACTGTGGGTGGCATCAAAAATCACTGGGACATCCATGCCGCTGATGATGGGAAATCCTCTGAAATCCACCACTAAATTATTGTACCCAAAGCTTGTGCCCCTTTCGGTGATGGCAATGTCAAGGTTGCCTGTGGATTTTGCTTTATTGATGATATTGCGGCAGTCCGCAGGGGAAAGAAATTGCCCTTTTTTGATATTCACGGGCCTGCCGGTATTGCAGGCGGCAAGAATCAAGTCTGTCTGGCGGCATAAAAAGGCCGGCAGCTGGATCACATCCAGCACCTCGGCTGCCTCTTGCGCCTGGGCTGGCAGATGGATGTCAGAAATAATGGGCACCTTAATTTCATCTTTAATCCGCTTAAGTATTTCAAGTCCTTTTTGGGGACCCGGTCCCCGGAACGATGAAATCGAAGTACGGTTGGCCTTATCATAGGACGCTTTAAAAATATAGGGGATGCCAAGCGCTTCGGTCACCTGTTTTAAGTGGGCGGCAATGGCAACGCTGGTCTCGTAATCTTCAATGACGCAAGGACCTGCAATTAGAAAAAAAACAGGGGGCTGTTTTTTGATTAAATCAAAAAAAAAATTAGTCATAATGAGAATCCTAAATTAGTGTGACCTGTTCGGGTCAACCTAATGTGCGGGCTGTCAAAAGTCAAGCGGCATTCTCATTGGGAAAATTCCTTGATATGTATGGGTTTTACTGATATCTTTATAAGGATGTGTCAAAATTAATATAACTTCTTGAAAATGTAAGGAAATTTAATGAAAAGAGCGGTTTTGACCTTGTTGCTTCTCGGGGTGGTGGTCCCCTTGGGCTGGCTGCTTTACACAAAATATGAGGGCGATGTCCCTCAAGTAGAGATCTCGCTACCCTCCAAATATCTAAAAAAATCCTATGAAATGAATCTTACGGTTCGGGACCGGGGCACAGGTCTTCGCCAGGTTAAGGTGTGTTTAAAGCAAAAGGACAATGAAAAAGTTCTATTGGATAAAACCTATCCCCCGTCATCCATTGCCAGCTTTTTTACGGACAACAAAACACTTCATGATACCTTTGTGATTCCTGTGGAAGCGCGCAAATACGGCATGAATGATGGCGACGCGGTGATTGGGATTCTGGTGACCGATTATGCCTGGCATGGATGGAATAAGGGTAATCGGTTTTATGAGGAACGGCCGGTGATCATTGATACCAAACTGCCCCAGATCAAGGTGCTTACCAAGCAGCATAACCTGAGCCGGGGCGGCAGTGGCCTTGTGATCTACAAAGTACTTGAAGATGTCCTTTCCTCAGGGGTTTTGGTGGGGGAAAATTTTTATCCCGGGCATTCGGGCATGTTTGACGATCCCACGGTTTTCGCCTGTTTTTTTGCCCTGGATCACACCCAGGGGCCGGGCACCCGCATTGCCGTGCGGGCAACGGATCTGGCCGGCAATGAGGCAAAACGCGGATTTTATCATTATATAAAGGACAAAAATTTTAGACACGATGTATTGAAGATATCGGATCGGTTTCTGGAGCGAAAGATGCCCGATATTGATCTTGGTGCCAAAGAAGATACCTTTGCCCTGGCAAAAAATCCACTGCTTGAAAAATTTTTATATGTGAACGGTCCCTTGAGACAACAGAACGTGGAAACCGTGCTGGCCTATCCGGCAGATACGGTGAATGAAATGATGTGGCAGGGGCGATTTGGACGGCTGGCCGGCTCAGCCCGCCGGGCCCGGTATGCGGATCACAGGGTCTACAAGTATAAGGGCAGGGAAATCGACAGGGCCACCCACCTGGGCATTGACCTTGCTTCCACGGCAAATGCCCCTGTCGGGGCTGCAAACCGGGGCCGGGTCATTATGGCTAAAGATGTGGGAATTTTCGGCAACACAGTTATCATTGATCATGGGTTTGGTCTGGCAAGTCTGTATTCCCATTTAAATGAGATGATGGTGCAAGAAGGGGATGTTGTGGCCAAGGGAGACATCATCGGTCGAACTGGGTTGACCGGGCTTGCCGGCGGGGATCACCTCCATCTGTCCATCATTGTGCATAACCGATTTGTCAATCCTGTGGAATGGTGGGACAAAAACTGGATCAAAAATAATATCACCGCTAAAATTGACGCCGTAAAACAAAAGATAAAGGCATCCAAATAACGGCCACGGGCCGTCCCTGGTCTATCGAATCCCAGGCGTTGGCCCACAACAAAACAAGAAAGTAATTCAGTACGTTACTGAGACTTTCATATAAAACGGCCAGGTCAGCTATAGGGAACTGAAAAGCGGTTCCATTATGATCAAAGGTCAAATCGTACCCAAAATGCCGCTCTGATCCATGGTCGAGGCCAGGAAAATTGCGGCGATGCTTAAAACCGATATCCAGCGCTGCCGGTTTTTCATCGGTGAACCTCAAAAATTGTTATAGGAATCATGACAACTAAATCTGTAAAAAAAAGTACACCCGCGGCAATCCAAAAAAAAAGTGCCTGGCGGGAGAATATCGAGGCCATTCTCATTGCTGTGGTCATTGCATTATTTATTCGAACCTTTATTGTTCAAGCCTTTAAAATTCCATCGGGATCCATGCTTGAGACCCTTCAGATTGGTGACCATATTCTGGTCAACAAATTTATCTACGGGGTGAAGATTCCATTTACCGACGGAAAGGAATTGATTTCGGGCAAGGATCCTGAAAGAAACGACATTGTGGTGTTCAAATACCCGGAAGATCCATCCAAAGATTATATTAAACGGGTCATTGCCGTGGCCGGCGACACCCTTGAAATTGTGAACAAGCAGGTGTACGTCAATGGTCAATTGATCACCGATGAACCCTTTGCCATTCACAAAGACCGGCGAATCATCCCAGCACAATTTGCCCCCAGGGATAATTTAAAAAAGATTGTTGTTCCCCCCAACAAATTGTTTGTCATGGGTGACAACAGAGATAACAGCCATGACAGCCGATTCTGGGGATTTGTTGATCTCAAGGCGGTGCGCGGAGAAGCATTTATTATTTATTGGTCATGGAATAAAGAGGATTTTGGCGTCCGGTGGCGACGCATTGGCACTCTCCTATTTTAAAGTATAAGGATCAATGATGGGGTTTACAAAAAAGGATATTCTGGACATCCAGTCGTTGAGTAAAGACGAGATCGCCTTGATTCTGGATACGGCCGAGGGCATGAAAGAAGTGTCAGAGCGGCCGGTTAAAAAGGTGCCCACCCTCAGGGGTAAAACCATTGTCATGTTTTTCCAGGAACCTTCCACTCGAACCAAGCTCTCCTTTGAGGTGGCCGCCAAGCGGCTGTCTGCAGATACGGTGGGGATTTCCAAAAGCAGCTCTAGTATTGTCAAAGGTGAAACCCTCGTGGATACGGCAAGAAACCTTGAATCTATGCGACCAGATGTGATTGTCATGCGCCATTCTTCTTCCGGTGCGGCTTACCAGGTATCAAAGCGGGTCGGGTGTTCGGTGATCAATGCTGGGGACGGTACCCATGCCCATCCCTCCCAGGCCCTGCTGGACATGATGAGTATCCGTCAGGCCAAAGGCACCCTTAAAGGCCTTAAGGTCGCCATCATCGGTGACATTTCCCATTCCAGGGTGGCCCGTTCCAACGTCATTGGATTGCGCCGATTGGGGTCGCAGGTCAGTATTTGCGCCCCGGACACCATGATTCCCCAAGGGATCGAACGTCTGGGCTGCACCATTGAGCCCAATATGGCATCCTGCGTGACCGATGCCGATGTGGTCATGATGCTTAGAATCCAAAAGGAGCGCATGGGCAATCAATTGTTCCCCACCGAAAGAGAATATGCCAATCTTTACGGGCTGAATAAAGATCGCCTGGCACTGGCCAAAGACGACGTTCTGGTCATGCATCCCGGCCCCTTGAACCGGGGGGTGGAAATCTCAAGTGAGGTGGCCGATTCTGGCTGCTCCATGATTTTGGATCAGGTCACCAATGGGGTGGCCCTGCGCATGGCGCTTTTTTACCTGTTGGCAGGAGGTACAAGACATGCAAACATTGATTAAAGGGGCCCGCGTCTTAGACCCTGGCCGTATTGACGGCATTAACGATATTCTTATTAACGATGGAAAATTTGAGCAGATCAACGCACCTGGACAACTCCAGGCAGCATCGGACGCCACCGTCATTGATGCTGACGGTCTGATTGCCGTTCCCGGCCTGATTGACGTTCACGTTCACCTTAGAGAACCGGGATATGAATACAAAGAAACCATTGAATCCGGCCTCAAGGCCGCAGCCGCCGGCGGATTTACTGCGGTCTGCGCCATGCCCAACACCAAGCCGGTGAATGACAATGCCCAGGTTACGGCCTTTATCCTCAGCCAAGGGGCAAAGGCCAGAGCGGCCAGGGTGTATCCTGCCGGTGCCATTTCTGTGGGGTCACAGGGGGAAGCGCTTGCTGAAATCGGGGATATGAAACAAGCCGGCATCAAAGCGGTATCCGATGACGGCCTGCCCGTATCCAACGCACAACTCATGCGCCGGGCTATGGAATACTGCAAATCCCTGGGCATTCCCATACTGGTACATGCCGAAGACAAAGACCTTGCCAACAACGGTGCCATGAATGAAGGCCCCCGGGCCACTGCATTAGGGATCCGGGGCATTCCCAACGCCTCAGAATCGGTGATGGTCAGCCGGGACATTGCGCTTGCAGAACTCACTGGTGCCCGAATTCATTTTTGCCACATGAGCACGGCCCAATCCATTGATGCCATCCGCCAAGCCAAAAAAAAAGGTATTCCGGTGACCTGTGAAACCGCTCCCCACTATTTTACCTTAACCGATGAAGACATTCCCCCCTACGACACCAACTTTAAGATGAACCCACCGTTACGCTCAGAGACTGACCGCCAGGCCATCATTCAAGGGCTAAAAGACGGTACCATAGACATGATTGCCACAGACCACGCCCCCCACAACATTGATGAAAAAGACGTGGAATTTGATTTGGCTGCCTTTGGCATTGTTGGCCTTGAAACCGCTTTGCCACTCGCCTTGACGCTGGTCCAGGACGGCCATATCACCATGGAAAAACTGGTTGAACTCATGGCCAAGGCCCCGGCCAGGCTCATGGGCCTGAACAATGACATCAAACCGGGAAACCCAGCAGATCTGACCCTCATTGATCCGCAGACACAACTCACCATTGACCCGGCTTCATTTATTTCCAAAAGCCAGAATACCCCCTTTACGGGTAGAACTGTAATTGGACAGGCTGCCATGACACTGGTTCAGGGAATGGCCGTATACAAAAGAACACCAGCATGACAGCAACGCATAAAATACTGGTCGTAGACGATGAACTCTCCATGCGTGAATTTTTGGATATGCTCTTATCCAAGCAGGGGTATCATGTCACCCTGGCCAAAAACGGAAAACAGGCCCTTAAAAAATTAGAGACCAAATCCTATGACCTGGTACTCACAGATATCCGCCTGGGCGACATTACCGGCCTTGATATATTGCGTGCTGTAAAAAAACAAAATACGGTCACTGTGGTGATCATGATTTCGGCATACTCCACCACCGAGATTGCCGTTGAGGCCATGAACGAGGGGGCCTATGATTTTGTTCCCAAGCCCTTTGATAATCTGGAACTCAAAGAGACCATTGCCAAAGCCTTGGCACTAAAAACCCTGGAGCAGGAAAAAGCCCATCGCTTTTCGGAACTGAAATCCAACATTCATTTTGGTAAAATCATTGGTAACAGTACGGGCATGCAGGCCATCTACAAGCGTATCCAGCAGATTGGCCCTACAAAAACCAATGTACTGATTACCGGAGAAAGCGGCACAGGCAAAGAGCTCATTGCACGGGCCATCCATGAAAACTCTGACCGCCGGGACAAGCCTTTTATTGTTGTCAATTGCGGCGGTATCCCGGACACACTCATGGAAAGTGAATTCTTCGGCCATGTGAAAGGGTCGTTTACCGGCGCCGTTGCAGACAAACAGGGCTTATTTGAAGCGGCAAATCACGGCACTATATTTCTGGACGAAATCGGTGAATTGTCCACCATATTGCAGGTCAAACTGCTCCGCGCAGTTCAAGAAACCAGTTTCAAGCCGGTGGGCGGCACCCGTGAAATCGAAGTTGACGTGAGAATCATCTCTGCCACCAATAAACGGCTTGAACAGGAAGTCATTGACGGCAATTTTCGAGAAGATCTTTTCTTTCGGCTCAACGTGATTCCCATCAAAGTTCCACCCCTTAGACGCAGAAAAGGTGACATTGAGCTGCTTGCGGCCCATTTTGTTGCAAAATACTCGAAAAAAATGGGCAAGGATATTTCAAAATTATCATCGTATGCTATTGATTTTTTAAATAAATATTCTTTCCCAGGGAATGTAAGAGAACTTGAAAACCTCATTGAACGGTCCGTTGCATTATCTTCAACCAATATCATTCTTCCTGAAAGTCTTACCATTTCGACCCATAAACGAAGACGGTGGATTGAAGGGGTAAAAGAAGACCGCTTTGACCTGGAAGATGTCTCCTCTGGTGTGGATTTAGATGACATCCTAAGCAAAATCGAAACCGCATACCTGGAAAAAGCCATGGGGTTAGCCGGAGGGAACAAAAAAAAAGCAGCCGACTATCTCAACTTGAGCATGCGATCATTGCGCTATCGTTTAGACAAGGCCGCGGACTGATGTTGCATACCTCATAAAACATAATCAACGTGATTCTTTAAATTGGTTTGCCGCTGCCGTCAGTGCGTTCATGAGAATTCGGGTATCTGGGCCCGGTGTGCCATTTCCAATAATCGTATCATCAATTTGAACCACGGGAACCACCCCTTTGTTGGTGCCGGTTATAAATACCTCCCGGGCGTTCAATAGTTCTGTGAGCGGCAGCGAACGTTCAGCAATCGTAAAATGGGGTTGGGCCAGGCGGATCACCGTTTTTCGGGTAATGCCCTGGAGTATGCCCGTATCCGGCGTGACCAGAGTGGCATCAATGAATGCAAACAGATTGGAGGTGGTGGCTTCAAGGGCAAGTTTTCCTGCATCCGGGCTGATGTAAATGGCGTCTACCGCCCCGGCGTTTCGGGCCTTTTTCAATGCCAGGGCCGCCTGCACATAATCTGTAACCTTGGCATCAGGAATGGCGCGCACCGCTTCATGGGTGACCACTTTAATCCCATCGGTATACCATTTTTCAGGCAATTTCGGTATTTCAGTGGGCAGGACAATGAGTCTTGGCCGGTCTGATGGCGAAAAATAGTCAGGACTTGATCCACCAGTGGCCAAAATCCGGAGGTTGGCATCACCCAGTTTGGGATTTTTATTCATCACGTTTCGCACCACCTCACAAATCTCATCCTTTGTCCACGGCAGATCCAAACCAATTTTCTCAGCAGATTCAAACAGTCGGTCCACATGCGCCTCAAGAAAGTAGGGACGGCCGTTATAGGTTCTCATAATGTCCCATGCCGCATACCCCCTTAGAACGGCCAGGTCATCCACAGGAATTTGAGCTTGACTGCGCGGCAGGTATTGACCATCAACATAAGCAATTTCCATCTTCATATCCCTTCAATTGAAAATTTGTGGCAACTATAGTACAAAATTATTTCAGTTTGATAAACGTCAATAAAAATTTTATAACCGCCACGGGCGGACCTGGTTTTTCGCCTCGGTTCGCCCACAACAAAGATTGAAAGATCTGGGTGAATTACACAGACTTTCATATAAAACGGCCACGGGCCGTCCTGGGTCTTATCAGCACCCAGGCACAGCTGAAAAAAGTAAGGATACGGTTCAATATGGGAGTAGTTCTAGGCATTCGTTACAATATAAAAGGGCTGGTATTGGCGTTAAAAACGCCTAAACTATTGATGCTCGGGCTGATTCGATTTTTTGTGGTGCTGGTGCTGAGTGTGTTCCTATCCGGCCTGGTATTGTATTGGCACAGTGAAATTTTAGCATTGATATGGCAAATGCCGGAAAGCGGGTGGATGGTATATCTCTGGTACGGGGTCTCCTGGATACTTTCTCTGGTGCTGGCTGTCCTGGCCATGGTGGTCGCCTACCTTCTGGCTCAGATATTTTTTTGTGTATTTATCATGGATTATATGTCCAGGATTACAGAGCGCATGGTACTCGGACATGAAGTGGCCCCTGTTCATGGATCATTGTTTACGGTTTTCATCTATCTTATCCGCCAGGAGATACCGCGGGCAGTCATTCCTGTTATCATTTCCACTGGACTAATGCTTTTCGGGCTGTTTACCCCGTTAAGCCTGGTTGTTTTGTGTCTTTCCTCTGTGGCTGCCGCATTATTTTTGGCCTGGGACAACACAGACCTTGTACCGGCAAGGCGAATGCTGCCCTTCAAAGACCGGGTGGCATTTCTCAGGCAGAATATCCTTTTTCATATCGGATTTGGCCTGTTGTTTTTGATCCCATGGGTTAATATCTTTTTTCTTTCTTTTGCACCGGTGGGCGCAACACTGTACGTTATTGAGAGAGAAAGATCATCTTAACAACTTGTGGTGGATATGTTGATGAATCAAAATGTTCTGAGGTTATCGCTCTGTGAGCGCGTTTTGTTTGGCCTTTAAAAGCGGTTTTAATATGTAGGAGAGAATGGTCTTTTTACCGGTAATGATGTCTACAGAGACGGTCATGCCGGGTATGATTTTCAAGGGGTTGTCCTGGGTGCCCAGGTTCGTTTTGGGGGTAACGATTTCTACAAGAAAATAGGTTTGGTTACGTTCGTCTTTTAAGGTGTCGGCGCTGATGCGGGAGACGTGGCCGGCAAGGCCGCCATAGATCGAAAAATCGTAGGCTGTGATTTTGACCGTGGCCTTTTGGCCGGGGTGCAAAAAGGCGATATCCGATGGCCGGATTCGCGCCTCGATGAGCAGCTTGTCTTCCAGAGGAACGATCTCCACCAGATCCATTCCCGGTTTGATAACCTGGCCCAGGGTATTGACGTGGATCTGCTTGACAATACCGGCAGAAGGGGCCGTCACCAGGGTCCGGCTGACCTGATCTTTGAAGGTTTCCTGCTTTTCAATCAGAGATGCTCGTTTTTTAAGGGCCTGGCCCAGTTCCTTTTGCGCCCTGGCACGGAAGGTGATGGCCAGTTCCTCTTTTCTCTTTTCCATTTCATTGACCTGACTGATCAGCTCAGGAATGGACGAGGCAGCCATCTCTTTTTGTTCGATGATGTCGGCCTGCTTTCGCTGCAACTCCAAAAATTCAGTTTGGGATTCGATCTTTTGGTCTACCAAGGGTTTGGTAATGTCGATCTGCTGTTTGAGCAGCCCTGCCTTTTTTTTCAGGTGTTTGATTTTCAATCGAATTTTGGAAATCTGGGATTGCTTTTGTTTTATTTTTTCTTCCAGGATGTGCTGCTGGTTTTTAAGAAATTGGGTGTTAGACTGGAAGAGTTCTTGTTGAATCCGGGCCAGTTCAGGATGGGCTTGGCCAAGTTTGGCGTCAATATCCAAAGGGCTTTGGTTCAGTTCCGCTTCTAAGCGCATGATTTCCAAAGAGAGACCGTCCAGGGTGGTTTGGGCTTCATTGAACACGCTTTCAAAGCCCTGGTTTTTAATTTTGATCAAAGCCTGTCCCTGGGTGACCTGGTCGCCGTCACGGGCAAGCAGCTCTTCCACAATACCGCCTTCTAAGTTCTGAACGGTCTGAATTTTTCCGGACGGAATGACCACACCCATGCCCCGTGTGACCTCCTCAATGGCGGCAAATTTCGCCCAGGTGATCAACAGCACGCAGATCAAGACCAAGCTGACCACAATGATTCGGGAACGGGTATAATGCTGTTCGTGGACAGCACGCTCATAAACGGTGATGTAATCAAGCTGATCCTGAGGAATTTTGTTATCCACGGCGGGAATCCTTTTGTGATGGGGCAGGGGATGCCGGTGCATAAAATTTTTGAATAAACGCCTGTTTTGTCCCATCAAACACGATTCGGCCCTGATCCACCACAATTACTCGGTCCACCAGGGACAACAGGGCATTTTTATGGCTGGAGACGACGAGTGTCATCTCTTTGACTCTGTGGCGAAGCCGCTCTACAAGGGCCTGTTCGCTGGTGCCGTCCAAAAAATTGGTGGGTTCGTCCAGCAGGGCCATGCAGGGAGTGCCGGTAAAGGCCCTGGCAATGGCAATGGCCTGTTTCTGGCCGCCGGACAAGTTGCTGCCTCCTTCGCTGATGGGCATGGCAATGCCCTGGGGCGAGCCTTCAATCATGGATTCAAGGCCGGCAAGCCGGATGGCATCAATAAGATTTTCATCGCTGATGGGAATATTTTTCAAGGTCAGGTTATTCCGCAGGTTTCCGGCAAACAGCATGACATCCTGGGGCACGCAGGCCAGCTGTTGGCGCAAGAACACGGGTGATATGGCTGCCATTTCCAGCCCATCCACAAGGATAGATCCCTGCTGGGGCTTGTAAAAGCCTGCCATAAGCTGGTGCAAGGTGGACTTTCCTGATCCATTCACCCCTAACAGGGCTACTTTTTCCCCGGCTCGGATATGAAAGGAGATGCCGGTGATACTGGGCTGCTCTGAATTAGGATAAGCAAAGGTAACGTCCTTGAAACGAATTTCTCCTTTCAGACGATCAGGGCGCAAAAAATTGCGCTGTCCTTCCAGTTCTGCGGGGAGTTCCATGATATGTTTTAAAGAGGTATAGGCCACCCGGGTCTGGTCATAAGCGGAGAGCAACCCTGCCACCTGTCCCACTGGGGATATGGTTCTAGACGACAGGATCATCACGGCAATGAGGCCGCCCATGGTTAACTTGCCGTCGTGAATGAGGTAGACCCCATAGATGACAATAAAGACACTATCTAATTGAATGAGCATGCCCATGACGGTGGTAATGGAACTTGATAAAAATCGGGTTTTAATCCCGTATCCGGCAAGCAGACTGACCAGATGCTCCCATCTCGCCCGAAAGCGGCCGGCGGCATTGAACAATTTGATATGGTTAAGCCCTGAAATGCTTTCGATGAGCAGGGCATTTTTTTGCACCCCCCCTTCGAAGGTGGCGGCAATGCTGGCAAAAAGGGGTTTTCTGATGATGAGTACATAGGCCAAAAGCAGCAGCATACACACAATGGGAACGACCACCAGCGGTCCGCCCACATAGAAGATCATCCCTAAAAACAGCAGGGAAAAGGGCAGGTCAATGACAAATAAAATCACCGAGGAACTCATAAAATTTTTAATGGAATCAAATTCCTTGATGTTGGTGGCAAAGCCACCCACATTGGCCGGGCGTGCCTCCATTCGAAGATCCATGACCTTTTCAAAGAGCAGCGAAGAGATAAGCATATCGCTTTTTTTAGCGGCAAGCTCGATAAAATTGACCCGCAGAAATTTGAGCAGCCCATCAAAGCAGATTATCAGGATTACAGCACTGCCCAGGACCCACAAGGTATCTGTGGCAAAATTGGGCACGACCCTGTCATACACGTTCATGGAGAACATGGGCACGGCCAGAACAAAGAGATTGATGGCCAGAGAGGCCAGCAAAATATCTCTGTAAATGGGCAAAGAGACTTTGAGGGCCTTGAAAAACCAACCGTGTTTGTCCCGGATGTTCTGATCCGGCAGGGTAGGGCCGACCGCGGCTTTGCCCAGAAAAAAACAAAACCCAGAATAGGTGTCTGTCAGTTCGTCTATTGGAATGCTGCGGGACAGGTCATCATCAAAAACACACTCGGCCTGGGTGTCAGAGATGTGGGTGACCAACGTCCCGGTTCCATCGTTGAGAATAAGCAGGGCGGGCAGGGTGAGTCGATGGATCTGTATCAATTTTTTTTTGACAAATTGGGCCCGGATGCCTGCTTTTTTGGCAAAATTCAGCACATGGGCGGGCTCAATGTCCGTCGTATCTGCGGCAAGTCCCAGGCTGTGACAGATGGTTTCCGTATGGACATCCACTCCCTGGCGAATCAGGTGGGCTGCTAATAGATCAAGTACGCTTGATTTCATAGGTTTCAATTGCGGATAGTACCGTAAGTAAGTATTGGTGTTGGGCTGTTGTCGGTTGGGTTGAACGCAGCAAAACCCAACCGAGGGGACACCCCCTCTGGCACAGGTTTGCCGGCCCTTCTTTTAAAGGGCCGGCGTTGTGCTATCTTAATATATATTGCAAATACTGATTTATTTGTCTGGACTCGGGGAGCAGCGGGTCTTTTTTGAAGCTGCCCCAGGGGAACAGGGTAAGGTGATCTGGGTTCACGCCTTTTTTGATCAGCGTATCGCGTAGCAGTACGGCGCGTTTGAGATCCAGCTGCCGGTTGGCTTCCCTGTTTGGCAACTCGTTGGAATACAGTATGATCTCTGCTTTGCCTGGATGATTGCGGATGGCAGTGACCAATTTATCCAGTGCCTGGGAATGGACCATCTGGTTCTTGCGTTGGACAAAAAGATCTTCTGTCACGAAATGGGGAAGATACTGGCGCTGGTAATCAAACAGGTTGTCCGTAAACTTCAGCCGCATAACATTGTGTCCCTTGGGGGCATCGGTATCTGCAAAGACAAAAATACTTTGAGTGTCGACATTGTTTTCATGCAGGATCCGTTTGAAGGTGTAAGCCCGTTCCAAGGCCAGGGTGTAGTTAGCGGCTGCATTGCTGTATTCATTGGTGCTGACAGTGATATACATCGGGGCCTGGGTGGTAAAGGTTCTGGCCTGCTTGACAATATCCTTCATCATTCTACGGGTCATAGACTGGGTCAGTCCCTTACTGCCCGGCAAAAAGACATCAAAATTAAACCGGGTAACGGTATCAAGCTGGATAGGGTGTTTGCTAAAGGTGTCTTTGGGCCCTATAAGGTTCTCTTTTCGACTGGATGGTGGTGACGTTGCTTCAAACACATACGCCATATCGTGTTTTTGGCTGACGCCAAGCAGATTGACGGCTGTCCCTGGCTGGTTGTTCATGCTGACATCCACGCGATCTGGCACGTTGTCCTGATCAAAGTCAAGGTTTAAAGGCAGGGCATCATTACTCAACGGAACATAATTGTCGTCTCCTTGGATGAGGGACTGTGTCTGGGGATTGAGCAGGCCAAGGCGAGTCAACAGCACCCCTTCGGACAGCAGGATTTTGTATTTTTCCAGTTCCCTTGAATAGACAGCATCAATAAGTTGTCCGTTAATGTGTTGGTTTTCATTCTGGGCATCCAGAATATTGATCAGGTTGCGTCGTCCCAAGGCAAATTCTTCTTTATAGGACGCCAGAGACCGGGTTGAAAAGTAGAGGTTTTTTTTGAGTACCCCGATCTGTTCTGTGAGCAGTTTATGGGCGGCCCAAGACAATTGAATATCGTTGAGCAAGGTTCTTCGTACTCGATAGCTTTTTTGCTGCTCTTGATGCACTTTACTGGCGGCAGCCTGAATCGTGTGAGATCTGCCAGCGTCAAACAGAGTGTGGCGGTATCGCAGTCCAATGCTGGCCTCTGTTTCATAATCGTCGGAGGGAGAGAACTCGTTTTCAATGCTGGCAACCCCCTCTAAAGAGAGCCGGCCCATGTATTCAGACCGTTTACTTTGGTACTCGGCGCGTTTTTGAGCAATATTGTAAAAGGCTTCCCGCAGCTGGGGATGAAATTGGACCTGCAGATCAAGGGCCGCTTTCAAGGTCGCGGGCAGCTCACTGATATCTAAATTGGGCATAACCATCTCCTCGGTCGGGGTGAACCGGCCCAAGAGTTTATGCAGGGCAAACACGGCTTTTTTGTAGTCATTTTGGCGCAGGATCAGTCTGGATTGCGCCGCAGCCATGCGGCCATTGATTCGTTCGAGTTCAGACCGGCCTTTTTTACCCCGGTTAACCTGCATTTGAATCTGTTCCAAAAGGCTTTCGTGGATCAGCACATTCTGCATGGCAAGGGTTTGCAATTCATTGTACTTGAGTACGTTTAAATACGCTGAAATGGTATCGTAGGTGACTTGACTTGCCTTGCCCACATAGGCATACAAGGCAGCTAACATATAGTTCTTTTTAGCTTGTGATAGGGATGCCGTTTTGCCCCCGTCATAGAGCAATTGACTAATGGTGAGCCTAGCGTCATAAAAGCCGTCATTTTCACTCTGATACCGGGTGCCGCTGTCCCGGTATAATTTGTATCCCACATCACCTGTAAAAATTACTTTTGGAAAATAGTCTCCCTTGGTGTGTTCTAATTCTGCTAGGGCCGCATTATAGGCATTTTGTTTTTCAAGGATAATGGGGTTGGTTACCACCACATCCTGCAGAATGTCTGACAGGGTGACGGCCTGAACACGGGGAACCCCTGTCAAGGTCAAACCCCAAAAGGCAATAAACAAAAGTAGATAAAGAAATTTGTTTTTCATACCAGCTGTTTCCTTTTGACTAAAGTGTTGATGAAAAAATACTGCCAGATTTATTGTGCAGCGCAGGGCATCTTCTTTCGTTTTTTATAGGAGGTGATGCCCTTTGTGTTTGCGCGTTGAATCGGGTTAAGCGATGTTTAATTGACTCCGTGATATTGAGATCAGGAAAGCCTGTCGTGACGTTTTTTTAGTTAGAAGCCTCGAAGGTGTGATTGGCTCCTCCGTTCGCCACTATAATTTCGTTCCCTAAACTAATCATAGGGTAGGGTGTTGTTCATAGTTAAAAATTTCATGCGTTTAGTCTATTTTTTATGAATCAAGATATATGTTTGATCTAAACAATCTATATTAAGATATTTAAATATATATGACAAGTCTGTAAAATATTCAATACTAAAGTTTTTTGTCGGCTGTGAGTCCGTTTGAACGTTGTGGTGTGTCACTTGACAGGCGTTTAGGTGGGTTGAGAAACGGCTCCCAATAAAGTACCGATAATATATATTATGTTAACTTTTATTGTTCGTGTTAAAATAAACCCACTATCGTAGCTGCTGCCCATAACCAAATTGTAATCTTGAATTCTCCCCTTCTCGTGTTATATTGAGGGTCAAGAATTTTTACAGCAAGATAACTCAAAAAAAGAAAGGATACTTAATTTATGAATGTCGCTCCCTCTTTTCAGCAATCGGGTGTAATGACCCATGTCAATGCGTTTATCAGAAGTACATACAATTGGATGGCCATCGGCCTTGCCGCTACTGGTTTGACCTCTTATTTGATTGCCAGCAGCCCTGCGGCACTTCAAGTGATTTTTGGAACGCCCATGATGCCATTTATCCTGTTTATTGGCCTTGTGCTGCTGTGCGGATTTCTTGGCGCAAGGGTTCATAAAATGCAAGCCAGCACCGCAACAGGACTTTATATGGCATTGACCATACTTTACGGGGTCTGTATTGCGCCCATCTTTTTGATGTATACATCCACCTCCATTGCGTCCACCTTTTTTATCTGTGCCGCAACATTTGGCAGTGCCAGTGTGTATGGGATGGTGACCAAAAAAGACCTTACCGGAATGGCACAATTTTTAATGATGGGATTGATCGGCATTTTTATTGCCATGATTGTAAACATTTTTATTGGCAGTTCTGCCATGCAGACCATCATCTCAATGATCGCCGTTGTTGTTTTTACTGGTTTGACCGCCTATGATACCCAAAAATTAAAATCCATGGCTGTTACCATCCCTGAAAATGCCACTGGTGCCATGATCAGAAAAGGCGCGTTGATGGGGGCATTAAGCCTATATCTCGATTTTATGGGGCTTTTTGTTCATCTACTCAGCCTGCTTGGGGTCGCACGGGACTAAGTCCTATAGAGATATAAAGTAACAGCCCCCAGCAAAAAAAGTGAAACGGCCTTTGATCTGTTTTCAAGATCAAAGGCCGTTTTTTTTGATGATGTGCGCTGTGAAATTAAATACTTTTTTTAATCGCTTCACAGATCTGTTCACAGCATTCCCGTGTGAGTTGCGCCTCCGGTCCTTCCACCATCACCCTCAGAAGCGGCTGGGTGCCGGAGTAACGGACAAGTACCCTTCCCTCTTGTCCAAGGCGGGTTTCCACTGCTTTTATTGCATCTGCAATTGTTGAAATTTTCATAAAATCTGGACGGGATGCATCCACATCAACATTCATTAACACCTGTGGATAGACGGTCATAATCTCAGACAGGTCTGATAGAGTACGGCCGGTCGCTGCCATGACCTCAAGCAGTTTCAATGCCGAAAGCATCCCGTCTCCGGTGGTGTGTTCGTCTAGAAAAATCATGTGGCCGGAATCTTCCCCACCGATGACAGCGCCTGTTTCCTGCATCCGCTCTAACACTTTGCGATCCCCGACATCGGTTAATTCATGTCGAATATTCAGGGCCATGAGGGCATTCTTTAGTCCGATATTACTCATTATCGTGCTGACAACCGTGTTGTTGCGCAACTGCCCTGTTCCTTTGGCGTAGTTGGCGCAAATGGCCAAAATTCGGTCGCCTGTCAACTCGTTGCCTGTTTCATCAATGGCAATGAGACGGTCTGCATCGCCATCAAATGCAAGCCCTGCCTGGGCACCTGTCTCTAAAACCTGGGCCGCAAGTGCGGTTGTGTGCTGGGAACCGCAGTTTTGGTTGATATTGATTCCGTCCGGCATGTTGTGGATGAATTTGGCATCAAAGCGGTCTTCGTCAAAGACCTTTGATGCACAGCTTGATGCAGCCCCATTGGCCAGGTCAAGGACGATTTTCATTTTTGAATGTTCAGGAAAGGAAAACTTATCTGTTAAGAATTTGGCATACAGATCACACCCCTCTGATAGTTTAGAAATCTTTCCAATCGGTTCTTGGGGGGGAATGTCTTTGCCGAGCAGCAACGATTCTATTTGGGTTTCCTGATCATCTGTTAATTTCACGCCACCTTTTTGGAAAATTTTAATTCCATTGTCATGGTATGGATTATGGGATGCTGAAATCATAATGCCGGTACCAACGCCTTTATAAATACCACTGAGATACGCCACCCCGGGTGTTGGAATTACACCGGCAAGCATGACATCAACACCCATGGATGAAATACCCGCTGTCAGTGCGGCTTCCAGCATCTGGCCTGAAATACGGGGATCACGGCCGATGATCACGGCGGTATCTCCGGCATCTTTAATCAGCTTCCCAACAGCCTGACCGGTTTTCATTGCAAGTTCGCAGGTCATAGGATAGCTGTTTGCCCTGCCCCGTATACCGTCTGTTCCAAATAATTTTCCCATACTATATATGTTCCTTTTATGTCGTTACGTAATCAATGATGGTAGATTCAATGCTGGACAGCCAGTTTGACCCGGCCGCCGCCGCCTCGGGTTCAAGACGTTGGATCACCATCACATAATCTTTTCCGTAACGGGCAATTGCGTGTTTCACCGCTGCGATGCACTGCCGGCCGTTTTCATCGGGTGCAAGCTCTACCCGGTCCGCTACCCCTTCTAATTTACCGTTACAAAGTATAGATAATACCCGGTCATGGGTTTTGAGTGAAAGTGAAAGTTTCTCCGTTGTTTTTCCCATAAGGAGCTGTTTTGATGTGTTGAGTTTCTCCCGGAATGCCATTAGTCTTGTAATCCGCTCTTGGATACAAATTGTCAAGTTTTGACATAGTCCGATCAAAAGTTCTTTTGAGAAAAAATCAGATACAAACAAAGGCCTGATGTGCAAATACCAGGCCTTTAGGCCAAGAAGCCCTGCAATATATCTGAGATTGAGGTCAAGAATGTTATCAGGATGAGCATACACCCCACGGTGCCAGGGAATGGAGCCGGTTTTCAATCCACCGCCCAGGATCAGTCGCCCAGAACGTTCTTCATTTTTACGCACGATGGAACCTGCTGCTGTGATGCATCCAAATCCGATTCTGGCAGGCCCCACAAGGCCGCCCTGCCCGCCCATGAATATCGGGGGTTGATTCAGCATTACCCCTTGATGCACATTGCCCATCATAGACGGGGTCGCTTTATCCTGGTTTGGGGTATAATTAAAATGAATAAAAGAGGATCCTACTTCAGAGTGATCTTTCCGGCTGGTGCCGCCAGCCATGAGACAATCACAAAAATTGATCAGACTGCCGAGGGTGACAAAGGGAAATAGAATGGTCTGCTTTAATCCCACGGTGTGTGCCGCATTGGCTTGTTCCTCTAGAATGGTGCCTTTACGGACATGGGCACCGGAACCAAAGACATTGTCTTTTAGGAGCACCGTATCCTGAAAATATCCGCCATGGAGACATCCACCCGGACCGACCAAGGTGTTTTCCAGCGTCACCGGCGCTTCATACCCAATGGTCACCTGGTCAGCGATCAATGTTCTGGCACCGATTAATTTCGTCCCGCTGTGCAGTGTGACGCCGTTTCCTGAAATTCTGTCAATATCCACCTCTTCGTCCATGTACACGGACTCGGGATTGGGGATATTCACGCCTTTTTCCATCAGTTTGAGTATCTGTTTGTTGACCATGATATTTCCAGTGAAAATTTGATTAAGGAAAACGGTACAGGGATGCCCCCCAGGTCAGGCCGGCCCCCAGTCCCACAAAAAGGACCAGGTCACCAGGGTTTCCGGTTCGACCAGTTTCCATGGCTTCATGGAGTGCCAACGGAATGCTGGCAGCCGTGGTATTGCCGTAATTTTCAATATTGTGGAAAATTTTGTCTTCCGGGAGTTTAAGAAACTGACCATAGGCTTGGTTGATCCGTTTATTGGCCTGGTGGGGCACCACAAGATCAATATCTTCAAGAGCTAAACCAGCTTTGGCCAATACCTCATGGGTCACCTTGGGCAGCAAGCGGACCGCTTTTTTAAACACAGCCGGACCGTCCATATGGGGATAGTAGCGGGGATCATCATGGGACAGGCCTTCGGGGATTCTTTTAAACAGGTTGGAGGCCGGCAGTTCAGTTTTCAATGCATCTGCAAAATTTCCGTCGGCATGGAGGACGGATGCAATCAGCCCCACATTGTCTTCAGTGTCTTGAGCCTCAATACAAACGGCTGCAGCACCATCTCCAAAAATCACTGTAATATCACGCCCCCGAGTACTTTTATCCAAGCCCGAAGAATGGACTTCTCCACCAACCAAAAGTACTTTTGAAGCCAGGCCTGCTTTAATGTAGGCATCCGCTGTGGCAAATCCGTAGAGAAAGCCAGTACACTGCTGACGGATGTCCAGCGCTGGCGTCGCATTCAATCCAAGATTGCGTGCCATCAGGCAGCCACTGCCAGGGAACATAATGTCCGGGCTCAGTGTGGCAAAAATAATGAAATCGATATCTTCAGCAGTCCATCCGGCGTTTTTAAGCGCCATTTGGGCCGCTTTGGTACCCAAGTCGGATGAACCGCAGGGGGCATCTTCAGTAATCCAGCGGCGCTGCCGTATGCCGGTCCGCTGTCGAATCCACTCGTCGGAGGTATCCAAAAATGCTGTGAGATCCGTATTGGTTACGATATGCGGCGGCACATACATGCCGGTTCCTTTAATAATAGACTTTTTCATTTATGTTCCCTGTCTGATATTGTTTTTTTAGATGAAAGTCTCAGTAACTTTCCGTAAAATTAAATTGCCAAACCGATGATACTGAATTATGATCTGACCACCTGTTAAGTTGACAAATTTATAATTATAGTATTTATTTTAAATTAACGCAAGAAACTTACCCGCCCCTGTTTTGGAACAGATGTCATTTGATACCGGTGAATCATTTCGTTAACCCAGGTTCCTGATACAGCGCCAAGCGTTCGGGATCTCGCTTTAAGAAAGAATAAAGAGAATTGTGCTGACAAGTATATTAATTTTAGTGGTAGGTCTGGCATTGCTGTATTATGGTTCTTCACTTTTGGTTGAGGGTGCCGCTGCTACCGCCGTCATGTTTTCCGTGCGGCCCGTTATTATTGGGTTGACCATCGTCTCCCTTGCCACTTCGGCCCCCGAGCTTTTAGTTAGTCTGGTTGCAGCCATCAAAGGGTCTGAAGGAATCTCTCTGGGCAATATACTGGGATCCAACGTGATTAACATTGCGCTGGTCCTCGGCGCATCTGCCATGATTAAGCCTGTGGATATCAACCCACAGGTGGCACGCATTGAACTCCCATATATGATCCTTGTCTCATTGGTATTTTGGGTCGTGTGCCTGGACGGTACGATTAATCGCATCGATGGGCTCATTCTCATGGCCTTGCTTGTGGCGTTTCTCGCCTACGGCGTTTTAACGGCAAGCGATGCATCAGACAAACAAGAAAACCATACACCGAATCAAACCGCCGGACGCATTGTGAAACAGTCTGCCCGTATCATTATCGGTATTTTCATGCTGGCGTATGGCGCAAATTTCGTCGTAAAAGAGGCCATTGAAATGGCCATGATAATTGGACTTTCACAAACATTCATTGGCATCTCAGTTGTGGCGCTGGGCACCTCGTTGCCGGAACTTGCAACCTCAGTGGTTGCCGCATCCAAGGGAGAAAGTGATATTTCGGTGGGAAATGTTGTCGGCTCTAATCTATTCAATATCTGCCTTGTGATGGGGGTTGTTGGGATGCTCAATCCAATGACGATCGATACGGGATTACATCGTTTCGAATTTCCTTTTATGGTCGTAATCGCAGTGATGCTGGGCATCATGGCGTGGACTTCAAAGGGGGTAGGAAAAAAAAGCGGCCTGATACTCATTATTATGTTTTTTATTTATATCTTAGTTTCTTATATCAAATAATGCCTTTTGGAGGATGGGACTCTGTTACGCATTGTGGAAATAAAAAATGTATTATTTCATTTTTTACTTGCCACAAAAGTGAAAACTATTATATGGAAAGATATGTAAAAAACTTCCACTTCATAACATGGTGAAAATATGACGGCTCTTAAGCGACTTCTGATCGTCGATGATAACGATGATATATTATCAACTTTTTATGAATTCTTTAATTCCCTGGGCTACGAAGTCAAAACCGCAGTGGACGGATTTGCCGGGCTCAAAATTTTAAGGGAAGGGTCTGCGTCTTTTGACTGTTTGATCACCGACCTTGTGATGCCAAACATCAGCGGGGTGGGATTGATTACCATTGTGAAAAAAGAGTTTCCCGAATTAAAGATTATTGCAATGACGGGGTATGGGGATCAGCCGGGAGCCTTGGCCTCTGAGGCGCAAGCGGATATCGTGCTCTTTAAGCCCATTGATTTGTTTAAGATAGAAGAAAAAGTGTCGTTACTTCTCGGCAATCAAAACAATTAACCTTTAATTAAAGAGTATATCAAGCCTATGACTACACCGCTTATTGGCGTCAGTAAACCCATGTTAAAGATCAAAGAGTTGATCAATCATGTAGCCAATACCTGTCTCAATGTTTTGATCACAGGAGAAACAGGGGTCGGCAAAGAAGTCGTTGCCCAAAGCCTTTATAGAGAATCCCCAAGGGCTGTGAACAATTTTGTAAAAATAAACTGTGCTGCCTTGCCTGAAACCTTATTGGAATCAGAACTCTACGGATATGAAAAAGGCGCGTTTACCGGCGCCCATAAAAAACGGTCGGGTAAATTTCTTACGGCGGATAAAGGGGTACTTTTCCTTGATGAGATCGGTGACATGCCCCTTTCTTTGCAATCCAAAATGCTTCATGTCCTTCAAAGCGGTGAGTTTTCCCCCTTGGGGTCAGATGAAGATTTTAAGACCGATGTGTGGGTCATTGCAGCCACCAATCATAATTTAGAAGAAAGTATAAACAATAAAACCTTCAGAGAAGATCTGTTTTATCGTCTTAATATTATAAAAATTGATATCCCGCCGCTGCGCGATCGAAAAGAAGATATCCCTGCATTGGTGGAGTATTATTTCAGGATATACCAGTCTATATATCCCGATGCCGCTGGAAGTAAACCCGATGCAGAAGAGATGAGACAGCTTTGTGAATATTCATGGCCCGGCAATGTGCGACAGCTTCAAAACTGCATAAAAAAGCAAATGGTGCTCAATTCATGGGACAAAATTTTTAATGAACTGCCCAAAGGATACGAACCAGCGGATATAGAACCCAATCCACCTGTACCGCCACTGCCGGAAGCGGCGTCCACCCTCTTCCCCAGCGATGTAAATCATAGGAGACTGACCGTTCTTTCAGAATTTATGGATCTGTCCACCAGTTCCGACAAATTATTTGAAGATATTTCCCTCAAAAAAATAAAAAAGATGGCGTCGGACAAGGTTGAAAAAGAGGTCATCTCCTTTGTTCTTGAAAAAGTGGGGTGGAACCGTTCCAGGGCGTCTAAAATTCTCAAGGTCAGCTATAAGACCCTGCTATATAAAATGAATGAATTCGATATTTCACCGCCGCTGAAATAGCCACATCACCTCCCTGTAAAAATTGGTGCGGTGTTTTGATTTGCCCGACATGGTTTTACAGGTATGGCGTAAACGCCCTTACCAGCCGTGACACCGCCTCTGCCAAAAGGGTTTTGGGGCAGGCAATATTAATTCGTTGAAAGCCATCTCCGCCGGTGCCGAACCAATAGCCCGGATCAAGGGCAATGCCGGCATCCTTTTCTACGATGGATGTCAGTGTTTCAGGGGGCAGTGCCAATGCCCTGAAATCAATCCAGGGCAAATAGGTGCCCTCCAGATCAATAACCTTCACGCCCGGAAGCTGGGATTCCATATGCGCCTTAAAAAACTGATAATTGGCATAGAGATACGCAATGAGATCTTCAAGCCAGGGGCCTGCATTTTCATACGCAGCCTGTGCAGCAATGGCACCGAACAAATTTGAAGGGCCTTTTGGACCCCACCCCAGCGTTTGAAAATAGATGCCTAACTCGTCTCGCAAAGATGGGTTGGGGATCACCAGGCTTGAATGCTCAAGGCCCGCCAGATTAAAGGTTTTTGACGCGGCATTGGCGGCAATAGAATGGTTCGCGAAAGCCGTATCAATGGTCTGATAACTGGTATGGCAATGGCCCGGCAGCACCAGATCGCAATGGATTTCATCAGCAAATACTAGAACATTACCATCCATGCAAATCTGGCCGAAACGGGTGAGTTCTTCCCGGGTCCATACGCGTCCAACAGGATTGTGAGGAGAACAGAGGATCGCGATTTTAACCCTGGGGTCTTTTGTCTTTTTTTCAAGATCATCAAAATCCATCCCATACCGGCCATTGGAATATGTCAATGGATTTTCGGTCACCTGCCTGCCATTGGTCTTGATGGCCGCAGCAAAGGGGTAATATACCGGCGGCTGGATCAATACCTTGTCTCCAGGTTTGGAAAATCGCTGGATAATATGGTTCACTGCAGGGACAACACCAGGGGTTGTAACAATCCATTGGGGGTCAATGGTCCAGTTGTGGCGGCGGCCGTACCAGGCAATCACGGCATCATTATGGCCCTGATCCTGGGTCGTATACCCATAGATGCCATGGGCCATGCGCGCAGACATTGTCTCTTGGATGACCGGCGCGCAATAAAAGTCCATATCCGCGACCCAAAACGGCAGAAGATCGGTTTTCCCTTTGCCAAACCGTGCCTCAAGGGTCTCAGGGTTCCATTTCTCGGAATTGGTGTTGCGTCTGTCAATTACTTCATCAAAATTCCATTCTTTTTTCATTGGTGTTCCCGATTTGATTTAGGGTTGATTTTATGATCCTGTGATGCCAGTTGTGTTAATAATTCAGCAGGAATGTGGCACATAATTTTATGTCCCGATTTCAATATCTGATACCCCGGTGCCTGTTGTTCACAAATGCGGCCATGGTCGGGCAGCAGATGGCGTCTCGGACAGCGAGTATGAAAGAAACATCCTGTGGGCTGATTCATGGCCGATGGCACATCCCCTTCCAATGTCATGGTGTCGTGCCTCGCTGTGGGGTCCGGGATGGGCACCGATGACAGCAGGGCCTCGGTATAGGGGTGGTGCGGCGGGGGATAGATGCATTCAACCGGGCCGAATTCCACAATTTGCCCAAGGTACATGATGGCGACAAAATCCGAAATAAACCGAACAACACTTAAGTCATGGGCAATGAAAATCATCGTGGACCCGAGATCTTCTTTAATCTCGTTGAGCAGGTTCAATACGGCTGCCTGTACCGACACATCCAACGCGGATACCGGTTCGTCGCAAATGATCATGGCGGGTCTTGACGCCAGGGCCCTGGCAATGCCAATGCGTTGTTTTTCTCCGCCGGACAGCTGGCGGGGAAACCGATTGTAATAATAGGCCGCAAGCTTAACCGACCGAAGCAGTCGTTCCACCTCTGAGCGAACCTCTCTTTTGGGAACGGTTTTAAATTTTTTGATGGGCCGTGCGATTTGCTTACCGATGCAGTAGGAGGGATTCAGGGTCGAATCCGGGTTCTGAAACACCATCTGAAGTTCACGGATCAAAGAGAGATCCCGCTGCTTGACACTTGTGCCGATATCAAGCCCCATGAGTTCGGCATGACCAGAACTTAAGGGTTCCAATCCAATCAGCCCTTTGACAAAGGTTGATTTACCGCATCCAGATTCGCCCACAACCCCGACGGTACTGCCTTTGGGAACTTTTAGGGAGATGCCGTCCACCGCTTTCACGTAATTTTTTTCTTCAATGCCAAGGGTTTGTTTCAGGCTCTGGTGTCTATTTTTATAATACACCTTCATATCCTTGGCCTTCAGCAGGGTCTGAACAGATGACAGGTCCAGGTCATCTTCGGGGACATGAATCAAGGTGCGTTTTTGGCCCCGTGCGTATTCGTTCCATGGCACCTTTAAGGTTTGAGCACCTAAAAAGCACCGGGATCGGTGTGATTTGGAAATGGAAACCAATTCGGGGTGCGACGTGGTGCAGTCTGGTATAAGAGAACTGCCATCATGCTCAGTTTCAAGTTGCCGCCGCCAGTCACATCGGGGTGCAAAGATACAGGCATCGGTATCCCGTTCCAAAGGGGGCGGGACGCGGCCCCGGATCGACCATAGTCGCTTGTTGGTGATATCGTCCCCAAGCCGGGGGACACAGCAAAGCAATGCACGGGTGTAAGGGTGGGCAGGCTGTTCAAACATCTCTTGAATGGGGCCTTCCTCGATCATTTCACCGGCATACATGACACAGAGACGATCACTGACCTTAGCCACGACCCCGAGATTATGGGTGATAAAGATGATCCCCGTATTAAAATCTGTTTTAAGGTCTTCGATCAGTTCCAAGACTGCGGCTTCCACTGTGACATCCAGGGCGGTGGTGGGCTCATCCATGATCAGCAAGGACGGATTATTGAGCAGGGCCATGGCAATGATAACCCGCTGCTGCTGCCCTCCGGAAATCATGTGGGGATATCGCGTCATCACATTACCGGGGTCTGGCATATACACCCGGTCCAGCATGGCCCGACACCGG